>Ga0209742_10000731_pt1 | contig 16708 bp, 20 predicted proteins | sample DeeMarSeWOR38_10_FD_187462 | JGI IMG/M metagenome (GOLD analysis project Ga0209742, IMG submission 187462) | Marine sediment microbial communities from White Oak River estuary, North Carolina - WOR-3-8_10 (SPAdes) (version 2) | ecosystem: Environmental > Aquatic > Marine > Intertidal zone >... | reverse complement strand
CATCATGAAACTGGATTCAAAGGTACCCGCCGGTCCGCTGGCAGAAAAATGGGACCGGCACCGGTTCGAATGCAAGCTTGTCAACCCGGCCAATAAGCGGAAATTTGATATTATTGTAGTCGGCGCAGGACTTGCCGGCGCTTCTGCTTCCGCTTCCCTGGCAGAGCTTGGTTATAACGTTAAAACTTTCTGCCTGCAGGACAGTCCCCGCCGTGGTCATTCTATTGCTGCCCAGGGCGGCATCAATGCTGCAAAAAATTACCAGAATGACGGGGATTCCATCTTCCGTCTCTTTTATGACACCATTAAGGGTGGTGATTTCAGGGCCCGCGAGGCTAATGTCTACCGTTTGGCACAGGTAAGCAATAATATTATAGACCAGTGCGTGGCGCAGGGGGTCCCCTTTGCCAGGGAATATGGCGGCCAGCTGGCAAATCGTTCCTTTGGTGGAGCCCAGGTTTCCCGGACGTTCTATGCCCGGGGCCAGACCGGCCAACAGCTTCTGCTGGGCGCTTATTCCGCCCTCATGCGTCAGGTAAAAAAGGGCAAGGTAAAAATGCTTTCCCGCCGTGAAATGCTGGATCTGGTCCTCATTGATGGACAGGCCCGGGGTATAATTACAAGAAATATGCTGACCGGTGCCATTGAAACCCATGGTGCCCATGCAGTTGTCCTTGCCACCGGCGGTTACGGCAATGTCTACTTCCTATCCACCAATGCCATGGCCTCTAACGTCACTGCTGCCTGGCGTGCTTATAAAAGAGGCGCATATTTTGCCAATCCCTGTTTTGTGCAGATACATCCGACCTGCATCCCGGTGCATGGCACCTATCAATCGAAACTTACCCTGATGAGCGAAAGTCTGCGCAATGACGGCAGAGTATGGGTACCGAAAAATCCCGGCGATAAAAGACCTCCGGCAGAAATCCCGGAGAATGAACGCAACTATTATCTGGAAAACAAATATCCCAGTTTCGGCAACCTGGTGCCGCGGGATGTGGCTTCAAGGAATGCCAAGGAACAGTGCGACCAGGGCAAGGGTGTAGGATCGACGGGGCTGGCGGTTTATCTTGATTTCAGTGAGGCAATCAGCCGAGATGGTGCAGGAGTCATTACCCAGAAGTACGGCAATCTCTTTCATATGTATGAAAAGATTACCGCAGTTAATCCTATGCAGGAACCCATGATGATATTTCCTGCCGTGCATTACACCATGGGAGGCCTCTGGGTGGATTATAATTTGATGTCCACCGTTCCCGGACTCTTTGTACTGGGCGAAGCCAACTTCTCGGATCACGGGGCCAACAGGCTGGGGGCAAGCGCCCTGATGCAGGGCCTGGCAGACGGCTACTTTGTCATCCCCTATACTATCGGCAACTATCTGGCCACCATTTCTTCTGATCCGCAGGATACCAAGCACCCGGCTTTCAACCAGACCGCAGATAATGCCGAAGAGAAAATAAACAAACTGCTGGCCGTAAACGGCAAGAAAACAGTTGATGAGATCCACCGGGAACTTGGACTTTTGATGTGGGATGCCTGCGGTATGGCCAGAAACGAGAAAGGCTTACAAAAGGCGCTGGCAGAAATCCCTGCCATCAGGGAAGAGTTCTGGCAGAACATAACCATACCCGGCAGCGGCCAGGAATTAAACCAGTCCCTTGAACGTGCCGGCAGAGTTGCAGATTTCCTTGAATTTGCCGAGTTAATGGTCATTGATGCTCTTTCCAGAAATGAATCCTGCGGTTGCCATTTCCGTGAAGAAAGCCAGACAGATGAAAACGAAGCCAAACGTGATGATGAAAACTTTTCCCACGTCTCGGTTTGGGAATACACCGGAGAAGCTAAGCCACCGGAGTTCCACAAGGAACCTCTGGTATTTGAGAATGTACAGCCATCGCAGAGGAGTTACAAGTGAGCTCAATAGAATTGACTCTTAAGATCTGGCGCCAGAAAAGGCCTGATGCGGCCGGCAGCCTGGAAACCTATGCAAGCGGTCCCATTTCAACGGACATGTCTTTTCTGGAAATGCTGGATGTCCTCAACGAACGTCTGACCAGGGAAGGGAAGGAACCCGTTGCCTTTGACCATGATTGCCGTGAAGGTATCTGTGGTATGTGCGGAGCTGTAGTCAACGGCCATCCCCATGGACCTGAAAAGGAAACCACCCTGTGCCAGCTTCATATGCGGCATTTTAAAGACGGCGATACCCTGGTGATCGAACCCTTTCGAGCCAGGGCTTTTCGTATTGAAAAAGATCTGGTTGTCGACAGGAGTGGTTTGGATAAAATGATAACCGCAGGGGGTTTTGTATCAGTTAATACAGGAGGGGCGCCTGATGCAAACGCCATCCCTATTCCGCAGAAAAACGCTGAAGAAGCCATGGACGCTGCCGCCTGCATCGGCTGTGGTGCCTGCGTAGCAGCCTGTCCCAATGCCTCGGCCATGCTCTTTGTGGCTGCCAAGGTCTCGCACCTCTCTCTCCTGCCCCAAGGGCATCCCGAACGTATCCGAAGGGCCCTTGATATGGTCCGTGAAATGGATGAACTCGGGTTTGGCAACTGTTCCAACGAACGTGAATGCGAAGCAGCATGCCCCAAGGGCATTTCCATACGGAATATTGCCAGGCTGAACAGGGAATTTTTAAAGGCAGCCATCTTTTCCGATGAGGATTAATGGTGGGTGACCTTTCAATCCTAACCTCTCTTCTCCCTGTTTTTCTTATCATCATCTGCGGCTACGTCTTTAAAAAAAACAAATTCCCGGGTGATGATTTCTGGCCGGGCACAGAACGGATAGTATATTATTTTCTCTATCCTGCCCTTCTTTTTTCAAGCAGTGCAGGTGCCTCCTGGGAATTTTTCAGTGTCTCTTCCATGGTCTGGGCAATTTTGGCCGCCATGTTTGTCATGAGCGGCCTGTTGCTGCTGCTTCGTCCCCGACTTTCACAAAATGATGCTTCTTTCACCTCTGTATTCCAGGGTTCGCTCCGCTTTACCTCCTATATCGGTTTTGCCGCCGCCTTTGCCCTGTTCGGGGATGAAGGCCTTTACCTGGCTGCAGTGTTTATCACTGTCATGATCCCGGTGGTAAACATTCTCTGCGTTATGGTTCTCGTCCGTTATGGCGGTCAGAAAAGCGGCTGGTATTGGATTTTTACCACAGTGCTTAAAAATCCTCTTATCCTTGCCTGTCTTGCCGGTATGGCCTTCAATCTCCTCGGCCTGCAGTTGCCAGCAATAGTGGAAAATTTTACCACCATACTTGGTAAGGGTTCTTTACCTCTTGGTCTGCTTGCAGTTGGAGCCTCCCTGCAGATTACCGGCATAAAAAAAACAGGCAATGAGCTTATTTATGCCTGTTTGCTGAAATTGTGTCTCATGCCACTTCTCATGTGGCTCAGCTGTACTCTTATTGGGGTAGACAAGCTTTCCACTGCTGTGGCCGTACTCTTTGCAGCACTGCCCGGCTCACCCCTGTCCTATATTCTGGCGAAACAACTGGGTGGCGATACCAAATTGATGTCTTCAATCATTGCAGTCCAGACAGGCATATCAATGATAAGTCTTCCAATCGTTATTGGCCTGGTTATCTGATCAACCTCATGAAACTGCTCAAGGAAAAAGATCCTCTGTCAATCGGGGCTCTGATCGGTGCCAATCTTCTTCCCTTTTTCGGTATTTTCCTGTTTGACTGGGATGTGCGTTATATAGTTGTTCTCTACTGGATCGAGAACCTTGTTGTCGCTTTCTACAATATTTTGAAAATGGCGGTTCTTAAAACGGACCAGGCCGAGGATAAGGCAGGGAAACTGTTTATAATTCCTTTTTTCTGCATCCATTACGGCGGATTCTGCGCGGTTCACGGCTTTTTTCTTATCCATTTCTTTAAGATTGGCACCGGTACATCGCCGTTGGATAATATGAGTGACTGGTGGGGCCCCCTGATCTTTATACAACTGCTTTTATCCGTGATAGCCAAGATATGGGCCAGCAGACCGCCGGAAATGATCTGGGCTGTGATCGGACTAACAATAAGCCACGGCATCTCTTTTGCGGAAAATTACATCCTCGGCGGGGAGTACAAACAGAGCAGCTTAAAAAAACTGATGCGTCAGCCATACCAGAGAATCATGGTGATGCACATTGCCATTCTGGCCGGCGGCATTTTCGTTCTGCAGCTCAACTCCCCTCTGCCGCTTTTAATTATCCTGGTGGGGCTGAAAATATCCGTTGATCTCTATCTGCATAAAAAATCACACAAGAAAATAACTCAGCAAAAGAAAGACGCTGCATAAGAAAAACCATGCTAGAAAAAAGTTAAATAAAACCTCACGGTTCACAGCTGACATGGCAGACTCCGGTTGGAGTTTGCAAGGCATAAGGGAAATACTTCTTCTTGAACCAGAATGCAACACTGACCAGGGAGATGAGAACCGGTACCTCTACAAGCGGCCCGATAACCGCGGCAAACGCCTGGCCTGAATCTATACCGAATACGGCAATGGCAACGGCTATGGCCAATTCAAAATTATTGGATGCAGCCGTAAAGCTTAATGTTGTCGACTGTTCATAGGTGGCGCCCGCTTTCATGGACAGGTAGAAGGAAACCAGGAACATGACCAGAAAGTAGACGGACAGGGGAAGTGCAACCCTGATAACATCAAATGGCAGTTGCACGATGTATTCTCCTTTGAGGGAAAACATGACCAGAATAGTGAAAAGCAGGAATATCAGGGTCAGCGGGCTGATCCTTGGTAGCAGCTTCTCCTGGTACCACTCTTCCCCCATGGTCTTCATTCCGACCAAGCGGGTGAGCATGCCGCCCAGGAAGGGAATGCCGAGATAGATAAACACGGATTTGGCTATCTCTTTCATGGAGATATCGACAAGTGCTCCTTCCAGACCGAGCCAGCCGGGCACGATTGTAATGAAAATCCAGGCATAAACTGAAAAGAAAAGTACCTGGAATATGGAGTTGAAAGCAACAAGACCGGCACAGTATTCCCGGTCACCCTCGGCCAGGTCATTCCAGACGATGACCATGGCAATACAGCGTGCCAGACCGATCAGAATGAGGCCGATCATGTATTCGTGATGATCGGCCAGAAATGTTACAGCCAGCCCGAACATGAGAATCGGGCCTATAACCCAATTCTGTATCAGGGAAAGGGTTAACACCTTGACATTTCTGAAGATCTCATGCAGTTTTTCATAACGCACCTTGGCCAGAGGCGGATACATCATGAGGATCAGGCCGATGGCAATGGGGATGTTGGTGGTTCCCACCTGAAAAAAGTTGATGACATCACGTATGCCTGGGAATAACCAGCCGCCCATAACTCCTGCAAACATGGCAAGAAAAATCCAAACGGTTAAAAAACGATCAAGAAATGAAAGCCTTTTTTTTGCACCTTTCATATTTTCGCCTGCATATCTGATAAAAGATAATTTTTATTTAATCCATTCCATTACTTCTTTTCTTGTAGGCACTTTACCAACACACTTAATTCTGCCGTTAATAACGATGGCAGGAGTCGAAAGAACACCAAGTTTTGCCATTTCGGCAAAATCAGTTATTTTTATAATTTCGGCGTCTATTCCGGCACCGGTCACTACCTCTTTGACAATATTCTCAGCTTTGGTGCAATTAGCACACCCCGGACCACAGACTTTTATCTCCATGCACCCTCCGTGACGTAGACTTAAATAATCACATTAAATAAATACCCGACCAAAAGAATACCGCTGCCCACAACTGTTACGAATACAGCAATCATCCTCGGTTTCAGCACCTTGCGTAGGATTACCATTTCCGGCAGAGAAAGTGCTATGACACTCATCATAAATGCCAGGACGGTCCCAAGCGCAGCACCCTTTCCAAGCAGGGCATGGATGACTGGAACGATGCCGGCAGCATTAGAATACATGGGAATGCCGATTACAACTGCTGCGGGAACACTCCACCAGACCCCTTTGCCCATGATGGATGCCATGAACCCTTCCGGCACATAGCCGTGAATACCTGCACCGACAGCTATTCCGGCAATTACGTAAATCCACACCTTGGAGACAATATCCACTACTGCCGTCCTGCCGGCCAGAAAACGTTCACTCCAGGTGAGTGTATTGTCCGGGACTTCATCAGCATTGGTGCGCATTTCACGCACCCAGTCCTCAATATACTCTTCCATTCCCAGCCTGCCTATCACCCAGCCTGCCACAATGGCAATCAACAACCCTGTAACCAGATAAAGCCCGGCAATCTTCCAGCCCAGTAATCCGTATAATAGAATCAAAGCTATTTCATTGACCATGGGGGCGGCTATAAGAAATGAGAGTGTAACACCGAGGGGAACTCCTGCTGTAACGAAACCGATAAACAGCGGCACTGCCGAACATGAACAGAATGGCGTAACTATGCCGAGGATGGCTGCCAGGACATTTCCAGCGGATTCTCTTTTTCCGGCCAGGATTTTCCTGGTACGCTCAGGTGTAAAAAAGGTGCGGATAATTCCTACCCCAAAAATGACAAGGGAAAGCAACATTAGCACTTTTGGTGTGTCGTAGAGAAAAAAGTGTATAGCTTCACCAAGATGACTGCCCTGCTGAATTGAGAAAACAGTGTAGGTGAGAAAACCGGCAAACGGATTAAGCTGCCGGTAGATAATAAACCACAAGCCGACACCTGCTGCTGTCAGGACAATCTTCGGCAATATCTTTGCTTGCCTTTTTGCGGTCCTCTTTTCCGGCAAATCTTTGCTGTCAGTGCAGGGACAGTTTATGTTCTGAATTTCTTTCATGTCATTGTCTTTACAGCTTGATTTTATCCACAGACACTCTTTTCCTTTGTTGCTAAGTGCTCTTCCAGCCGATACAAATCTCCAACTGCCTGATCTGACTCGAATAACATTGCTTCCAGCAGATTGAAGAGATCTGCAGCTTGCGAAATACCCTCTTTGTTGATCCTGTAATACATCCAGATCCCCTGGCGCCTGTCGTCAACAAGCCCGGTGTTGCGCAAATATGAAAGGTGCCTAGATACTGTTGACTGCGGGAGATTAAGGGCTGCCATGATGTCACAGACGCAGAGTTCGCGGCCGCCCACCAGAAGAGCCATAATCCTCAACCTGGTTTCATCGCCTAAAGCCTTAAATATCTGAGCTGTTGCCTTCATGCAAACCAATATATCCGCATAAGCGAATATGTCAACTTTAAAAATCGGGTTTGTGTAGGCGGGTTGGGGGAAATTGCAACCGAATGATCTGCAGAATTCAGCAATCGCTCCCTGTCCCAGAAAATAACCTCATTCCAGGTAATTCTTACGAACCATGCTCGTATTTTTTCAGAATGGCAAAGGGGGAAGATTTGAAATCCTGCTTGCAGTCACAGGTTTCTTCGTTGAGATTGGTGCCGCAGCCAGGACATAATCCCTTGCATAATTTAGAACAAAGGTGTTTTTCAGGCCTCAAAAGGAAAACCTGCTGGCTCAGTATTGCATATAAATCTACGACAGGCTCTTTCAGGTAGATCATGTCCATTTCAGAAGCGCTTATTTCATGCTCGGCTGGCTCCAGTTTATTGCCTGGCGCGTATTCCAGATCGAGTTTAAAGTTGTCGTCTATATCCATAGTAAAGTTTTCCAGGCAGCGGTCACATTCAAACGCAATTGTTGTTTTTATCCAGCCTTCAAGCAGCACCCTGTCCACCCCGTTACGTTTCAGTACTACTGTGGCATGGACCGGGCCAGTTCGCAGCAGTTCATTATCCGGAAACCAGGATTCATCCTTTATTTCATACCGCAGCCCCTCTTCGGGAATTTCACCAAATCGCACCTTCATAATTACACCATTTGTCAAAGGTTCAATTTTGTCAGAATAATATGCTGTTTTTCAGAGATTAGCATTTAGCCACTGATCAACCGCGTCATGTAAACGTGTGTAAAATTTTTCCGAGCCGCCCAGTCCGATACGGCCAAAGGTATAATTTATCTCCAGAAAGAACGGTTCCTCTTTTCCAGCAGGAAAAACCAGGTCAAAGGCCGCAAGATTGATACCTGATCTCAGGCAGAACTGCCTGACTTTCTCTCTGCCCGCTTCCTGAAGATCCTGATCTGATACTGCATCTATTTCGCCTCCCCGGGCAACATTATGTAAAAAGGCCTGTGTCTTGCGCCAGTAGCTGTAGACCTGGTTCCCCACTACAACCACCCGAAGGTCCCTTTCAAGGGTCTCAATATACTCCTGGATGACAAAACCGCTGATGCCATGTAACTCAAATTTCAACAGAGTTTGCAGTTTTGCCTCAAGTTCTTCTTCATTTTTGATGAGCCAAACCTGCCTTCCCTCTCCTGCATGGCCTCCTTTCAAGACAAAGGGATACGGCAACAATTCAGGAATTTTGTGATCCATATTGGGATGATCACCACGCAATGTCTCCACCCTGGGAAAAACAAGAGTATGCGGGTGTTTCATGCCGTATGTCCAAAAGGCGAACGTATCACCCATTTTGCCTTCCCACAGGAAGCGTATGTCATAATTGGGGAAGACATATGGACACATTTTAGTACACAGGCAGTACAATTCCTTTTCCACAGTCTGCGGCAGAATAATGGCACTCGCCTTTTTTATTGCATTGAATAAATTTTTATCCCTGACACCGCGATCCCAGTAAAAGGCATCACCTTCGATTATCGGGTGCATTGACAATATGTTTTTCCCCTGGCCCATATGGCTGCATCTATTTTTTCTGTCAGATTTTGTCATGGTGATACAGTAAACAGTATTCCGCTTGAAATAGGATCAGATTTCCTTAAAAACCTTGGCAAGGGAATCACCCGCGACATGGATATTGAACTCATTAAAATATCCGAAAGGTGTCACCAAAACCAGAAAATTTGTTCTTTTAAGCCGTACCACCACTTCATCCAATACCTCTTTGGAAAAATCAGGATCAGCCTTGCTGCCGGACAAATGATTGAATGAGTGAAGCACCACATTTTTCGTTAAAAACTTCCCGCATAACCATTTCACGTTCTTGACAAACTTCTGCACAACCTTGCTTTTCTTTTCAACGTCTTCCGCCTCAACATGAAAGAAAACAACGACTGCATCACTGATATTTTCCCTTTGCTCTACATCAGGAACAGAGGACAGGCTTTTTGCCGCTGTTTCATAGGAAAAAGAATGGGCATAAAAAAGCAGTAGTTTCATGGTCGGCAACTTGTCATGTCATATTAAGCAGAATTAAGCTTTTGCAACTCTGCAATAATAATATCCGGATCAAGACGATTGGTATAGTCAGCATCAATATAGGCATGCGATATGATGTTATTTGGGGCAACCACATATGTTGCGGGAATTGGAAGTTCAAAACTCAGGTCACCGTTGGCTGCCGGCAGATCAATACCGAAATTTTTATAGATTTCCTGCATCTTGTCTGAAAGTTTAAAGACCAATCCAAAATCCTTGGCCACCTTGTTGCCGACATCACTTAATACCTCAAAATCCAGGGCCAGCTTTTCAACTGTAGACCATGAATTATCAGGCAACTGGGGTGATATTGCCACAACTTCAGCACCCAGGGATCTTATTTGCGATAATGATTGCTGCAAGGACCGCAGCTCAAGATTACAGAACGGTCACCATATACCGCGGTAGAAACCCAAAACCATTGGCCCCCTGGCCAAAATGTCTCCAGAGAATACCATCCTGCCGGATATATTCGGCAGGGTGAAAGATGGCATTCTGTCACCTGTTCTGCAAGCTGTTTCTTCAATACCTGACTGAACCAACCCCTTCACAAACTGCCCAATCTCTTTCAGGGTTTCCCGCGGTATTTCCCTGCCTAACTGCTGCTTTAAATCATTAAGTTGTTCTATCAAGCCCATACCATCCCTCATTATTTAACTTATTATTCTGTTGTTAAAGAATGCTTTCCTATTAATTGGTTTCAAAACAGCGTCACCAAGGTTATTATACTCAAAAAGGTTTGTTCGTTTTTTTTAAATGAAAAGTTAAGTATGGTGTGCACCTTATGCAAATGGTCTGGCTGATGACAATGCTTGTTTTTGCGGTCGCCTTTTTTCTTGTTTTTTTTGCCGTCTATTTTTTCAGACCGAGGAAAAAGGATAAAATTGTACCTCTAAGCCTGGAAAAGGAACTCCTCGATCCTGAAGAGATTTCATTACCCCATCGGGCTATACCAAATTGGCCGGCCACCCTTGAGACAGCCGCCGGAAAAACTGCAGAGGTGCTCATTACCAGTATCTCGCACGGCAGTAGCTTTTTAAAAAGTGATTCCAGGCTTGAAATCGGAGAAAAATTTCAGCTCACTATTCATTTGCCGGATCAGGCTCCCATGCAGCTAAGGGCCGAAGTCACCTGGTCCAATATGCACCTGCCGGCTGAAAAAGTGGTAAATCGCGGCATGGGAATACGTTTTATCGAGGCTGGCGAAGATGCTGTCTGCCTCATTAATGACACAATCGCCCAACATGCTGCAGCATTAAAAGCGACTGAAAGCCCTGCCGCAGAATAACATCGATGTTTCCCCCTTAGCCCGGCGGCCAGGTGAATGAACGACCGGCGAGAAGATGGAAATGCATGTGGAAGATCTCCTGACCGGCGCCGGCGCCGTTATTAAGTACCAGCCGAAAAGCATCCGCAACACCTTCTTTAGCCGCAATTTTCTTTGCTGCCAGCATGAGCTGTCCAAGAAGCTGCTGATCTTCAATTTCTGCGTGATTTAATTCCGGCAGCTGTTTTTTGGGTATGATGAGAATATGGACAGGGGCTTGCGGATTAATATCTCTGAACGCCAGGCAAAGATCATCCTCATAAACTATATCCGCTGGAATTTCTTTGTTGATGATCTTTGCAAAAATTGTCGACATATCAAACTCCTCCTTTTGGTCCTTCAGTTCCAGTTTATGTTTATCCAATACTAATTTTTTACAAGATATCAGCAAAAACATAAAACATTTATCGTGACAACAGTATCGGAGTTGAAGGTATTTTCAGAATAGTTGCTATTTACTCCCGATAAATGATTTGCACCCTTTGGGTCACTGACCGATATCTGAGCTATCATCTGCATATCTGGGTTTCAACAAGATAATTGCCGCATATCCAGTAATAACTTTAATAATTTAGGGCCGTATGAAACAAAACTAACTTGATACGTTTTTTCTAAGCAATTTTATAATACTTTATATAGGTTTTTATTTTTTATGGTTATTCAGGCCTTTTATTGCTATTTGACCTGACACCCATCTTTCATGTAAGTTGCTCATACTGGATAAAATTGCTTTTGGGGTTTGACAATCATTCAACACTCTTATGGGGGGAATATGAACACATTATTTGACCAGACTACGATTAACGGGATGACCCTGGAAAACCGACTTGCCCGCTCGGCAACCTGGGAAGGAATGTGCGATGTTGACGGCAGACCTTTTCCAAAACTCATTTCTTTTTATCGTGATATGGCCCGGGGTAAAGTGGGACTTATCATAAGCGGTTACACCTTTGTAAGCCCTGAAGGTAAACAGTTGCCCGGCAAGATGGGTATACACACAGACGATTTTGCAGATGTTATGAAAGATATGACCGGAGCTGTACATGAAGAAGGAGGCAAAATATGTATCCAGTTGGTACACGCAGGCGGCCAAACTGATGCACATAATGCTGGCCAACAGCCTCTCGCCCCCTCTGCAGTGAAAATTGACCAGTATCCGGAAATGCCGGCTGAAATGACCAGAGAAGACATTTCCAGGATCATAACTGCCTTTGGAGATGGTGCCCGCCGTGCCAAAACATGGGGTTTTGACGCGGTCCAACTCCATGGAGCCCATGGCTATCTTATTAACCAGTTTCTCTCTCCACTGGCCAATCGGAGGCAGGATGAGTATGGCGGTTCCATTGAAAACAGATGCCGTTTTCTCCTGGAAGTATATCAAGCTGTTCGTTCTGCTGTGGGGCCTGACTTTCCTGTCATGATCAAACTGAACGGCTCGGACAACATTGCTGGCGGTTTCAGCCCCGAAGATGCTGTTTTTGCAGCAAAGGCTCTCGATAAGGCAGGTATTGACTGCATTGAAGTAAGCGGCGGCACCCCTGCATCAGGCGATCAGAGTCCGGCCAGGATAAAAATTGACGCACCTGATAAAGAAGCCTATAACCTAGCGCTTGCCAAGCATATCCGTGCAGCAGTCAACTGCCCCATCATGGTTGTGGGTGGATTCAGAAGCTTTGAGATTGCTGAAAAAACAATACAGGAGACAGCAGATTACGTGACCATGGCACGCCCCTTTATCCGTGAACCAGCCCTGGCGAAACGTTGGCAGGAAGGTGACAGGTCACCGGCCCGCTGCATCTCATGCAATGGCTGTTTCAAACCGGGTCTGAAGGAGGGCGGCATATATTGTGTTGTTGCAAAAAAAGAACTGGAAAAAAGTAAGGATCCGCAGATACGTTAGATACGCCTCCTGTAGTCAGCAAACAGGAGCAGTTTCGCTGACCAGGGTATAGTCAGCTGTTTCATCCAGGTTGGAGCAAATAAAAAAACGCAGGTGCCAGCGAAAGCCACCTGCGTTAAGGGAGGGATTATGAAAACCTGCTTAAAGGTATCACAATTTTTACTATATGAAAAACTTACCTGATAAAATGAATAAGCAGGGAAGTTGAAACCCAAATGACCCATAAAGCAAAAATGCCGATTACAGCACTATTGCAAATATCAGCCATAGTAATTTGCTCGTAGCGGTTCTTGCTGAGTTCTTGGATTCTGTTTTCATTCATATCGGCACCTCATTATTTTTAATTTGCAGCATAAGAAACTAAAACGGTTTGATTTGTTCATCAAAAGGAGCATGTCCATTTGCTATGGTGGCCAAACCTTGTCTTCCTAAAGTAGGTTTATAAATATTCTCCTCATAGATTCTGCAGATACCCATTGCACATTTGCCCGAAATTCCCAAATATGTAAGCCTGCAGTAAATATGGAGTGGATTCAACAGGTGTCGAATCTTGTCCAGTAATGTTATGTTTTTTATCCTGTTCATGGTTAAAGACTGGTTCTGAGTTTATCTTTATTATTGCTAAAACCATTGCCTTTACTATTATTTATGCAATAAGTGGACCATTATCGGAGAATCAAGAAATATCAAATAATATTAATAAATTGGAATGAAACGAATCGCAAAATATCCCTATAATTGCCAAATACTTGGGGATTTAACCAGGTAAATGGTGCTGAAATAACCAAATAATGTTATGGCGGGGGAAAGTCAGGCTCTGTTCCCTGCAGAATAAACGTGATTTAATACAAACATGAACTTTTCTGCAGCAGCAAATAAAATACGCGTGTGAAAATTAACTGGGCAGACTGGTATTTGTCATTTGCTGGTGCCAAAAATGGAGGTTACGACTAAGCAGAAAACCTGATCAAATCTTCACCCATGGCGGCAAAGGAATGTCCATTGCATATACCAGCAACCGGAAGAATTCCGCTTCTTTCATTGTAATCTTTTTATCATGAACCAGACTTTGGAAACAGGCCGCAACAAAGGATTGCTTTACCTTCGGGCTGAGCTGGGCCAAACGGTTTAAAGTTTCAGCAAGCTTGAATTCCTTACATTCCTCTTTTGTCAGATAACGCAATGTTGCGTCCTGTTGGTTCAGAATTGCTGCAGCATCTTCAAAAGCCTGAGCGGCATTCTTATCTTCATGGCCTATATTAACAAGAAGGGAGAGAATACAGGAAATTTCTTCAGCCGCTTCCTGGATGGCAGCAATTTGTTTAACAGAACCCTGGGGCATGATAAAACTTTTTTCCAACCGCCTGACAACAACATACTCCAGAATAAACTCAAATAAGCTGATCCTCTTGTCAGCTCTGACCAGGTTGCTGATGTTTTTTTCAAATCTTCTGAACTGCTGCAGGGACAAGGAACGCAGAGAAGGCATGGTCAAGTCCATGAGAGGCAGACGGGCCTCTTCGGCCATGCTCAGCATTAATGGTACAATCTTTTCCGTTGCTTCGTATACCGGTTGATCAGCAGAGTCTTTAAGATGCATCATCTGTCGATCTCGTACGTCTTTCTTCTTGTCCAGTAAAAGTCCATAAATAACAGCACGGGCCCCAAATGGTTCATTTGCCGCTGCCCGTAACTGCTTTGGCAGCGAATCAAGCAAACGGCTGGCATAATCCATGTGTTCCCGGACAGGTGTGCCAATATCCCTGGTGACGTTCATGGGGTCAGCGGCAAGAACTGCCAGTGAAATAACGGCAGTGCCTTGAGGTGTTTTCTCAACAGGCTTCTCTTTGGCGTTAATCCTTCCCTTATCAGCAGTTCCCACCTGTTTTGCTATGACTTTTGGGAAAGTTCCATCAAAAGCAGGATCAAGCCGGAGAATTCGCTCAACAAGCGGAGGATGTGTTGAAAATGCACCCATCCAGACACCCTTCAGGCCATTGCTGAAAAACATATGGCTTATTTCCTCGGCCTTGTTGTGTTCTATCAGGGAACCTGCTGCCAGGCCACCAATTTTTTTCAATGCGCCCGCCAATCCGATGGGGTTACGGGTAAACTGCACAGCAGAGGCATCGGCAAGATATTCACGCTGTCGAGAAACACTGCTTTTGATCAGCCTGCCGAACAAAACCCCGACATAGCCAAGAATCAACAGGACCAGGCCGAAAAGAACAGCGCCGCCGCTGTTCTTACTGTCGCGGCTCCGGCTCGAACCTCGCAGGATTGCTCTGCCTATCAAGGCTATCAGTAAAATGCCGTGCAGAAATCCGACAAGCTTGAGATCAAGCCACATGTCACCATTTAAAATATGGCTGAACTCATGGGCCACAACCCCTTGCAGCTCTTGCCGATCAAGGGTTTCAAGTGTTCCTTTGGTAATGCCGATCACGGCGTCATCCTGTGTGAACCCTGCGGCAAAAGCGTTAACACCCTTTTCACTTTCCAAAAGGTAGACTGGTGGTACCGGTACACCTGAGGCGATGGCCATTTCCTCGACAATATTTAACAACCGTTTTTCAAGGAAATCTGTGCTGCTGGCAGGAATCAATCTGCCACCGAGCATTTCGGCCACCCTTGCTCCTCCTGATCGTAATGCGATAATTTTATAGAGTGAACCGCTGCCGACAACGATAAGAGTACCACTTACAACCGCAAAAAACAGTTCAGGATCCCAGAGTTGGTTCGTATCAAATTGTCCTGTCCTGCCCTGCTGATAAAGAAAAATAAGGGTTATTGCCAGATAGATGGCAACAATGATAAGAATGACTGCCAGAGTGAAATACAAAAGCAGTAGGCTCGTTTTCCGGCGCGCAGCATCTTGACTGGCAAAAAAATCCATGGATCAGAAAATGGACAGTCTGCAAATTAAAAGGATACTTTTGGAGCTTCCCTTTCTGCCTCAATCTTTATTTCAAAAAGCTGAGCCTCTTTAAAAGCAAACATATTGGCGATGATATTATCCGGAAAGACCTCCCGGGCTGTATTGTAGGCCATCACAGCATCATTGAATGCCTGCCGGGCAAATGCCACCTTGTTTTCCGTGGAGGTCAATTCTTCGCTGAGTTGCATCATATTCTGATTTGCCTTTAAGTCCGGATACGCTTCAACCAGGGCAAACAGCCGTCCAAGTGTTCCGGTCAAGGTACTTTCTGCCCCCATCAAACCCTGCATAGCCGCACTGTTAGCCGGATCAGCTGAAACTTTCTCCATGGCATTTGAAGCCTGATTCCTGGCCTTGATAACCGCCTCAAGCACCTCGCGCTCATGCTTCAGGTACCCCTTTGCGGTTTCAACCAGATTTGGGATTAAGTCATAGCGACGCTTCAGCTGCACGTCAATCTGGGCAAAAGCATTCTTGAAACGATTTCTCAGTTGTATCAGCTTGTTGTAGATCGCGACAAAAAAGAAAATAACAAAAATTATGACGGCTAAAAAAACCAGCACCACTACAGTTCCTGTCCCCATTTATCTCTCCTGTCGTAAATAAATTTGAACCCTAAGCATAAGAGCAGACCCCGAACCAGAATAAAGATCCGCTTACTGATGATGTTTGCGGTGCCGGACCTGTTTTCTGCATCCAGTATTGCCTGGTGTCCCTTTAAGTCCTGCAAATGTTCGCACTATTGGCAGACAATAGCAGAACTCTTGGGCAGTGAACTCAAACAGGCAATTACTTTGTTTTGCTCGTCTTCAGTTAATTGAGCCCCCTGCTTGATCATAAACTTTATGGAACGTTTCCACTGGGCGACACTCTTGGTGCCAAGGGCATCACAGATCCTTGTCTTATAATGGCATTTTACACATTTAGCATTGACTAAGGATACGCAGACAGTGTCCGGCGGGGGGGGACCTATATCAGCAGTCCCACCGCAGGCTGCCATAAAGAGAGAAACTGTTACTGCCATGGACAAATATATTGCAGATTTCATAATGGCCTTTATCATATCCCACCCTGATCTCAAAAGTAACTTACTGGAATGAGTTTGGTTTAACCCCAAATTACTTCCTTTTACCATATTTTGCTAATATATTGCATTGTCTGCAATATATTGTTTGTAGAAGAACATAAAAAAGAAGGCTGGAACGCATTTAAGTATTTATTAGATAAATAACACCTGGTAAAATCCTTAAACAATGCTACTTGACACCTCGTTCATGGTACTTATGGTACGCT
>Ga0209742_10000729_pt1 | contig 16727 bp, 17 predicted proteins | sample DeeMarSeWOR38_10_FD_187462 | JGI IMG/M metagenome (GOLD analysis project Ga0209742, IMG submission 187462) | Marine sediment microbial communities from White Oak River estuary, North Carolina - WOR-3-8_10 (SPAdes) (version 2) | ecosystem: Environmental > Aquatic > Marine > Intertidal zone >... | reverse complement strand
GCCGCGTATTTTATGGAGTTCTTTTAACTTGAGGAGCCAGCTGTCGTTCAGGTGCCAGTTTGAAAATTCAGTCTTAATGCCCTGTGTTACCAGCCAGCGAAGATAGGCATTATAGGTTACCGGTGCAAAGACAGGGTCGAGGACGCCCTTTGCCGCTTCTCGGCAGTAGCCGCGCAGCAGCCCTTCGGCTGTAAAAAGGGTCATCTGGGTATTATCGGTTATGGCACCTTTTCTGCCAAAAACAGGGGCAAACTCTGAAATGCCCCGGCTACCGAACTTTTCAACTATATCGTCGTAGCTCAGGAATTCTACAGGAGCCCCCAGGGCATCTCCAACAGCACCGCCCAGCAGGCAGCCCCTGTAATGTGCCGGGGTCCTGTGGCCGAAGATCCATTTTTTATCCAGGATATAGTTTTCCTGCCGCGTGTTTTCAATGGCTCCAGGCCGGGCCTGTCTGACAGCGGCTATGGCTTCAGCCGGATCCAGGCCGAGTTCCACCAGGAAGCGGGCTGCAACTGTACCGGATCGGCCCAGACCGCCCTTGCAGTGCAGGACAAGGTTTTCGCCTTTCTGCAGGCTACCGAGGAAGCCTGGCAGTTCCTTCTGGAAATCGGTTTCGAAATACTCGTCCGGTGCCTGGGTGTCCGGAATGCTTAAATTCAACCATTTGAGTCCGAACTCTCTTGATCTTTCAGGCAGGGCCTGCACGGAAAGCTCTTCAATTTCATGCCATTCAAGCAGGCTGATTAAAACACCGGCGCCCCATTCCCTGATGACCTGCAGGTCAGCTTCGAGATTACGGTGCCAGGAGCCGGTCATGGCATTTTTTTGGATCTTTCCAGGACAGAAGGTCAAACCCAGCAGGCCTTTGGAGTATGGGACAGACAGGGGGTATATCCGTAAGGGCTCGGTAACGCTTGTTTTAAGCATTATTTTTTTCAGGTACAGGTTATGTTAATTCTATGGGCGGCCCCGGCTCACAATCAACAGAACTTCCGGCCACCCAGCAGTTTCTCAATCGTTGTGAGGAACGAAGCAAAATTTATGGCAGCCTTTTCAGGCCGCTGTTCTTCTTTATCAAGGACAGTATCAGCCACAGCCGGTAAAAGGTTGTCTCCGGAAGACTCAAGTTTTTTATCGTTGTGCTCTATCTCGACATACCAGTGCGTGCAATTGCAGGCTAACGGTCCATTATAGTCGCGGCCCCAGTTCCAGGCCCCGAGCTGCTCGATTTCATGCCAGAACATTTCCCACTGCACCCTATCAGGATAAATGAACTGTATGGCTTCAAGCCTGAACCCGTAACCCATGGTCAGGTATTCCAGCCTGTCATGCCGGGATTTTTTTATTTTAAATGACGGGCCCCAGTAATCACCGATAAAGACCTCAAATTGATCAGGCAGGTAGTTGTCCATTTATTCGTACCGTAATTCGTCTAATCTTCTTAAAAGGGCTGTAATCTTACCCTTGCGGAGGATTATTTCCCAGAAACCGTAGCAGAAACGTTCCATCTTGAAGCAGTAGGCGAGCAGGCAGCTGATCTGGTCCAGGCTGGCAGTTTCAAAAGAATTGCTGCCTGCCAGTAATTCATGGCATTTTTCTGCGCCGGCCTCACATTCAGGCCAGGGATCCCGGGCCAGCAACAGGAAAAACCACCTTACCCGGTCATCATAGGTGGGATGGGGAATTCCACTCAGATTCCACTCTTTAACCGGCTCAAAATCCTTGGATTCGAAGAGGGGAAGGAACGTAAGCAGCTCATCTATTTTTTCGTTTACCGTTTCTGTCATATCCATCTTATTACCCTGCCTTATTGAATAGACTGGAACAGCAGGCCTGCTTTAGCTTGGCGGCCGGAAAGCTGTTGTCTCCCCTGCTGCGGCATCAACATATTATTTGTGCAGCTGTTCAGTTCATGAGCAGAAAATACCAGCCACTAATTGAGCCTTTGGCTTAACCTGAAGAAGGGGCTGGGCGTGATCTTATCGACTACAAGTCTGGGGACAGCCAAAGGCTCAATTTTCTAAAAAATTAATTTGGGGGGCAAAAATGATAATAAAATAACAAGAAGTCAATAGAAAAAGTAACAATATAACTTATTGATTATAAAAATCTGCAAAATGAAATTAAAAGATTGCATTTAGTCGAAATTTAGTTGATATTGATTATCAAATAAAAATGAGGTTAAAAATGGAAAACAATTATCATGAAATATTCCGGCTGGCAGCCAATTATTTTTTTGAGAAATACAGGCAAAGGGGCGGGACGCAGAGAAGGCTTGCCAGGAAACTCGGTGTGACACAGCCGTATATCTCGAGTGTTCTCGCCGGCAAAAGGACTGCATCCATCGACCTGCAGAGCCAGGTGGCCGGCCTGCTCTATGGGCCCTATGATGAATTTCTGACGATTGGCCGGCGTATCAAGAATGGCCTTAATCCTGAAATGTACAAACCCCATAAGGCAGATGACTCGGTTGAATCGCTGATTGCCAGGCTGTCACATTATGTAATCGACCACAAACGCATTGAGGACGAGCTTGTTCAGACGCGCGGTTTTTTTGAAGATATTGTCGAGAACCTGCAGTCAGCAGTCCTGGTTACCGATGCCAACGACAATATTACGTATGTCAACAAGTACATGGAATATCTCAGCGGTATGCCTAAAGATATGATAATCGGCATAAATATGCTGGTGGTAAAAGAAGGATTTCCAGCCAATAATACAGAAGAGTTGATGTTGCATTACTTGAAGGCCAGGGAGAGTATGGCGCCGGTATTCTATGAAAATATTAGTGCCGTTAACATGGAAGGCAGAAAATTGCATGGGACTGGCTGGATGATACCAATAAAAAAAAAGAACAAGTATAACGGCATAATCCTGACTGCCCAGGATATGACCCGGCAGCACTTAATGAACCAGGCATTTAACGCATCACTGGAATTTTTCGAAAATGCGGTTGCCATTTCCCTGCAGGAAGAAGAGGGCGGCCCTGTTATCTCATATAATATGAATAAGGCGGGCATGGAATTACTGGGACTGGATAATTATAATATTGGGCACGATAATATTAAGAAAAGTATGCTGCTTGCTGCCGCAAATATGAAAAACGGCGATGAATGGCTGGAGTTTACCAGGAATAACTTCATGGGCCGGGAGAAGGCTGAATTGGAAGTCCACATGCAGGACGGGACCAGGTATATCTGGGACAGCAATGCGCTGCGCGGACCGAATCGGGAATATTACGGCCGGATTGTGCAGATAAGGAAAGTTTAGTGAAATGTAAAATGCAGAATGTAGAATAAAGGACTGAGAGCAAAAAGCACGAAGAAAAGATGCACTCAGAATTATTCGCCTGCTGCTGATTTTGTTATACCGGCCAATGCTTTTTCTATTTTTGCTATGACTTCTTCGCAGCCGGCAATATTATGTCTTTTTTCCAGATATCTCGGATCGTTATATGATATCCAGACCTTGGCATTGTCATCTTCCCAGATCAATGCTTTCTGGGGCAGGTCAATAGCAACACTTTGCTGACATTTCATCAGGGGGCTTCCAACTTTCGGGTTCCCGAAGAGTATCAGTTCTGTTTTGCGCAGTTCGATGCCGACCTTGGCTGCAGCCTCGGAATGCTTTATCCGATTGAAAATTGTCATGCCCTTTTCATGCAGCACGCTCTCCAGCCGCTCTGCAGTTTCTTCTAGCGTATGGGTGCTCGGGACAGTCACCATCCCGTCTGCTGCCAGGGCGGGGATGGCAATGCATACTATCGACAGTGCTGTGAGCATTGCTTTTTTCATATGTTTCTCCTTTTGTCAGTCTGACAATTTAAATAATATGGGGCCTGGCTTTCACTCTGTTTTCTTCAACCTGGCGCTGGTTACCGGAAAAAGGGAGAGATCCGTATGGGGCAGAAAAAGTGAGGCAATGTACTGATCTTTGAAATCCGTCACTTCGGATAGCTCAAAACTGGTCATCTTACGTACAACCTTAACAACATCCCTCCGGATATGGTTGCTCATCTCGCTCATCCAGCTGCCCAGGAGGGAGCCGTTCCCCACATAGACGATCTTTTCGGGGGCAATCTCAGGCAGGAGGCCGATGGTCATGGCACTGTCCAGATCTATATAGCTGCCGAATGCTCCAGCCAGGATGATCTGTTCCAGGTCGGTAACCTGCAGGCCCACCCCCTCGATCAGAGTCTTGCAGCCGGCATAGATGGCGGCTTTTGCCCTGGTAAAGTTCTCGATATCCACCTCGTTGATAACAATATCCGAATCACCACCAGCTTCCTCTTCCCAGGTAAGAACATACTCGTAGCCGCTTCTGCCATCGCGGATTCGTGCTGTATCCAATTCTCGGTTGAACTTGCCGCGCCGGTCGATGACCCCGTACTCAAACAGGGTGGCAACAATGACTAAAAGTCCGGATCCGCAAATGCCGATCGGGGGCTTATTGCCGATTGTGATGTTCATCGGCTCATAGGTTGCCGGGTTGAGGCTGAAGTCTTCAATGGCGCCGGCCGCAGCTCGCATGCCGTGGGTGATGCCGCCACCCTCAAAGGCCGGACCCGCAGAACAGGCGGCGCAGACAAGCCAGTCGCTGTTTCCGATAACGATCTCGGCATTGGTGCCGATATCAACGTAAAGTGTTACTTTCTCAGTGCGGTACATGCCCGAACCCATTACCCCGGCAACGATATCGCCTCCCACGTAGCTGGAGATGGAAGGATAGACCAGGGCTACTGCCCGAAGCGGTAACTCAAGACCTATATCCCTGGCTCTGATGGGCGGGAAGAAGGTTGAAATCGGCACATAGGGAGCCCGCCGGATATTATGGGGCTCCAGGCCGAGCAGCAGGTGTGTCATGGTTGTGTTGCCGGCCAGGGTAATTGAAGTTATCTCGTCACGCCTGACATCGTTTTTTAAAAGCAGTTTGGCAATCAGGCCGTTAATCGTATTAGCCACCAGTTCCTGCATGAGCTGCTGCCCCTTGGGCTTTTCGGCCTGGATTATCCTGGAGATGACATCTTCACCGTAACTTATCTGGGCATTGTAATCAGCCCTTCTTGACAGCAGTTTACCGGTTTGGTGGTCGACCAATACGCCATGGACCGTGGTCGTGCCGATATCAAAAGCCAGGCCGTAATTCCTGTGGGTGACGTCTCCGGGCTCGATGTTGACTATGTGGGTTTTGCCTCCCTTGCTGACAGCCCTGCTCAGGGTGACGGTGACCACAAAATCCTTTTCGCGCAGGGCAGAGCGCATTTTTTTGAGCACCGGCAGGGTAGTGATCATCTGCCGCTCGTTATGCTCATTTTTCAAGCCCTGGATGACGCGTCCGGCATCGCACATATTATCATCATGGGTCGGCGCGGTAAGGTGAAGGACCCTTTTTTCAATCGGTGGCACAAAAACATTCTGTTGTTTCAGGTCCTCGATATTGAAAACGTGCATGCGGGCCTGGTGCCTGACCGGCACTTCGGTTGGCACGGCGCCGGTTTTCAGCTCGGATTCCGCTGTTACCCTGATTGTGGCATTGTTTTCAACCGTAGCGATACAGGCCTGGCGGTAGCCCTGGTCATATTCGGCATCCGTCAGTTTTTCGCTCCTGCCGCCTTTTACGCTACCGCTTTCCAGGATGACCCGGCACTTGCCGCAGACACCGGAGCCGCCGCATGAAGCATTGATATGCACGCCGGCCAATCGGGCGGCCTTGATTACTGAAAATCCTGATTCCACTTCCACCATGCGGTTGCTTGGCAGAAATTTTACCTGGTACGTTTTTTTGTTGTCTTGGCCGTCCATAGGTCTCCTAAATGCCCAATGCTTCGGCAGCTTTCTCAAAATCTTCCTTCTTCACATGAATAACGTATCCAAAGGCTCCCCTGCCGTCAATCACACCGCCGCAGGCCTCCACGTTGACATCGGCCTCGAATATTCTCAGATGAATGTCAGCCAGGGCTCCAAGCCTGTCGTCGCACTGGACGAGCAGCGCAGGATAGGGGCCTTCCAGGTAGAGGCCTGCTCGTGCCGCCTCATTTTTCATGAATTTTGGATTTTCCGGAAAGATCGTCACCCGGGTCTCGGTTGCGCTGACCGGGGTGGCGGAGAAGGCCAGGAGGTTGATCCTTAGCATGGCCAGCTGCGAAAGGAATTTGTATGCCTCTCCGGGGCGGTCCTTCATTGTTGTGCGAAAATATTCAACTCGTGAAATGGAGCATGCCATGGTTGTGCCCTCCTGCAGGTGCTTATTTGATCAAGGCTTCCGGTCCTTCTGTTGCCAGACTTCACAATTCTATGAAACCGTTATTACAGGACTACAGGTTATTTTTGAAGTGATTACATACTATACAAAAAATAATGGCGCCTGGAAGGGGAAAATTAGTTTAATTGTAGAATTAAAAATAGAAAATGGAGAATGGAAAGACAGGGCTCAAGGAGTCAAGGGTTCGAGGAGCCAAGGGTATAAGATGGGGTATCAAGAACAGAGGCGCAAAGGCACAGCGGCACAGAGGAAAAAAGGACAGAGGACTAAGTGCTGAGGACTGATAAAATGAGGAGTAGGGACTGAAGACTGAGGAATCAAAAGGGTAGGGTTGAAGTTGAAGGGGGACAATTTTTACTTTGCCCCAAACACGCGCTGCAGCAGCTCAGTTGTCCTCTTGGCAGGATTCTGCCGGATTGCCGCCTCCTCAACCGCTATATAATGGAAGATGCCGTCCATGCCCTTTTCAACCACATAGGTTGTCAGGTCTGCCTTGACATCAGGTACGAAAGGTATGGCCCGGTATTCTTTCATGATGTTATCATATGTCTGGACAGCTCCGACCTGGGACAGGCTCTGTTCCACCACGGGCTGCATCTCTTTGGCAAGGGGAGGGGTCATTTTGTCCTGAAAATACCTGGTGGCGCTATCTTCCGGACCGTTGTAAATATTCATGACATCTTCAAAGGTCATGTCTGAAATGGCCTGGAAGAAGAGTTCCTTTGCCCTTGGGGTGGCAACTTCGGCAGCACGGTTCAACTTTAACTCCAGATCGTCCAGCATGTATGACATGCCGACCTTTGACAGCAGGGATCTGACAGTATCAAACTGCTGCGGCAGGGGGATATGGATAGCCGGATCGAGGTTGAAACCATCGGTTTGGCCGAGCTGGGAAACCACGTTTTCCGAGCCGACCCGCAGGGCCTCTTTTAATCCGGCCCCGATTTCATCAGAGGAGAGAGAGTTCTGTGCTGTTTTGCCAGTCGGACTTTTCAGCAGGTCGAGTCCTTGCTGCAACCAGCTGCTTTGAGCGGTTGCGGCGCTGAATAGCAGATATGTGATGAGGATGATGCCTGTTAACGTAAGGAAAAGTGACCTGAAAAGGCTGCGTGTTCTTTTTCGCATGGAAGACCCCCCGTTATCGTGATGTGTGATCATATTTGAAAGCTTTCCTGCCTGAAAGTCACGAAAATTTTGCCTGCAGATAAAAAAACAGAACAGGAAAAGGATGATTAAATTAAGAATTAAGAATGTTAAATGAAGAAATGGAACCTGTTACAGGGAAGCCCGGTAACCAATTTATCTCTTTAATCCTTGACAAAGCGGTGCAGTAAAGTTCAGTTTTCATGACACAATGAGAGAGACAACAAGAATGCTTTCTTCGAGGGGGGGCGCTATATGATATCGACACAGTTCCTATCCGCTTTGATTGTTTTCCCGGGCAGCATGTTCATGGTTGCGTGCCTGGTGAAGTCCATGGGCATGAGCAAGGGAGTGCCTGATGACCTCAGGGCAAAATGGTCTGCCATGACCTATTTTGTTTTTTTCTTTACTGCAGGATATCTCGGGTTTATAACCATTCAACTCCTGAATCTTTCTTTTCCGCTGGAGTTATTGACAAGTGCCGTGTTTCTGGGCGGGTCTGTTTTTGTTTTTCTGGTCATGCAGCTCACCAGCATTACCATTCGGGAGTATCGGGAAAACAAGGAGCACATAAGCGAGATTAACCAAAAACTGACTGCCAAGAATGTAGAGCTTGAAAAGGAGATAAAGGCCCGCATAAAAGCGGAGAACAAGGCGCAGACCAGGCTGCAGCACCTTGGCACCCTGCATACGATTGACCTGATGATCACCTCGAACCTGGATCTGAAGATGACAATGACCATTTTTTTGGAGCAGATAGTGCCGCAGCTCAAAGTTGATGCTGCCGCAGTTCTGCTGCTTAACCCCTATACCCAGACCCTCACCTTCGGCGCAGGTATCGGCTTTAAAACCAGTCTCATCCAGAGATCCAAGGCAAGGATGGGCACGGGGCTTGCGGGGGTTGCAGCCATGGAAAGACGCATGATCCAGATTGAAGATCTGGAAAATCCGGAAGTTGATTTTGTACCCAAATCTTTGGTATCGGTTGAGAAATTTCTCAGTTATTGCGCTGTGCCACTTATTGCAAAAGGCGAGATCAAGGGGGTGCTGGAGGTTTATAAGAGGGAAATAACCAGGCCGGAAGATGAGAGCTTTGATTTTCTCCAGGCATTGGCGGCGCAGGCTGCAATTGCTATTGATAACGCCGGTATGTTCAATGAATTGCAGACTTCCAATACCGAACTGGTAATTGCCTACGATTCAACCATTGAAGGTTGGGGCAAGGCTCTTAACCTGCGGGACCGCGAAACAGAGGATCATACGCAGCGGGTTACTGAAACGACGGTGCGCATTGCGCGGTTTTACGGTATGCACGAAAAGGAGATCGTGCATGTGCGGCGGGGTGCGCTGCTGCATGATATCGGTAAGATGGGCGTGCCTGACTCAATTCTCATGAAGGACGGGCCACTGACCCCGGAGGAAGAGGAGATCATGCAAAATCATCCGGTCTATGCCTTTGATATACTCATGCCGATTGCCTATCTCAGACCTGCCCTTGATATTCCATACTGCCACCATGAGAAATGGGATGGGACCGGATATCCCAGGGGGCTCAAGGGTGAACAGATCCCGATCGCTGCCAGGATCTTCGCCCTGGTGGATACCTGGGATGCGCTTATTTCCGAAAGAAGGTATCACGAGGCCTGGCCCCGCGAAAAAGTTGAGGAACATATCCGTGGACGCTCCGGAACGCATTTTGACCCGGATTTGGTGGAACTGTTCCTGGCAAATGTCGGGGTAGATGGAAAATGAAAAATGTAGAATTAAAAAAAATTTCAATTTTACATTTTCAATTTTGCATTTATTTGTAACCCATCCAGGCAACAATATCCTCCATGGGTTTTTCAGCCTCCAGGTCGCGCAGCAGCATGTGGTAGCCGTTGTCATAGAGGATTAGCTGTTTGCGGCCTTTGGGGTCATCCGGGAAACGTTTGTATGTGTCAAGAACCGGTTCAGACGGAATAATCTCGTCGTGACGGCCGTAGAGCACGAGAACCGGAAGGCTGAAACGGTGGGCACTGGCATAAGCTGCATCCATCAAACCCTGCAGGCCGTAGATGGTGTCAAACCTTGTTTCCTTGATGACCAGGGGATCGCGGCTCTGCTCCCTGAGTGTTTCAATGTTGTTGCATGCCTTTCTGTCAAGTCCCTGGCCGGTCACGGTATACCAGGGGATGGTATGGGCTGCAAGCCAGAGAGCGCCGGTCTGGTAAAAGGGCATGGTTTCACGGGCCCAGACAGCAGGAGCAATGAGAATGGCACCGGCAACATCTGGGTGATTTTCTCCGGACATGGCCTGGATAACCAGGGCTGCTCCCATGGAGTGGCCCAGCAGGTAAACGGGCGGATCCGGATGCTTTTGCCTGATGAGCCGTATCAGGGTTTTTAAGTCATGACCCATTGTATCATTGGAACTCCATCTGCCCCGCACCGGTGCATTGCCGAAACCGCGCTGGTCATAAGCGAATACCGCAATGTTGTGGCGAGAGAAAAAGTCCGCCCCTTTTGTTATGAATCGGGAGTAATCGTTGAACCCGTGCAGTCCGATGAGTATTGTTTCCGCTGCTGCCATGCCGCCTTCGGGCTGCCAGATCCTCAGTGGAAGTTCAGTGCCGTCGAACGAAACAAAGGATGTATCATTCAACTGCGGTTCAGCCAGGCCAGGATTCTGCGGGTTTGTAAATTGCGGCCTGCAGCCAGCCGGCAGCAACAGGCAGCAGAGAACGGCAATGAGTTGATATGCTTCTTTATGCATAAAGATATTATAAATGAAAAAGGTAGAATGAAAAATTGATAATAGATACAGAAAGACAAAAATTAAATGAAGAATGTTTTGAAAACCAGGAGAAACAAACAAAAGTCAGTAAAATAAAGAGGGTATATCCAATGCCCTGTCTGCTGATCTTAAAAAGGCTGCAGAAAAAACTTCGTGATATCAGTACGATACCGTATTATGACAGGTCAAGAATTGTGCTGACCCTGTACAGGTGGTCCGGAAAAAGATTTGCCGGGACTGAATCCAATCCCAGGGCAACGGTCACAATGAATCTGGCCCATTGTGAATTGGTGCCATCGCAGAATCTCTTTTTCAGTTCCTCCTTTTCGAAGGCCGTATGTTTTCTGGGCAGTTGATCATTAAAAAAAGGATATGTATCTGAGAATGAGCATTTCTTCATGATCTTCCCTCCCTGCTGCCTGGATTGAATGTTCCCTGTTTTGGGACTGGTGCAACATTCAATTACAGTTTTTTATTCCGGAAAAGGAAGCTGGTCAGGGTCCTTTGTTAATAATTTATGTGAGGCCATTCATTTACAGATACTATTTAAGTGCTTAGGTTTTTTATTAAGAATAATTATCAGTAATGTATTGAGCAGGAAAGGTGAAGGCTTCTTGGACGTGTTTACGAATTTCAACTTGCAGACTGCAAAGGAGGTAGTATATGTACCTGACAATGAAGAATTTGAAGAGAATGTTGATTTTAGGGGTGATGTTCATCATGCCGATGTTTATAGCGGCAAACAGTACAATGGCTACAGACATGGAGGCAGGACATGATATGTCTTCCCACCATCAGCACATGATGCTGAACCATGCGCTTAGCATGACTGTGGAAGGGTACAACCTTGTCATGATGGGGAATATGGATATGGCCAAGGGCGTTGATGAGTCAGCGGTGGAACATGGAAATATGATGATCAAGAACGGAACGTCCATGTTTACAGAGACCATGTCCGGCAAGACCATGGAGGCTATGCACCACGAGGGCAAAGACCCCATGACAGACCCGGCAATGGCTTATACGCACAAACTGGCTGAGAAGCAGCTGGTAGTCATGGATCTGCTTGCGAAGATGCCCAAGATGGAAACAGGATCAGGTATGGCCATTCACCATCAGCATATCATGCTGAATCATGCTCTGAAAATGGCGCTTGAAGGTGCCAATTCAGTTATGCTTGGTGATATGGGAATGGCCAAGGGCATTGACGATATCTCCGTGAAGCACGGCAAGATGATGCTAAAGAATGCCAGGGCATTGTTTGATGAGATCATGTCCGGTGAAACCATGATGAAAATGCACCAGGAAGGAACAGCTCCGGAAAGTAATGAGACCATGAACTACACCCACAAACTGGCCGAGGCCCAACTCCAGGTTCTGACGCTTCTGGATGAGATGCCGGGAGTCAAATAAAGGACAGGACGCAGGACATTGACAACCGGAACGTTTTAGCCGGCAATTTCACCGGGAGGTACTTATGGCCAGGATAATAATCCTGCTGTTTATGCTGTTTCTGGCAGGATGTGTTTCTAGCAATCAGATGCAGCAGCATGAAAATGCTGCTGCAGATCATAACCAGGTTGATTTTGCCAGACATTTTGAGGGGTCCGAACTCCGGTTTACGGAAAAAGAAATGTTCGGAGTCGAGCTTGTCATCCCAAATGAGAGGCTGAGCACCGGTATCAACGAATTTGATCTTATAGTCCATGATATTCAGCACGGTGATATTGAGGGCGCCACAGTGACGGTTACCCCGTGGATGCCGGAAATGGGGCATGGCTCTTTTTCACCCAATGAGGTAACGGAAAAAGGCGGTGGCTTGTACTCCGTTTCCAACCTCGTCATGGTCATGGGCGGTCACTGGGAACTGCGTATCGATATTAAAAAGGGTGATATGGAAGACAGGGTGGTATTTGACTTCCCTTTTATCCGCAGCCCGGTACCGTATGAATATATTAAAGTAAAGACACCGGCCGGCTACGATGCGGTGATCGGCACCAAAAATTCCCTGGAGGAACTGGAATACGAGATAGCTGATACCCCGGACGGACCGGTAAAGGTTTTCCTTATGACGATCAAGGATACCGGCTTTGAGATCTTTCCTGATAAGCCCATGATGGGCTGGGGGTTTAACGGCCAGGTGCCCGGACCGACCATCAGGGTCACCGAGGGTGACCGTATTCGCGTAATTGTGACCAATGAGACCAGTGACGGCGAGCATACCCTGCATTTTCACGGCCAGTCCAAACCGATGACCATGGACGGCGTACCCTTCCTGGGGCAGAAGCCGATCAAGAAGGGCGAATCCTATACCTACGAATTTACGGTCATTAATATTGGCACTTCATGGTATCACTGCCATGTTGACAGTGCCCACCATGTTGATATGGGGATGCACGGTGCCTTTATCGTGGAGCCGAAAGAAGAAAAGCTGGCGTATGACCGGGAGTATGTCATGATCCTGGACGAATGGCCTACCAAGCATGTACATGTGCACAGTGATCCGGAGCCTACTGACGACCATGATGAGCATGGAGTTATGACCCTGCACGACGATTCACCGCCCCTGCATGACTCGGTGCCTACAAAAAAGAAGAAACGTGACTGGTATCCTGAAACCTATCCGTCCCGCCAGGAAGTGTATGACGGTTTTACCATCAACGGCCGAGCCTTTCCATTCACCGAACCGGTTGTTGTGAAAAAGGGCGAGAAGGTTCGTATCCGTTTTATTAATGTCGGCTACCAGCAGCATTTCATGCATACCCATTCCCATAAATTCAAAGTGGTGGCAAGGGACGGCAGCTATGTTGATGAGCCGCAGAAAGTAGATACCATCGGAGTGGGGCCGGGCCAGCGGGTTGATGTCATATTTGAGGCCAATAATCCAGGCACCTGGCCTTTCCACTGCCATCGTCTGGATCATGTCACCAACGAGCATATCTACCCGGGAGGCATGCTGACATTTATACATTATGAGGAATAAAAAAAGCTGTTACCGGGTGGTGTGCGCGTTAAGGTAAAAAGCTGACGGTGACAGGCTAGATGTTATTTGGATCATTCAGGCAGTTAAGACATGACAATAAGACAGGCGATCCGACTGTGTACCCTGTAAGATGGTATGAACTTCGCGATGTTCCGTAACATCATATCTTAGTACGCAGTGACCGGGTCTTTAAAATAGAACAATCAGTCCTGGAGCCTGGCACAGAGTTTGGCCACGCGTTCGCCGAGCTTATAGCCATCGCCGGCTGCGGTGTCGTCAGGAGCGCCGACACAGCCAACGCCATAATGACCGGAGGCATCCATCGGGTCACCGACAATGATCATGCCGTATATCAGCATGCACTGGAGAATGGACATCATGGTTGTCTCTTTGCCGCCTGTATGATGACCGCCGGTGGCAAAGGCTGCCCCAACCTTGTTTTCCATCTTGCGCCGGGTGGAGACAAATTCATCAAATATTTTTTTCAGTTCCGCCGCCATAACCCCGAAATAGACCGGAGATCCGGCAATAACACCGGCAGCTTCAAGGAAGTCATTCTTCGTGACTTCTCCGGTTGTTTTTATGACTGCTTCAGCGGAGCCTGCTTCAACTCCCCTGGCGATCTGCTTTGCGAGTTTTGCGGTATTGCCGCCTTTTGAGAAATAGAGAACAAGAACTTTCATGGAAACACCTTTTAAATTTGTTACAACATAAAACCGCCGCCGTTCACCGGGATGTACTGCCCGGTGAGGTAATCGGACATTTCCGAGGCCAGGAACATGATAACGCTGGCAATATCGCCCGGTTCAGCCACCCGGAGGAGCGGATTGTGCTCTGCAGTGTGGGTAAACACCTCGGGCGGCAGGCCGGCAGTGGCATCGGTTCTGGTAAGTCCCGGTCCCACGACATTGACGTAAATACCTGACGGGCCGAGCTCCAGGGCCATGGTCCTGGCCAGGGAATCCATTGCCGCCTTGGCGGCACAGTGGGCGGCAAAACCGTAGCCCGGCTCACGGGAGAGCGAACTGGATACGAGGATTATCTTGCCATATTTTTTCCCCTTCATGCCGGGGATCACCGCCTGGCAGCAGTGCACCATGGCACCGATCTCACCTGTCAGTTTGGCTTCGATGTCTGGCCAGGCCATCTCGTCAAAGGGCTGCATCGGAAAATCTATGTTGGCGTTATTTACCAGGATGTCAATTGGCCCCAGTTCCTTTTCAGTCAGGGCCACCATCTTATCTACAGCGCCTCGGTCCCGGACATCGGCCTGGACAGTGATGGCCTTGCCGCCTGCTGCATCGATGCTGTTTTTGAGTTCTTCAGCTTTGTTTTGTGACTTGAGATAGTTAATGACAACAGCTGCGTCATGGTCAGCCAGATCCCGGGCGATGGCTGCCCCTATTCCCCTGCTTGCCCCGGTAACCAGAGCGATCTTTCCCTGCAGATCAATACACATGGCTACTCCTTTAAATTTAAAATTTAAAATTGATTATTTTTTAATTTATGCCAGCAATATTTTTACTTGGTTATGCAGATTTTCACAGATTACACACCGCAGCCATTTTTTTCTGCTTTTCATTCTAAATTTTACATTCTCCATTTTTCATTTTCTTGCTTTCTCCGGCAGCGGCATTTTTTCCGGTTCGCAAAGCAGGGTGGAATTTATCGCTGCTTTACCGCAGTTGGTGCAGCGATAGCGGTCATTGTTGACACTGTTCCTGCAGAGTTTGGCCTCGGGCAAATCCTTTGAGCCGCACCAGTCGACTTTTTTAAGCTTCCCCTGCGGGTTGCAGATATTGGAGCTACTGAGGGAAACCACCCCACAGTTACCGCAGAAAAATGCCGGGGTTTCCTTTGGCAGGGGGACATGTTTCCTGATGTTTGTTTTCTTCATTTATTTCTCCAGGTAGGAACCGGGTAAATGGTCCAAACGAAAAATTATCAGCTAAAGGTTAAAATACGGCTGCTTTAAGCCTGGCAGCTTACAGCTTTTTTACTCCGACTTCTGCAGCTCGATTTTGTCCCATTCCAGCAATGGTATTTCAGAAGTGTCGCCGCCGAGATACTGGATCTTGACTACGCACTTAACTTCATCAATTTCAGTGACAGTGAAATTTTTACCCTGGTCAAAACGGTAATACCATTTTCCTTTTTCCGGTTCAATTTTTTCAGACATACTGTGCCTCTTTTATTTCTGTTTGATACGTTTCCAGGTAATTATTAAGTGGGTTGGGCTTGTGCCCGTCTTGATTCCGCCTCCACAAAAACACGTTTGACTGTGGGAAACCTTTCCTTTATCTTCGAGTCCATCCTGGCGATCATGTCTTCCAGTTCACCGGCAGGGATATCATTATGAAAGTCGATGCTGACATTTACCAGGACAAACTCAGGCCCCATGTGCATGGTCAATATTTCATTGAGATTATCAATACCATTAAATTGTAGTATGATCTCGCTAATCCCGTCTATAACTTTTTTGTTGGCGCTTTCGCCGATAAGCAGACCCTTGGTTTCATAAGCAAGCCAGACGGCAGTACCGCCCAGGATGAGGCCGATGATTATGGAAGCGATGCCGTCAAAGATGAGAATGCCGGTTGTATCAGTAAGCAGCACACCGAGGAAGGCGACGACGATGCCCCCCATGGCGGCTGAATCCTCGAACAGGACTACGAACATGGTAGGATCTTTACCGCGCTGCACAGCCTCAATATAACCCCATTTACCCTTGGCTTTGGTGAATTCGGTCAGGGCGAAATACCAGGCCACACCCTCGAAAAGTAAGGCCAGTCCCAGGACCACGTAGTTGATCAGAGGATTGCCGATGGGCTTAGGATGAGCCGTATGGAGAATGCCCTCATAGAGAGAAACGCCGGAGCCCACCGCGAAGATGAGGATGGCCACGGCAAAGCTCCAGAAGTAAATCTCTTTGCCATGGCCGAAAGGAAAGCGCTTACAGGGCGGCTTGGTCGCCTTGCGCATGCCATGCAGCAGCAGGAACTGGTTGCCGGTATCAACCATCGAATGGATGCCTTCGGAAAACATGGCGGAACTGCCGGTGACTGCTGCTGCAATAAACTTGGTGACAGCAATGAGGGCGTTGCCTGCAAGGGCAGCGTAGATTACTTTTTTAGAAGAGCCGGCCATGGAAAAGGTCAATGGTTTGAGGTATAGGTTGCTATATGTTCAGGTTGACCATTCTCCTCTACTTGTCAAATCGGCTCATTGCTTCGTCAATGGCCGTGTCCATATCTTCAAGTGATCTGTCCAGGCCATTTTTGAGATCTTCATAAGCCTCACCGCTTGCAGCCTGGATCTCCCTGAATTTTTCAGCCACTTCTTCCTTTTTTCTGTTAAGGTTTTCCATCTCCTCAACCAGGTTGGCCTTGGCCTGTTCATTTAACACGACCATTTTGGCTTGAAGCTCCTTGAGATTCTGGCTGTACTGCTCCATCTTTTCCTGAATTTTTTTCTGGTAGAGCTCTTTCTGCTCCTCAGTATAGGCCATTGTGGTTTTGGCCAGGTCTTCGGCCTCTTTCCTTATGTCTTGAGGAGTCGTTG
>Ga0209742_10000728_pt1 | contig 16730 bp, 10 predicted proteins | sample DeeMarSeWOR38_10_FD_187462 | JGI IMG/M metagenome (GOLD analysis project Ga0209742, IMG submission 187462) | Marine sediment microbial communities from White Oak River estuary, North Carolina - WOR-3-8_10 (SPAdes) (version 2) | ecosystem: Environmental > Aquatic > Marine > Intertidal zone >... | reverse complement strand
GCCATTCAGTACAATGACACTTACAATGAAAAGATTTTTTCATTTGCCAACAATATTCATACCACCGAAGGCGGCTTTCATCTGATCGGATTTAAAGCCGGATTGACCCGCACCATCAATCAATATGCAACCAACGGGAATTTGCCCAAGAATTTGCAGGTGAAAATTACCGGCGATGATGTCCGTGAAGGTTTGACCGCTATTATCAGTGTGCGCATTACCAATCCTCAATTTGAAGGCCAGACCAAAACTAAACTGGGAAACAGTGAGGTTAAGGGAATTGTTGAGTCGCTCGTTAATGAAAAATTAAGCACCTTTTTTGAGGAAAATCCAGCGGTGGCCAAAAAGATCCTGGCCAAAGGGGTGGATGCTGCCCGGGCCCGGGATGCCGCCAAACGGGCGCGCGATCTGGCTAGAAATAAAGGTGCCCTAGTGGATGCCACTCTTCCCGGAAAACTGGCGGAATGTCAATCTTCAGACCCCGCCGAGCGCGAGTTGTTTATTGTCGAGGGTGATTCGGCTGGCGGTTCCGCCAAGCAGGCCCGGGATCGAAAATTTCAGGCCATCCTGCCGTTGAAGGGCAAAATTCTAAATGTCGAAAAAGCCCGCTTTGATAAAATTTTGCAAAGTGAGGAAATAAAAAACATTATCACCGCCCTCGGAACCGGAGTGGGATCAGAAGAATACGATATTGAAAAAATAAAGTATCACAAAGTCATTATCATGACCGATGCGGATGTGGACGGCTCTCATATCCGGACGCTTTTGCTCACGTTCTTTTATCGACAGATGCCCGAGATGGTTGATAAAGGCTATTTATATATTGCGCAACCCCCGCTGTTTAAAGTCGGCAAAGGTTCAAAAAGTGAAAACTACCTCAACAATGAATCTGAATTGAACGATTTTGTTTTAAAAAAGATCTGTAACGAGCGCAAGCTGATATTTAATAAAGATCAGAAAGAACTATCCGGCCATAATCTTTTTATGTTTATTGCCAGTTTATCCGAATACCGGTTGGCAATGGCCCGATTGGAAAACCGCGGCATACCGCAGGCGCTTGCCGAACAGCTGGTCAAAGAAGACGTTGCCAATAAAGCCTTTTTGCAGGATGAAAACCGCATGGCTGAATTGCGGAAAAAATTGATTAAAATGGGCTATGTCGTGGAAGAATTAAATTTTAGTGAAGAACGCAGTGTCTTTGAAATGATGGTCACGGGATTCAATGCCGAACAAGACGATGAAATGTTATATGAGACAACCGGTCAATCCATGGGTTCGGTCAGAATTGGCCGCGGTCTGGTCTATTCCAATGATTTTCAAAAATGCCTGCATCTCGGTAAAAATATTCTAAAATACGATTATCCACCCTTTACGGTTTCTTACAAGGACAAAGATAAAAAAGACGAACCCCAAATCGCTAAAAATAAAGCCGAATTGCTGGCGATTTTCATGCGGGATGGTAAGAAAGGATTGACCATCCAGCGTTATAAAGGTTTGGGTGAAATGAATCCGGGTCAACTGTGGGAAACCACCATGAATCCTGAGAAACGCAGCATTTTCCAGGTCAAAATTGAAGATGTCGTGGATACCGATGAGATATTTACCATTCTGATGGGAGAAGCCGTAGAGCCCCGCCGTGAGTTTATTCAGACCAATGCCCTGGAAGTCAGCACGCTTGATATATAGAAAAAACCAGGCACTTAAATAATTTTGAAAACCTTGTAAAAATAATCTTACATTTACTCCAACGAGGTTTTAAGGTCACAGTTTCGGAGGGTCAGAATTTTCAGGAATGAAACCCTGAACCCTGAAGCTCGGAACCGGGTATCTTATAAACGGTGCAGCTTAATGTGTATCTGAGGGATACAAACCAGAAAATCCTCGACTGAGAGAAAGATATGGACGTCCACAGTATTTATGCCAGAGATTTGCCGGATTTGTGGTTTCAGGCAGTCCATGACATCCTTGATCGAGGCAAACGCTTTGTTATTAATCGCGGATCCTATGAAGGCCAAACCCGACTGGAATATGATTATTTCATGGGACATGTGAAACACCCCGGCACCCACCCGCTGATTCCTGACATTCCGCCGGCATGCGGCATCCCCAATCCGGTGGAATATGATTACATATATGGCGGCCCGGGATATGACCGTGCCTATATCGAATATTTGATGTCGGCGCGCAAGGAACCCGGGGAATCATATACCTACGGGGAACGTTTGACGAAGGTTCCCCTGTCCGGCGATAAACTCAAATGGTGGCACGCGGGCAGTACTGAAATTATCGATAAGCGCGAAGTTGACGGAACGATTGTGTTTGAAGAAGACGGCCAGTTGTATTTAAACCAGATCGAATGGGTCATCGATACTTACAAAAAATACGGCGAACGCAACAACCAACTGGTACTTCAAGTGGCTCATCCATCGGATCTCACCTTGCTGGATCCGCCCTGTTTGCGGTCAATTGATACCCGTATCCAGGATGAGACCCTGCATTTCTTTGTTTATTTTCGGTCCTGGGATTTGTGGAACGGGTTTCCAGCCAATCTGGCGGCGATTCAAAATCTAAAAGAATACATGTCCGGCGAAATTGGTGTCAAAGACGGGCAAATGATTGTCGAAAGCAAAGGACTGCACCTTTACGGCTATGCGGAAGATCTTGCCAAACTGCGGTGTTTGAGAACATAACGCGCTTGAGCGGAATTCCAGGGTTATTTACGAAGAGGTATGCCTAAAGCCCAATTAGGACTCTAACATCCACGAAGATCGCGAAGAAAGGATGACTTGTTTTCTCTGTTCGACCTTCTTGGTCTTCGTGATGCGATAACAAACGGAACGATTCAACCGGAACCTTCTGGATAACCACGTAAGGTTTTTTATGGCAAAAAGATCCAAACAAACTCTGGATCACCTTTTTTCAAAAAGCGCTTGCTGCGCCGTACCTTCAGCCATCAGGGAAATCAACAAACTGGTGGATACGCCGGGCATGAAATCCCTGGCCGGCGGTTGGCCGGATCCGGTGGTCTTTCCGGCCGAAGATATCATCCGCATTACAACCGAACTTCTCAGCCAGCATGCCGATAAGGTACTGCAATACGGCGCAACCGAAGGGCTGACCGAGTTGCGGCAGGAACTGGCGCGCAAGTCAGTAAAAAGTTACGGCATCGATTGCAGCGCGGACCAAATTCTGATTACCGCCGGGTCTGCCCAGGGAATGGATCTGGCCTGTCGGATCATCATTAATCCCGATGATATCATATTTGTGGGTCTGCCGACTTATTTCGGCGGAACCGGTGCCGTGATGGCAGCCTGCGGCCAATTGCAGGGAGTCAAGCTGGATGATGACGGAATGAATACCCGCCATCTTGAGGTTCAGCTGCAGGCCCTTAGAAACAGCGGAAAGCGGGCCAAAGGAATTTACGTGATACCGAATTTCCAGAACCCGACCGGCACCACCTTGTCGTTAGAACGCCGTAAACACCTGGTTGAACTGGCAGAGGACTTTGACCTGATCATTTTTGAGGACGATCCTTACGGGGATTTGCGATTTGAAGGCCAGCACCTTCCGCCGATCATGTCTCTGGATTCCAGCGGTCGGGTGATTCACATGCACTCAACGTCCAAAACCTTTGCCCCCGGATTGCGTGTGGCCTGGACCATCGGCCAGCCGGATATAATTCGTAAAATGGTTGTTGCCAAGCAGTTTGTCGATGTGGCCACCAACACGCTTGCCCAGTTTGTTTTGCTGGAATTTATCCGTAGCGGGTTATTGGAAAAACGGATCAAATTAAACAACCAATATTACAAGCGCAAGCGCGACTTTATGCTCAAACAGCTTGAAATGCATTTTCCCGAACCGGTGCAGTGGAATCATCCCGCCGGCGGATTTTTTATTTTTGTCAAATTGCCTCCAGCGATAGATGCCTCGGAACTGCTCGGTGAAGCCATTGAACATCATGTTGCTTTTGTGGCCGGCGAGCCGTTTTTCATCGACCACAGCGGCAGGCATACCTTTCGGCTTTCCTACTCGCAGTCGGGCGAATCGGTAATTGCAGCGGCTGTGGCCGAACTGGGCAGGTTGATTAAAAAGAGACTGTAACAGAGGTGGGTTAAAGTTTAAAAACGGAGTCAAGTCTATTTAATTTTATTACTCACACAAAGCCGCTAAGCCGCAAAGAAAGAGAATTTAAATATTAAAAAACCTTGGCGACGTTGCGTCTTTGCGAGAAACCAAAAGCAGCAGTTCTTTGCAGGTCAATTTCTTCGGACAGGCGGCGATGCTCATGTGACAGGACCGGCAACTTTTTTCAATTCAACCCCGTCTACCACCATGAACCAGTCGTCACCCTCAAGGTACGGTGGGTGCTGAACTTCAAAAGTTGTGGTGACAAACAGCACTCCGACCACAAAATCGTCTCCGATAAAACTTTTCAGGGGCCCGGTCACTGATGTTGAATATTTTCCATTTACGCGTCGGTAATCAATCCCGCCGTTTTCACGAATGGTCAGGTGAAAACCGATACCCTCCCATGTTCCAACATAGGATCTTTTTTCTTCCGGAATCGGGATCGAATGACAGCCGCTCACCAGGCCGGTGAAAACGGCCACAACCAAAACCCAAACAAATCGCCGAAAACGTTTGCCCATCATAGCCCCTCCCAGGCGCGGTCATGAATCGCAGACCTAAGGTCCGAATTTTGGTTTGCATTGCAGCGAGGGGAGCACTATATTTTTTTGCAGGCGGATTTTTCTGACCGTAAAAAGGCAGATGCCCCCCAATTATATTATCTGCAATAGTTCAGATAACTTTAGCTTTTTTTTAAAGGAAGATTCCCATGACAATTCTCGAAGAAACGGCCCGGCTGGTAAAAGGAAAACTGGCTGCAGAATACGAAGCCATCACTGTTGAGCGCCTGGTGATCGGCGTGTTTTTTAGCGGGCTAAAATTATCCAATGGCTGTGCCGGGCTCAGCTATACCCCGGTCAAAGATGTCCCTGAGGCCGTATGCTGTCCCAGTTCTGCCGGCAGGATTTTTAACCCATTTAAAATAAAGGGAATGCCGGCGGCAGAAGTGCTGACGGCGCTGAATTCCAACGAACCCATCAAAGCGGCGGCGGCTATTGCCGCCTTAAACGCGCTCAGTGCGGTATGCTGGGAGCATGGCCTGACAGATGATTACCGCATTCAGATGGACACTGACGCCGTTGACGTTGTTCGGATGCCTGCCGATCGCTCGGTGGCGCTGATCGGTGCTTTTGTCCCCGTCTTAAGGAAATTGAAGGCCCGCGGCGGCCGCTGGTGGGTTATCGAGCAGGACCCCCGGACGCTTAAAAGCGATGAATTGGCTCACTTTGTGCCTGCGGATCAATCCCGGCAAACCATTGCTGCTGCGGATGTGCTGATCATCACCGGCGTGACCCTGGTGAATCACACCCTGGAACCGATTTTAGAGGCTGCCCGGCCGGATGCTGAAATCGCTGTTATCGGACCCACTGCCAGCCTGCTGCCCGATGCCCTGTTTAAACGCGGGGTTCGTGTGATGGGGGGGGTTAGGGTACAAAAACCCGATGAGTTGCTGGATGTTCTGGCTGCCGGGGGCTCCGGATATCACTTTTTTGACCGGCTCGCCCCCCGAATGGTTATTGAAAGGCCGTCGTAATTCTTTCCACAAGCCATCTTAAAAATAGGGGTTCAGCGATAAGACAGGGTAATTCGGGGAGTGGGCGGGTGGATGATTTTCATTTTTGCCCGGGCCTGCTGGTGCCGTTTGATGACATCTTCAACCACCGCTTTGGCCGAGCCGAACTTCTCAGAGCCGTAAACGGCCTTATAGTGTTGAATTTGCTTTTCAATCAGCGGGGCAATCTGCTCGTGTTCGACCAGCGCTTCCCGGGAAAAGCCCTGAATGAGGCCTTCACTGATAAGTTCAACCACATCATAATCATATCCCAGATCTTTAAAATCACTCTGGCCCGGTTCCAATCCCGCGGTGGGCTCGCGGTGGATGATCTGTTTGTCCAGTCCCAGGAAGGCGGCCATCTCACGGACGAGCCGCTTGGGCAAACCTGCAATGGGGCTGAGATGCACCGCGCCATCTCCAAAAAGGGTGTAATAGCCGATGCCGAAATCTTCATCGCGGTTGCCGGTGCCCGCTAAAATTTTATTCTCGGTCGCGGCTTTGGTTGAGAGCACGTTGGCCCGGATTCTCGAGATCATATTGCCTTTATGGAATCGGCTTTCAAAGGCCTCCGGATTGGTTGATCGAAAGGCGTCTACCAGGCTTTCAATCCGGTGGATTTCGTAGCGTATGCCCAGGTAGCCGGCCACAGCTGCAGCATCGGCTTCGTCCTGGGTGGGGTTGACCCGCGAGGGCAAGATATAGCCGACAAGCTCCAGCGCCGGGTCTTTTTTGGCCAACCGGGCATTATGGCGGTCAAAACCCTTTTTGATCAAGGCAGCCGCCGTGCTCGAATCGACGCCGCCCGACAGTCCGATCACACACCCGCTGCGGGCGTTTTCCAGCACCGCTTCGATCACAAAATCGCCGATTTCCACGCAGACCTGTTCGCAATCCATGATCGCCAGCTTGATTTTTTTCATCTTAACCTCCGGTGGGTCCTATGTCACTGGTATGGCTCTAAAAGTCAAGTATTTTGATAGAAGCAGTTTCAAAATCCCATCTGAGGCCCAATGGCTGCGTTGTCCCGCAGATTGAAATACTCACGTACTATCGTGTACGCTCCGTTTTCAATCCGCGGGACGCATTGCCCTTGAACCTGATCTGGAATTTTGAAACCACTTCTAATACCTGTCCGTGCCGCCTTAAGTATCGGGGTTGGTGATCAAACCTGAAGTTGTTTAAAAGGGATTTTTATAAAAGACGGTCTAGTCTCCGCGTAAAAAGCGGTCCAACTCGGTTTTCAGGGTGCGCCAGCCGCGGCCGACTTTGATGGCCTTAATACGGCCCTCGGCAATGTATTTAAGGTAGGTGGGGCGGGAAATTTTCAGGAATTCACAGGCTTCCTTGGTGGTATAAATGATGTCCTGGCCGTTTTCATCCAGTCCGTTGTTGTAGCCGCCATTGCGCCGATCGAAACCGCTGCGTCTGTCGGATTTTTTGCGCCGATCTTCGCCGCTTCTACGCTGCACGATGTGATTATTGATCATAAATACCACCTGATATCTTTAGAATATCCAAAATTCCTTCTGGCTTTCGTCTCGTTGCTAGTATCGGCAAATAATCGGTTTTTCTTTAAATATTTTTGGCAAAGATTCAAAACTCGATGCCATAGTTAAGCTTTAAATGATAAAATGAGCGATGGAAAGCATTTTTTTAAAATTCGGAAACGACCTGTAAAATACTGTAAAAATAAGTAAAAAACTGTCAAGTTTAATTCAAAATGAGTTGATTTAAACGCCGTATTTTCAAGAAAGGAATTTAAAAATCACATCCGCTTAAATTCGTCCATCCATGTGCTTACACCCCATGCAAACATGGATTCCAGAGAACTGTCAAATTCTGTCAAATGCGGTAAAATGTTGTAAATCAATGAAAATACAGCCATTTTTTACTTGAATTGGTGTTTATTTTCTGATAAACAAGATCCAGTCATGTCGGCCGGCACCGCTTTTAGAGAAACGGACGATGAAAATGCCGGGCGGCATGTTGACAGGGGGATAATCTTTCCGGATGGGGGAAGGGTTATCTTAGGAAGCCGACGCCTTATATATATTTTGCTTTCTTTGCGACTGCCGCTTTTGTCATAATATTCAGGAAAGTTTATCCCCCGTCTTTTTCCCGCCCGACCCTGAATCAGGCATCCTTCAAATTTCTCTTCACCGAACCAATGACTCAAACGCACGCTCAGTATTTATTCCGAACGCCTCCTGCATGCTTTCCATTCGTTTTTTTCGCCTTCACCTCTGAGTGGACAGCCTAATGACATCTTCCATTTTGTGATTAGGATATGATTTCGGAAACTTCGTTGCAAACTGTTATTTTAAAAAAATGCCGGCTACTCAGCAGAATTATCCCGTTTAAAAATCTAAAGAAGGTAAATAATTCTGCCGATAATTACAGTGAGGAGAGCGCTTTAGGAGAAAATACCATGTTTGATCAACTTGTTAATGGAGTTGGCAGCGCGTGCATGGTCCTGATGGCGGTTTTGGGAATTGTGGCCCTGCATAAACTTAACGACAAGAACATCCGCAAGCACCAGGACTCAATGGAGTACTATCTCTACAAGATTTCACGCGTAACCGGACACAGCGAATACGATGTGTTCCGCAAATCGGCAGAGGACTGGCCGGTGGCCACAGTCTCCAGAGAAAAAATCGATGCAGATTTTAAAAATTATCTAATTCACAGTGCGGTTCCGCCTTATGTGCATCACTTTGTGAGGCAAAACAAGCACCACATAGACGAATTGCGGCTTCCCCCATTTTGAAGCCGTCTCAAAAATGTCTTTCCTGAGAAATTTTAATTTGCAGATGGGCACTAATTGTCTTTTATAATCAGCTTGATCTCATCGGAATTGGCCTTAAGCTCCGGAGCATACATGGCGTAGGCCCTGGCGGGCAGGGCGCTGAATCTGCCCGGAATCTCCGCCCGCAGGCGATAGCTGACGCTGTGTTTGCCGCGCGCCAGGCGCCGTATAAAAAAAGCCACTTTCCGGTCGCGAAACTCTACGTAAGCCCCCATTTCATTGTCGGTATAACCGCTGCGCACCTCCTCGGGCTCGAAACCGGCGGCTTTGATGTCCTCAAAGACCAGGTACTCATAGTCGTTTTTGCTTTCGATGACCAGCTCGACTTCAACCCGTTCGCCGGATTTTAAAACCGCCATATTTTCAAGCGGTTCACGTTCATATTTTTCAACACGGCGGTCAACCACCTGCCCGCGGGAACCTGCGGATTTAATCTTTTTATCGACCTGCTTTAAACGAAAGATCCGGCGCTGGACCTTGATCTCCAGGCCTTCTTTGGCGATAAAGTCCTCCAGGGTGAAGTAATCCAGGTAGGCGTTAAAATAGACGGGCCCCCGCCCGGATTTTCGGAGCTCGATTTGATTGGCGCCGCTGGCGATCTGTTCACCTTCCAGGATCAGTGTGTTGTCAAAGCTGAAAAGATTTTCGGCATTGATCTGAACCGTTTTCATGCGGCTGCCGTTAAACAAGATCTCCAGCGTCAGGTCCGGCGCGGCTTCTCCGCTGGCGGCCAGGTAATCCGCAAAGGCTTCCACGATTACCGCGGTATCCCGGGTGCTGTTCCAGTAAGTGGCGTGCTTGCGGTTGTTGAGCAGATACTTGACCAGGCCGGACGCGTTTTTACCTGTCGGGTCGGTTCGGGACAACAGCTTCAGATAATAGGCGTGGGCTTCATACTCCGAGCCGTACCAGTACCACCAGTAAGTGTGGTTGGGAAGATTCAGGTAGGCGGTCTGGTTTTCATCGTCTGTAATCAAAAACTGTTCGATGTTTTTGATGATCATGGAAAGCTTTTCGGCGTCTTCGACTTTGACCAGGGCCATGCCGAACATGGCTTTGGCATAGACGGCCAGAACATTGCGATCACGGTACAGATAGTCCCGCATTTGTTTGTTTTCCAGAGCCTCATCAACGAGCACCATGTAAACCAATGCATCCAGGTTGTCGGCATGGGATTTTCCCTCTTTCCGGGTGCGGTCCCAGAGCCTCAGACGCTTGATTTCTTCGGCCTGGTAATCGGCAAGCCATGCGACACCCCCTGCAATCACTTCGGCGGGGACGCTCACGCCGTTTTGCCGGGCAAGTTGCAGACCGTGGACGACCACAGCGGTGGTATGGGGATAGGAATGTTCGCCGTAGCCGCTAAACCAGCCCCAGCCGCCGTCGGACAGCTGCATGGCTGTCAGGCGCCTGACACCTTCAATGACCATATCCGCAACCGCGTCTTCGTCAAATACGGGGTTGTGATCATAGCGGCGCCACTGGCCGGCGCGCTGCTGATCGTCGCCGATTTCCTGGGCATTTAAATTGGTGCGTTTGTTTTGAATATCGGTTAGGTTAACTCGCATGCGCTTTAATGTCTGCTGGGTGATTACGGTAGGCAAAAAACGGTTTAAGGTCTGTTCGGTGCAGCCGTAAGGGTAGCTGACCAGATACGGCAGGGCATCCACCATAGCGCCGGCCAGGGTCGGTGAGTAGCGCAGCTCCAGGCGTGATTGTGCCACCCGCCGGGCCGCCGGCACCTCAAAATTGATGCGGGCCCGGGTTTGATTGGCACGGATAACACCGCTTGCGGGCACCTGCTTGACCATACCATGCACGAAAACCGGAAAGCGCATCTGCATGGCGTCGGATTCTTCGTCGGTCAAGGCCTTCATGCGCACCACCGCTTGGCCTTCTTTTAAAACCCTGACGCGCCAGTCCACGCGCCTTTCGCCGCCGGCAGCGATCAAAACCGATCGGGTTTTCTTCTGGCCTTTGGCAAGCGCCAGGCAGCCGCCGTCCAGATCCAGCACGACTTCTGCGGATTTGCGGTTTTTCAAATAATTATGGACATTGGCGGAAAGGACGACCTCGTCGGTTTCCGTAAAAAAACGGGGCGCCTGCAGGCGAACGATCAGATCTTTGCGGGTCACCACTTCGGCACCCCCCTCGCCGACCCGGGTGCCATGACCCATGGCCCAGACCCGGACCTTCCAGCCGGTCAGATTTTCGGGCATCTTAAACGCGACCTCGGCCATGCCGCTGCGGTCGGTGGTGACTTGGGCCGACCAGAAGGCGGTATCGGCAAATTGGGTGCGAACCTCAGGCTGGACAAGCTCCGGAGGCCCGGCGTCCTCGTCTTCTTTATCGGCCGGCCGGCCGGTCTCATCTTTTTTGAGTCTAAAGGCTGCATCAGATTCAGCGGACGCAGCCGGTGCCGGTGCTTTTGCCGCCCCGGCTTCGGCGACCATCTGAGAGCGCGCCTTTTTTTCTTCCAGAGCCGTCTCATTGCCCGGCTCAGCCTGCATCATCAGATGTCCGAAAACCCCGATATTTTTCATGGGGATTTCGTTTTTCTTTAACAGATTATGGAACCAGCGGGCCAGGCTGGACTCCTGGTGAGGCCGGTGATGGCGCCGCCATTTCCAGAAAAAGGAGCGGATTTCAGGGACATTGGACCCGCCGGAAATATATTCCACCGCGCGGTCATAAACGCTGATGACAGCCGATCCTTGAAAGGGTTCGCCGAAAAAATCGGTCAACATCACCTTGAGACTGGCCGTTTGGCCGGGGCGATAATCGGTGTTGGAAGGGGTGACAGCAACGTTTAGTACCCGCTTTTCGGGCGGCACTGCAATTTCGCGGACCTCGCTGTAAACCTTGCCGTCGTAAACCGTGACAGCCTCCACAAAAAAATTGGGCATGTCTTTTTTTGAAATCCGGATTTCTTCGCGGGCGCTTTTTCCAGCCATGGCAATGACCCTGGGCGGCAGGTAAACACCGTTGACCGGGCGAACAAACAGCATTACCGCAGCGCCCGAGCGATCGGTATTGACCTGTAGCTGCAGCGTGTCTCCGGGCGCATATTCCGACTTGTCCGGGACCAGTTCGATCTTGGCAAAGCGGTAGTCGGCACCGTCATCACCGATTCCTTCCCGGACGGTAAAGATGTAGCCGCCTTCAATTGTATGGTTTTTGGCATCCGTGACGGCATAGGATAGCCGGTATTGACCGGGTCGGGAGGCCTGAATCTGAATTGCGGCGCTGCCCTCGGCATCGGTATTCAGCGGCCAGCCGGCAACCAGGGTCTCCTGCGGTTTGTTGTTTTTGTATGTAATTCGCAGCAGTTTCAGCTGGCCTTTGCCGCTGACCGGCTTTTGGTCCAGGGTCTGGGCTTTGAAACCGGCCTGAATGGTATCGCCGACGCGATAATAACCTTTATCCAGCCAGGCATATACCTTAAACGGCTGGCGGGCCGCCAGCACCACTCCCTGGCCGACAATGGTGCGGCGAGATTGATCGCGCACTTCGACTTTGATGGTATAACGGTGATCGCTGTCGCCGTGGATCAATCTGGCCAGCGCAGTATCGATACTGATGTTGACCGTGCCGTCTTTGCCGATGGTGACCTCACCATCGGCCACGATTTCCGGCGACTGCTGCGGCCAGTGCGGCCACCACTGCCAGACGGGCCGCCGGCAGCCCCAGGTTTCCCAGCCCGGGTACCAGGGATAATCGTAGGCATACCACCAGTAACCGGGACCATAAAACCAGTCCCAGTAAAAAGAGGGATACCAACGGCTGTCATGTTCGCTGCGCAGCACCTTATACTTAACAGTGGCTTCGCTAACCGGGGCGCCAAAATAATAGGCGGCTTTTATACTGGCGGTGATCGACTCACCGAGTATGACCGGCTCAGCCGGCGCTTCGACCTTGACCTCAAATTCGGGTTTTTTATATTCTTCCACTCGAAAAGTCTGGCCGCCATAGACAGTGCTGCGTCCGTGGGAGAGGCGGTATACGCCCAGGGGCGCATCTGCCGCAACCTTAAATTCGCCTTCGATACCGCCATAGGCATCCGCCGTCAGGGTCTGGGAATAAACCTGCTCGTTTTTCGGATTGTGAATTCGAACGTTAAAACGCTGGCCGGCGAAGCCGGAGGTGTCATCTCGGTCATACTTGGCATACCGCACCCAGGCTTTAAACCGGACCGTCTGGGCTGGGCGGTAGACCGGGCGGTCAGTCATGAACAGGGTTTTGGTCTGGTTGTATTCGCCGTCATGGTAGTTGGCATACCAGACATTTGAAAAACCGAGAAAAGCCAGGCGGCCCCCAGGGGTGGTCGCCGTCGCAAGCCAGGACATATTGTGAGCCATATCGGAGGGATCAACCCGCACCAGGCCGTTTTTATCGGTTTGCTTTGTCAGGTGGTGATGAATCACCCGATAGCGTTTCGTGCCTTTGATTTGCCGGGTGCGGTAGCCGAAAAACTCCATGTTTACGCCTGCGAGCGCCCTGCCGTTGGTTGCGTCGGCTACATAATAAAGCATTTGTTGTTTCAGCGGCTTTTTGACGATGACCGTATCGGCGATCCAGATGATGATGCGGGCGGTGTTGCCCCCCTGCATTCTGGCAAACACCAGGTAAGCCCCGGCGCTTTTGAGGGCATCGGGAAATTTTACGGTGATGTGCCGATCCCAATGGTCCTCAGCGGGATCAAGATTCAGCTGCCATTCGGCCACCTGTTGGCCGACATATTTGTTCTGGTTTTCATGAACCAGGCGCCAGCCGATGTTGTTCAGATTGATCTTTTCCCATTCCAGGCGCCGGGGTTCGGAGCGGATATAGGCTTTGACATCTTCAAGGAGCCGGCTGACCCGGATGCGGTAAGCACGAATAGTCACAGAACGGCCATTGCGGAAGCGATATTCAACCGTGGGGGCTGTGCCTGAGGGCTGAACGCCACCGGGTTCAAATATGCCCCAGTTCTGAGTAATCTGATCAATATGCTGCCGGGCTTCTGATGGATGGTGGGCCAGGTACACCTCCCAGTATTTAACGGCGCGCTCATACTGCCTGCGGTTTTCATAAATTTGAGCCAGTGTCCGGGCGGCATTGCCGGCATAACCGCCGCCGACATCTTCAAGCATGGCTCTGAACATCAATATAAAATTATACTCGGGGGGCAGATCAAAGCGTCGCACGCCGACCGCCAGCCGGGCGATGGTTTCATGATCGGCTAAGGTATGGACCTCATAAGGGCCACTCAAATCTTTTTCTTCATCTTTTTTATCCAGCGAACGCCCGCGGCCGAAAAACGCACCGTAGTCTGCTAGGGTTTGAACACCGAATTGCTGGAACAAAAAAGTCGCCCAGTTATAGGCGACATGGTTTTTAAGGTTTGGATCCAGCGCGACCGCTCTGTCCTGGAACCAGCGCCAGCGCTGCCCGTCTGAAGCGGCGGTTTCAAGACTTTCTGGAAGCCGGTGGTATACAGGCTGGCCCCGGTCGTCTACCGGCGCTCCCAGGTTGCGAGGGTCATATTCGTAGCCCCATCCGGGTTCATAATCCGGAATACGGGTGAGGTCGGTCAGGTACTGCAGGCGCCAGGCTTGATTGGTGCCGCGGTACTGCTGAATGATACGGGCAAACTCGAGATAAAATTGGGCGACCTGCGGTTTTGCCGGATCGGCTTCAGCCGGTGCCATGGCCTGCTGCATCAATTGCAGGGCACGAACCCGATCGCGGGCAATGGCGTTGACATATTTCCCGCCGCCGCGATGATGGCCGCGCTGAAATTCTCCGGCCACCATATATCCCCAGTGGGTGTTCTGGCTATAACTGCGGGCGGCAGCGAGCAGCAGGCGCCAGTTATCGGCGTGGCGCTTAACGGCCGCTTCGCGAAATTCGTCCAGTGCATTCAAACGGTTTAACTGGCTCAGGCACTGCCAGGCCTGGGTAAAGTCTTGGTCGACTATTTTGGGGTCGTTGGCTATTTCCAGGGCCAGTTTGCGATACCCTTCGAAGGCATCCTGCCAGTTGCCGTTGGCATAGGCATCCTGGGCTTTGCGGCGAACCTGCTCATGGGTGGTATCGGCAGCCCGGGCCGATGCGGTTAGCACTAAAAGGGCGACGATAAAAAAAATAATGTTTTTTGACTTCATCATATGATTCCTTATTCGGCTATGCGATGGTTTTAAACGGATGAATTCGCCTCATGCCAAAATTTTATAAAGACAAAGCGCAGTAGTCAATCCGTGCAAGGCATCTTTTACATAACTTTTACCTAAGAAAATCATTTAAAATCCAAATCAAGTAAGCTATCCTGCGAGAATCTTTCTATGATGGGTGTTAAATCATTGGGCGACACCCTCAGCAGAAAAATGGGATTTTTCTTTGTTCGCTTCGCTCAAAATCATACCGTTAAGGAGGTTATAAAATGTCTTTAATCACCGTTACAACCAGCACGGGATGTGGCGCGCGGTCCATCACCCAAAAGGTTGCCGAGGCTCTCAAACTCCAGGTGTATGATGACGATCGGCTTCAGCAGGAAGCCATCAGTATGGGCTATTCATCTGAGGATCTGAAGGCGTTTGATGAAAAAGCGCCCGGGTTATTTGATCGCCTTTTGAGACGCAGTCCCGAAATATATGATGAGCTGATGGCGGCGGTAATTTATGAGGTCGCCCGCCGCGGGGAAGGCATTATCATCGGGCATGGATCTTTTTATTTCTTGAAAGATTTTAGCTGTGCGCTGCATCTTCGATTGCATGCTTCCAAAGCATTTCGTATTAACAGATTGGCCGATACCTTGAAAGTCAAACCGGATACCGCTTTAAAAATGATTGAAAACCGCGATGCTGAACTGAAAAGCTTTCTGGATTTCTTGTTTCAAATCGACTGGAATGATCTGTCATTATATGATCTGGTGATCAATGCGGATAAGCTCGGCATCGATGCGGCGGCAGATGCAATCGTCCATCTGGCCGAAGCCGAGCACATTCAGGAATGCAGCTTAAGCGCTCTGAACTCCATGGAAAAATTATCCCTCTTGAAGCGGGTGGAAGCGGCCGTCCTGAAAGACAACATCAACCCGCAGGAGCTGCATATCGAAGTTACGGAGCCGGGTGTGGTTAAACTTACCGGCTTGATCAATCCGATGCGGACCGCAGCAGGTGTGACCGAACTGGTGAAATCCATCCCGGGGGTCGAAAAAGTTGTTTGTGAAGCCGAAAGGCATCCGCTGGCTAAAATGTAATTGTCACTTGAACATTGGATTTTGTTTTAGTATCACAGGCTGAACTGATTAGAAGTGGTTTCAAAACCCCATCTAAGGCTCAATGGCTGCGTTGCCCAGCGAAGTTGGATTCGCATCGATCCTATTACTCTGAGGTGCATCACAGTCCTCCGGTAAATGCTCACATACTCACGTATGCTGCGCTTTCCCGATCGGCCTGACGCCTTGCCCTTGAACCTGATCTGAGGTTTTGAAACCACTTCTAGGCATCTGACTGCTTTTTGAGAAATGCGCCAGCTATGAATATGGATCAACTGACTGAGGAAATTATATCCGCTGCCAATGAGGTTCATCGGGCTTCAGGGCCGGGTCTGCACGAAGCTGAATATGAAGAGTGCCTTTGCTATGAACTTAACCAGCGGCAGCTGTCCTTTGAGCGGCAGAAGCCGCTGCCGATGCAGCAAAACTATAAAGGTCAACTCCTGGATTGCGGCTATAAGCTGAATCTGGTGGTTGAAGATTCGGTGGGTGTCCAGTTAAAATACTGTGAAAAAATTGAATCCATACACAAGTCACAGCTACTGGCATTTCTAAAGCTCTCTGGGCTGCAGCGGGGACTGCTTTTGAATTTCAATGTTACGGATCTGCGGGACGGTATTGTGCGAATCGAAAACCATCATAAGAAATAATCCCTTATCTATAGTATCCTATCTTTTGCTTTAACAAATCACACAAAAATCGTAGACGATTTTAAATGGCACAATAAAAACGTGACTAAAGTGAACTAAAGTTGGGAGTGCCTAAACTGAAGGTGTCGCTGCGCTCCATCTTTTAAAATTGATAGAATTCATCAACTTTAGTCACTTTAGATCATTTCTAACTTTAGCGCACTTGCTTTTAGATAAGCTGCTTGAGGTAGGATATAAATTCAAGAACCTTATCTCCGACCACCGGCCAGAGCTGCCAGGCAAGATAGCCCAGCGACAGGATCAACAAAGTGGTGACCAAAAACGTCGTCAATC
>Ga0209742_10000727_pt1 | contig 16731 bp, 5 predicted proteins | sample DeeMarSeWOR38_10_FD_187462 | JGI IMG/M metagenome (GOLD analysis project Ga0209742, IMG submission 187462) | Marine sediment microbial communities from White Oak River estuary, North Carolina - WOR-3-8_10 (SPAdes) (version 2) | ecosystem: Environmental > Aquatic > Marine > Intertidal zone >... | reverse complement strand
CTTCCGGCACGACGTTTTCACCATCGACTACGATCTTGCTATCACGCGGCGCGCGCAGTGCCACGTGCAATACCGCCCGGTTTTCCGTGCTATTAATTTTGTCGCCGCGGAACATGGCATCGATACGCCCTTTGAGATCCGCCTGCTCTGCGAGCTGCACTAACAACGCAATGGTTTCGTCGGAGATGCGGTTTTTAGAATAATCGAGGTATATTCCAGCAGCCTCGACCGCCAGGCGTTCCCCGCGCTGCGGATCATTGGCGAACAGCTGGCGCAAATGCAACGACTGGATTTTCTGATAGTGAGCCGCCAGGTCTTGCCAGGCCGGGCTCGTCGTAATTGTCTGCTTATTCATCAATATGGAAGTTTCCCGATACCTATTATTTCTTGGTGAGGCACTCGATAAAGTGCACTATATAGTATGTTCTCACGGTTCCAGCTTAAAGGAAAACCCGCCAAGTTTAAATGCCGCTGTCCGGTATTTTGAAGCTGCGGTCCGTTATTTATATATAAAGCGTTTTAAGCCAACACCCGAAAAAAACATCAGCAGCGAGACCAGCCACGCAATCAACAGGTACCAGTAGTTGGGATCAGCCTTATCAACCAGGCTCATGATCCAGAGACTGAAAGTTAATGCCGGTAATGCCAGCGCAACCAGTACCAGCCCCAGGTAGTAGAAAATTTCACTTAGTATCCACAACATAAATTATTAATTTGAAATCAGGTTAATGCGTGAGCAGGAAAACCAATCTCTTATTTTTGAAACTGGTTAACTGGCCAGTTGCATAATATTGCGGATTTTTTGATGATGGCTCAGACGGTAAAAACGCCTTAATGTGTTAACAATCGTAGTGCTGGGTATACGGTTATTAATACAACAGGCAATAAAAGCGGAAAATTTTGCGGCCAGCTCATTGGCCTGGAAATAACGCTGGAATTCGTGTTGTTGCAGGCGCTGGTCAAACTCGGTATTCCGATAAAGATGGTAGTGCAGGCTCTCCGGCATTGCGCCATTGCCCTGCTGACCCAGCAGGTAAGCGCTCAAAATATACTTATCCACTTCCGCCTGTAGTTCCAGCTCAAACAGTGACACCGACCGCTCGTATTCCGCGTTATAGGTGAAATAAACAAAATGGCTGATTCCTTCCAGAGCGACCCAGAAGTCATGAATATTATCGTCGGTTAACTGCGTGATGGGATCCAGCTCTTCCAGTCGCTGTATTAACTGCTCGTCAAGATACAGTGCGACATCGATATTGTCGCCGTCCTGGTGAATCAACAATTTCTCCGGCAATTCGCGGGCATTATCACTGTTATCCAGTTGCGCGGCCAGCACCGCATCATGAATCACAAAATCGTGCACCCGGTGTTGCGACTGTATTTCGTAGATGTGTTCCAGGTGCGTCTGCAATTTATTGAGCAACATGTTTGCCGATCACCTTATTATTGCAATCAGTGTTTATAATCCGGCATTGATGCCTGAACTGGATCAATACCCAGTTTCTTTAAAATCATCTCACTACGCTTACTGCCGGTACGCATCCACACTTCATACAAGCGCATGATATCGTAATCGGAGGCAAACAATTTATTCTCGGTCACTTCACTCAACACATCCACAAAATCGACAAATTTGTTGGTAAGCTCGTCATATAATGGTTGCACTGCGGTATTACGATAATAACTACGCATGCTGTCCGAGAGATAGGAATACGCGTTACCACCCATGGCGATATAGTAATCCACGTCAACCAGCCGACTGTTAAGACTGTCGGAGAATACACCGGATATGAATAGCGCCGTATCGCCCAGCTTTTGCAGAATGCGAATTCGTTCCGCGAGCGCGGTTTCTGAAAGCGCATCGGTATACATTAACGCCAGCGGCTTTAATGACACACCATCTTCATTGTACTGGAACAGGCCTTCGCTACGGCTGAACGAGGTCAGTAAATTCACCAGGTAATAAATAGTTTCATCACTGGTCTCTATTTGCTGGTTCCTGACAGCGGCATTCACCGAATCAAAAAAATATTCCTGAAGGGATTTTTTGGTAATGATGTTGGTAGCATTTGATTCTTTAACACTCATGATAAAACACTTCTAAATCAATAATTGATACCTGATAAAAAAACGTTAAAACCACATACCGCTTAACTACATCCTTACTTGTTCTATTGCATAGTTAACGCCAACTTTATTTCAACACCCATTAAAACGAGTATATGCAGCAATTCTTAATATTTCCAGTGAACAAAGTCATGTATCTTATTGAATTTTATAAATAGTGGCATAGCACTCACACACCTTGAGTGCTAACAACGAAATGAAAAGACTGAATGAGTAAAACATCAGAACTCGTTAACAATAGATATACCCCTTTCTTGTCACACATTAGTGCAAGTTTTTTGCAGCTGTTAACAGTCGGCCTTATTTTAGGACAGCTAAATCCATAATAATTTTTATTGTTTAAATAATTTATAAAACTATCTTCAGGTATTTCCCACGTAAAAAGCAGCCGACGAAGACTCAATAATTTCTGCTAAATCCCTATTTCCATTTATGGCAGCGCTCGCGAGCAGGACCGCACCAAAATTGTACCTTTGGTATTTTCACCAGGAACCATAGCGGCATCCTGAAAATGGTATTTGAAAGATCTATCAGTGAAGGTTAAATTGACAAAAATATCTCCGTTAGCCAATCGAGCCTTCATGTTGCGACCAGGTCTTGTGACCAGGAAATGAAAGCAAATCACGTGGATGGCTGCGAATGATCGGCAATAGGCTATGATCACTTGGTTGGAATCAGTATAACGGTCTCAATATCAGCATTGTCAACTTTCCGCGGATCATTGACGCAGCATTCAATAGCTTTATTTTTAACTAACTATCCTTGCGAAATAACCCAATCGTAGAGCGCTTTGTAAGGCGCACCACACTTTTGATTCGGCCCCCGGGTGCATCGCGCGAGCAAAGCGCTGGTTCTCCTGCACCTGCGACACTCTCCGAGCAATACGCAGCCTAACCAACCAGGCATCGATAATAATTTTTCAAATATATTAAGAACTGGCGTCAAGACAGTTATGCCACCCGATGTATCGGTGACACGTATGTATTAAATCATATATGACTACCATTTAATCATTGGGGAGAACTATGGAAAAAGTAACGAAAAAAGTAGCTAATTTTAAGCAACGAACGCTTTTGTGTAGGTGGATGCGATCAATATTAGTAGCAACACTAACCAGTAGCGTACTTGTAACACAAGCACATGCAGTGCAGCCGGTAAACAATGGCGGCGGTATGGGTGTGCAGCTGGTGCCTACCGGAAAATATGCGGATAACCGGCTCATGGTGAAGTTTCGACCTTCGGTATCGGAGCAGATGCGTAACGCAGTGTTAAATAGCGTAAGCGCAACTAACGCGCAAAGTCTCGCAGCAACTCCGGGGTTTGCTACAACATCATTGGGTGACTGGAAAGTAGTAAACGTGCCACCGCGCATGCTGGCAAGCACCAAACAGCAACTGGAAAATAATCCAGGTGTTGCACTAGTGGAATATGATTTTCAGGTAACCGTGCAACTCACACCGAATGATCCGCTGCTCAACAACCTCTGGGGAATGAATAATATCGGGCAAACAGGTGGTACAACTGATGCGGATATCGACGCCCCTGAAGCATGGGATGTAAAAACAAACAGTGATGTAGTAGTCGCTGTCATTGACACAGGTATTGATTACTCGCATGAGGATCTCGCCGCCAATATGTGGACCAATCCCGGTGAGATTCCGGGCAATGGTACGGATGATGATGGTAACGGTTATGTGGACGACGTGTATGGTTATGACTTTTATAATAATGACGGCGATCCATTTGATGATCATGGTCACGGAACTCATGTCGCGGGAACGATTGGCGCCGCAGGCAACAACAGTATCGGTGTTGCGGGTGTCAACTGGCAATCGAAAATCATGGCGGTAAAATTTCTGGGTGCCGGCGGTTTTGGTTCGACCAGTGGCGCCATTCTTTCAGTGCAGTATGCCACGCAAATGGGTGCACGCGTCATGAACAACAGCTGGGGTGGCGGTGGCTTTAGCCAGGCCCTTGAAGATGCTATCTCAGCAGCGAACGACGCAGGTGTATTATTCGTGGCAGCAGCTGGAAACTATGGTAGAAACAATGATATTTATCCTTTTTATCCAGCCACCTATGATATACCCAATGTGGTTTCAGTTGCCGCCACGGATCATAATGATAACCGCTCTTCATTCTCCAACTACGGAGCAACAACCGTAGACCTGGCGGCACCCGGAACCGCAATTTTCTCGACTTCACCCACTGGCTCATGCTACCTGTGTTCTCCATCGGGCTACCTGTATTTGAACGGCACATCCATGGCAACACCGCATGTTTCCGGCGCCGCCGCATTAATCTGGGCAGTTAATCCAACACTCAGTGTCGCCGAAGTCAAGGATCAATTAATGAATAATGTTGATTCGATTCCCGCCCTTGATGGGCTCATGATATCTGGCGGAAGGTTGAACCTTGCGCGCGCGCTTCCTCCCCCGCCATCCGGCGTCGATTTCGACATCACTGCCATCGCTATGGATGCTGCGCAACTGAATACCGGCGAGCAGTTTACAGTTACGATTACCGTAAAAAATCATGGCACTGAACGTGAGCCTTATGCACGCACGGGAATCGGGGTTTATCTTTCACTCGATCCGGAAATTACCACAGACGACCTGAGAATTGGCGGTGGCTCTATGTACAACAACGTATTGCAGGGCGGCTATGAATTCACTAAAGCATTTTATGCACGCATACCCGGCTACCTGGAGGATATTCCCGCTGACGGTCAACCGCATACCTATTATATTGGCGCAATAGTCGATGATGTTGATGTCACTGACGAAATCAATGAAGACAATAACAGTGCGCTGGCTGGTGATGTTGGCATTATCAAGGATATAGATCTGACGATAACATCAGCAAGCGTAGACAAACAACAACTAACCGTGGGTGACTGGATGACAATGAGTTTTACCGCAGCCAACCTCGGTACTTCCTGGCTTTCGAGCAATTGGACCTGGGCCAACATCTCAGCCTATGTGTCCAGGGACAGCACACTATCGCCAGATGATCGTCAGATTATGTCGACACAGGTGCGGCACTTTTACCTGGAACCTGGCGAATCCTACTCATCATCATTCGGCTATCCAGTACAGTCCACCTTAAGCGGATCGTATTACCTGATCCTTAAAGTAGATTCGACAGATTGGGAGGAAGAGATGGATGAGACCAATAATACATACAATCTTGGCATCATCACCGTATCACCCTGATAACTTTTCTCCCAGGTAACTTACCAACCACGGCATATGCAGTGCATATGCCGTGGTTTTGTATTCACTAACAACATCGCACATCAGCAACTGGCATCTTGAACCAAAAGCGGCAAAATCAGGACGAATCCACGAGGTTCATTGTCGATACTTTACAGATGCTTATCCTGTCCTGTTACGCTATTATTCGAGGTGATACATAAAGATCAACACCGAGATGAAGAAAAACCAATCAGGAAGGAACCATGTTGAACCAGGCACGCGCTCGATATAATCGCTCAAGTCGTACACTGTTAATCTATTTATTACCCACGTTCGCCTACTGTTTCATTCTAGCCGTCACTTTTTCACTGACTGCATGCAACACGATAGATGAATTTCTCTTTGGCTCCGACATAGAAATCACCAACGAAACCGCTGAGCCCGGTGTGGTCAAATTTGTAGCGCTTGGCGATACCGGCCATGGCAATGATGAACAATCACAGGTCGCCAAAGCAATCAAAAAGAAGTGCGACCAATCCGGTTGTGATTTTGTTTTGCTGTTAGGCGATAATATTTATCCAGCTGGTGTCAGCAGTGCTGATGACGAACAATTTCAGACCAAGTTCGAGACACCTTACGCCGATATCGATATCCCGTTTTACCCTGTATTAGGCAACCATGACTACGGCGCCGATGGCGCCGGCCTGGAAGTCAACAAATCCTTTTACCAGATTGAGTACAGTAGAAAGTCGTCAAAGTGGGTCATGCCAAAACATGTCTATCGCTTTACCAAAGCTGATGTCACATTTATTGCACTCGATACCAATGCCCAGTTATTTGATGTCGCCGACGAACAGGAAGAAATGGTCCCGTTGTGGCTGGACAACGCGGATAGTACCTGGAAGATTGCCTACGGTCATCATCCCTATATCTCCAACGGACGACATGGCAATGCCGGTAGTTACGACAACCTTCCCTTTGATGTTATCGCGAATGGCAAATTTGTAAAACGTTTCGCAGATGACATCTGGTGTGGCAAGGTCGATTTATATCTGGCCGGGCACGATCACAGCCGTCAATGGTTGGAGTCAGAGTGTAAAGGTACCGCGCTGGTAGTGTCCGGTGCGGGTTCCGGTACAACGGTTCTGCCCGGCAATAATCCCACGCACTTTCAATCTGACAAGCTGGGATTTCTTTATGTGCGGATAGAAGGCAACACGCTCACGGGTGAATTTATTGATACCAATGGTGAAACCGAGTTTCGCCATGTTATCAATAAACAGGCTTCGCCGTAGACACGCGATAGCACGAGACAGGGCAAAGATCTTTGAACAACGTTTAACACCAACTAATGATTGTCGGTTAGAACTTGCCGACGGCGTTGATAAACAATCCATGGCTGTCGTAGTCAAGATCGGTCAGATCATCGGAGAAATCCGTAAAGTTATAACCCACACCTGCTTTTACATGCTTGTTGAAATGATGGTAGATAGCCACCAGCAAACCACTGCGGCTATCACCCGCATCCGGTACTTCCAATAAACGCCCTTCGATTAACGCATCCCAACGATGGATGAAATGCCAGTCGGCACGCACGACATACAGAGATGCCCCACTGTCAAAGAACTGCGGGTTCTCGCGGTCCAGGCTCAATTTACCGATGCGCTGCGCGTATTTACCGCCAATTGTCCAGCTTTGCGTAACATCGTACATGGCATCCACGGAAAGAATGTGGCTCTTCTGAATATATTGCGCGGCACCATCATTCGGCGTGATCTGATCCGTAGTGGGCATGTTATAGAAGTAGGTATACTTAAACAAAGCGTTCAGGGCATCGTTGCTCACCGGACGGAAGGCATAGCCAACAACGGCCTCGGTAAAGTTTCCATCGTAAAAATCACCCAGCGAGCTTTCACTCTGCGAATGGTTCAGTTTACCGATCAGGCGCCAGTCGGCACTTACCTGGTACTTGATACTGTTTTTCGTTAACCAGGTGGTCCGTTCAGCGAACGTGGTATCTTCCTGTTCGGATTCGTCGACACGATACTCCAACGCACCTGCATAAGTAAACTTACTGAACTTATAGCCCACTCGGATACCCGCAGCCTTACGTTTGATTTCCGCACCCGTCACATTATTGAACAGTGAACCGATATCAATGTCACCACCAAAGTTCAACCGATCATTGATGACCAGATCAAACCCCAGTGCATGGGTCAATCCAGTGGGTACATCACCATGGGTATAGCGTTCTTCCATGTACATGCTTGCGCTGTCAGAATAACGGGTCTTGAAGCCACTGGCCAGATTACCTCGACGGGCTTTCACACCATTGTCGGTACGTTCATCTTCGAGCGCATAGCTGGTGTAAAGATCGGTCGCGTCGGTCATCTGATAATTAGTACCTAGTCTTAACGCGGTACCCAGATCACCGGACGACAACTCACCATCCAGTTTAAATCGGTCGGTAAAGCGATAGTCACCGCCCACACCCACGCGACCGTTGTCTTCGCGGTTGCCGGTCACATCGATGGTATCCTGTACATAACCATAGGCTAACCAGTTCTCACGGGAATTATAAGTCGCGCGCAAAGCGGCATCGGAGCGCTCGCCCTGTTGCTGGGTGAGGGGCACCGCTGGAGAATTGTCGGTGCGCTTGTCTTCGCGCCAGCCCAGGCCAAAACTCCAGAACTTATTCATTGCGTAGTCGACATTCAGCTCATAGGCCTCGGTATTCAGCGCATTTTCCTGATCCATGGCATCTGCTTTCAGTTTGACATCCACGGATTCGAACACAGGGATTTGCAGCATCCCGCCGGTGTGACTGGTATCGGTATTGGCAATCAGTCCGGGGGCAGCGTAACCGGCATCCAGCTGCTGATTGTAAAAACTGAACGTACCTTTAAAGCTGCTGAAGAAGTCCTGCAGGCGCACACTGGCATCAACACGCTGCCCCCTGGCCTTCACGTTGGTGCCGGCTGGCAAGGCAATTTCATTAAACTCGAAACCACCATCATTGGATAACAAGGTCGACGAAACCGGACCCTGGCTGGTGGATTGTTCCAGTTTGAGCCAGGAACCAGCTGACTTCCTGACGGTCAGGTCAAAAGCATTGAGGCTGGTTTCTCCACCGCTATATTCCTGATCTTCAGCAGTCATACCCAGTTTGATCATGTTGTTGAACCAGTAGTGAATGCGGCCACCGGTGGTGATGTCATCCAGCTCAGCGAAGCCCGGCGTATATTCGTAACGCGCCACCAGATAGACATCGTTACCGCCGAAGTCACGGCTGTCCACCAGCATGCCGGAGACGGCTGATGCTGATAGTGGTTCACTCAACATGATGCGACCCTGGATATAGTCGATATCGTAATCCAGGCCATAGCTCAGGTTCTTCACACCAACCACCAGCCCGGATACCGCATCGCGCACTTCAATGCGCAAGCGTTCTGAACCGGTGAGGATATCCTGCCGCCGAAGGTAGTAGAGTGAACCACCGGTACCGAGGAATTCATCGCGTCCCGCCAGGGTGCCCGGTTCTGCCGCAAACAGGTTAACGACGAAACGCTTCTCACCAAACGCGGTGGCGGATTCCGTTTCATAGTTAATATTGGCACCATAGAGACCGCGGTCCACGTGGGCGAGACTGTTATCCAGATAGGCAATATCAAAATTACCCCACATGCCATAATTATTTTCTTTCTGCCATTTCACATAAAACTTGCCGGACGTGGGCGCATCTTCTTCCACAGTGCTGTCATCACCGAAGCTGGGATAGTAATAGTCGGGATCAATGCGGCGGAACAGTGAGTCCGGCGATTTGTCCATGAAGTTCGAAAACAGCTCACCAATCTCGCCTTCCCGGGTGTCGGCGCTCATAGTCAGCACCGAATCATTGGCGAAACGGCCTTTAGCATAGAACGCCAAACGGCCGTCGACATTGAATTCGTTGCTGTAATCCGTATCATTTCCAGTCACCAGCTCTGCCGGACCACTAGTGTCATCCTGGCTGGCAGTCACATCGACGATACCCACGTAGAACCAGTCACTACCGGGCAATTCGAGGTCACGCTGATAAACATTACCGTTACCGTCATCATCAGTAATGGCCACTTCCACTGTATGCAAGCCGGATGGAATAATGAATTCACCGCCAAACTTACCGTTCGAGCCTGTGATATCACTAACCGGCAATTCACGGCCCGCAAACCACACCGTGTGTCCTTCCGGCACTTGTTCACCTGACACGCTGACCACACCGCCGCCCTGCAGTGGAATATTGTTCAATGCCAGACGATTCTCTCCATAACCCACCAGTAACTCTTTGTCCGCGTCACGTTCGCTGTTATTCACCTCCAGGGTATCCACCACCCACAAGCTTTGCTCAGAAGTTTCATCAAAGTTGCCGTAGCGGTCATACACTCGCAGTACGTATTTTAATTGCCGGCGCGGTGCTGAATACCTGTCAAAAGCATATTGCCACTGCGCTTTGCCTTGCTCGTTGAATGGCACCACCGCGACGGGCTCATCACGCGTAGACTGTCCCGTATCAAATAAACGTATTTCTGCTTTATGAATAAACGATGGATAGTTGGTGTATAGTTTAAAGTGCGTGAGATTTTCCACGAACTCGGTATCCGCTCGATCGAAATAGCCGATGACATTTGGCCAGGCAGTCACATTCAGGCGCGGCTTGATGCTCAGGTCGTCAAACTTGAAGCGCACCTGGGCTTGATCAAGCGCAACGTCAGTACATCGCTGTACATCCGGAATATTCTTGTTCGGATCGTTAATGGGTTGACCGTCAACAGAGATGCGCATAAGGTTAAGCGCAAAAGGATTCCTGGTTTCCACGTCACGGGTAACGCGTTTGATGGACACGCCTTCAGTTTCGTCCAGCAGAGCCAGCTCGTCATAGACCACCTGCACTTCCACCTTGGAGCGATCCAGTTCGACAAATCCGGTATTGACCACATCATGAGACTGCACATAACCGCGGCCTTCAAATTCCACCTGTTGCTCGCTGAGCCGCATTTGTTCTTGAATAGCCTGCATGGCACGACGGGCACGTGCCGTGGACAGGCCGATATCATCACCGTATACCATGGCAGTACGGCGGCTGAGACGCTTGTTGCTGGTATAACCGATAAAGCGCAAGCGCACGTTACCCTTGTCTTTGATATCATCCATCGCGCGTTGCAGAACCCTGGTATAACCCGCTGGTATTACTGCCTTACCATTTTCAAAATATATCGCTTTGATATCCCCTTCCGGTGGATTGTAAATACGCTCCACTGTTTCCGCTGCGGAGGCTTCCGGGCAGATTTGTGGTTCGTCGGGCAGGTCTTCCAGTGGATCATCGTGCCAGAACTCTACTTCAATACGGCGGTTCAGGGCACGGCCTTTTTCCGAGTTATTGGAAGCAATGGGGCTGGTCGCACCTCGACCCGTACTGTCAATGGAACCGTTGGGTAAACCAAGTGCTTCCTGTATCGCGATAGCCACGCGTCGCGCATTGGCTTTTGATAAACCCACATGGTCACCGTAAATACGCGCATCCCTGCCAGTGAGCGGAATATTGTCGGTGAAGGCAATGAAGCGCATTTGCACATTGTCCTTGCTGGACAGGTTTTGCAGCGCCTGTTTTAACTGGCTTAAATACTGTGCGGAAATTTCACTGACACCTTCATCGTAGTGGAAAGGTGGCACCAGATTCTTCAGTTTGGCACGGCGCGAATGGCCTTCTTTGAAACGCAGCTTACATAATGTTTCCACGCGGCAGACCATGATGCGTTTGACCTCCTGGTCCACTTCCACCTGTTTTTCCACCAGCTCTTCGCTGACTTCGTCGTACCATACCTGCACTTCCACACGGCGGTTCCGCGCCCGGCCCGCTTCCGTATCATTGCTGGCCACAGGTTTGGTATCACCCATGCCTTCGTAAGAAATGGCTTCCGGTGGCAGTTCCAGCGCACCCTGGAAGAATTCCGCCGTAGTACCCGCGCGTTCTTTTGACAGGCCCATGTTATCTTCGTACTGCGCCTGCAATTCACCGCTCAGTTTCTGGTTATCGGTGTGACCAATAAAATGTACGCGCACGTTAACACGGTCGCGCATACTATCGAGAATTTCCCGCAGTTTTGTCACGTACTCATCAGGGATATCCGCCTTGCCGGAACTGAACAGAATCGGCGGCACCAGGTCCGCGATCTTCTTGGTAGTATAGGTTTTTTCCGCCACCTGCCTGGTTTCAAACTGGACTTCCTCACCCAGCATGAATTTTTCCGGATCTTGCATCCACGGCGTATACGCGTAGCCATTGGGAAGCTGTCTTTCCGTATCGCTGCCAAAATCGTTACGATCCAGTGCTGAAGACACATAATCCATCATGCCCTTGTCGTCAGAGACATTGACTTTATTGTCCACCGGTCCACCGTGGCGCCAGAACACTTCACTTTCAATTACCAGTTCTGCTTCGCTGAACTGTTGCCAGCTTTCCAGAATCCGTGCTTTCAATGCCGCCATGCGTTTATCCACCAGGCTGGACGGTTCCACGTCTGCCAGATAGGTGATGCGCAATACAGAAGCCCCCTTGCGCAATTCTTCAATGAGCAGGCCAAGACGCGGTGTCCACTGTGGGCGCATCTCGGCGGAATCGGTTTTAAAGACACCATCGGCCACGCTTAATGTCACTACATGATGTACGGTGGCGCCGAAATTGAAGCGATTCATTTTACCGCGGGTGAGACGTTGCACGCGGGGGTTTTCCGTCGTCACGCGGTAACCGCTGGGTAACGATCTTTCATCCAGTTTCAGGATAAAGTTGCTACCGCGCTGTTCATCAGGAATCGCCGCACAGGTCACGTGGAAGCGGCCATGCTCGTCAGTGGTTACCAGCAATCCCTGGGCAGTGGCGATACGCGCCCCGGCAATACCCGGCTCGTTCTCATCCTGGTAACCGTTCTTGTTACGGTCGTCGAACACCTTACCAATTACATCCGAACAATCCATGGTGGGATCTGGCACGACGCGCACCGTGGCAGCCGCATCGGAGACATTGCTTGCATTCAGGATCGCGCTCGCAAATGACGCCCGGTTGACATACTCACCTTCACTAACTCCGGCACCCACGATCAGTAACAGATCAACGGTAAAGGTCTCATCAATACCTATCGATGGTACATCCCATGTCAACACGCGGTTGTCGCGTACAGGTTCTGTCGCCATACCGTTGATTCGTCCAGAGCCCTCGACGTACTTGAATCCCGGCGGCATCAAGTCAATGATTGAAACATTGGGCAGCGCAACGGGTAAGGTGTTGTTGACGGTAATCTTATAAGGCACCAGTTCGCCACGGCTGACATTCACCTCGGATGTCGTCTTGGTAATCGTGACCACCTGACCCAGATCCGGATCCAGTGGAATATGATTATTGAACAACTGACTTTCACCGGGAATCTGGCCGTTGTCCAGCGTCAGGTGTAAGTGATAGTTTGTGCCGGGACTGCCGGGCGCAACTGACAACGCAGGCTGAATTTCAGTCGTCAACACTTCACAATGAACGGGCGTGCCCGGGATGGCGTCATCAGAACCACCCAGACACAAGGGCACGGAGAATGGTGGCGTGCCAGCATCACTGACAGCCGGAATGGCATACGACTCGCCTGCGACATAGCCCGTGGGAGGCGGCGTGACGCTGATCAGGTAATCACTGCCACGATTACATGCCGGCTCACTAAAGTTGATGTCAAACTTGTAATAACCATCGCGTGCGGTGATCTGGTTCTGCTGAGCCGGATCATCAAAGCAATTCGCCGGTAACGGTGCATTAGTCGCAGCATCTAGCATGGTCAGCGTAGCACCGGCTATGGGTAACCGTACTACGGAATCATACACTACCCCATTCGGATCAATGGGAAGATTTAGATCCAGCAGGTTGGTATTCGGATAAGTAATAATGTTATAGATACGATGCAGGTCGTTGGTAAATGCGGATGTTGCCATACCCAGCTTGGCTGCATTGGGTCCTGCGCCGGCAGCGACAAAACGTAATTCGTATCGGTCAGTACTGAAATAGTTTGGCGCCAGGCCATTAATAAAGTACTGGCCATTGGCATCGGTAGTAACGGTATCAACCAAATTGCCTTTGAAATAAATTTCGATATTCCAGTTTTCCAGAGCACGTTCACCGCCGTCGAACACGTCATCATAGTTGGCATCATGCCAGACACTACCATTCAGGTTCGCCACGCCCGGTGTAGCGCCGATATCAATCGACACTTCGGCAGTTGCCATTTGGGTCATGGCGTTCCAGTTAACCTGTGCTCTGTTGATAACGGTCTGCCCGATAGCCAGCGCGGAATCCAGCTGCACCTGGAAGCGGAACTCGGCAACCTGGCCCGGCAATAACAAACCATAAGTGCCGGCGTAATCCACGGTAAAGGTGGGATCGAGATAGACAATACCATTAGGCAGTCCATTTAACCTGGCGGTACCAGGTATATAAGTCATTTGATCCGGAACCGGCGTATCCAGGTCATCCAGAATTGCCACGTCGGTTGCCGGTACGGTTCCTACGTTGGTAACCCGAATCAGATACTCCAGTTGACCACCCGCAATGGCTGGACCACCATTGACCACGGAAACGGACTTGCTGATCGACAATGACTGTCGGTTACCCACAGCAATCAATGTGGGTTGATCGCCATTATTATCCAGGCCATCGGCGTCAGTGGGTTCAACCGGCGTTTCGTTATTGGCCACAAAACCCTGGTTACTGATCACAGTACCTGACGGCGTATCGGCATTGACCATGACATCAAAGGTAATGGTTGCTGTACCACCCGGCGACAGATAACCGACCGCTGGCAAAGGCGGTGTCAAATCTGAAGAACTAATGGGGATGCCGGCAGCCAGCGGTGATACGCCGGTATCCGGTTGCCCTACGGGCAATCCATTGAGGTATACAGAATCCTCAACATAGATGGTGTTAGCCGGCACGGCATCGGTGAAAATCACATTGGTCGCATCGACGCCACCATAGTTCGTTACCGTAATGGTGTAACGCAAGGTATCACCCGGATCCACTACACCGGGCGTACTATTGTCTACCGCCAGCGCCACGGTCTTCGTAGCATCCACTAATGGTAACTGCCCGACGATATCCCGGGTCGGATCATTTACCACCGCCGTATCCGGGTCATCGGACGGTTGTAACGGAACGGCACCGCTGTTCCCCGCACCTTCAGCATTGAGATAACCCTGGTTGGAAATGATGGTACCGTTGAGAGTATCGGCGTTAATAGTTACATCAAAGGTAATCGTGGCAACATTGGTGGTCGGTGCCGTAGCATCTGCTGTTAAACGGCCCGGTGTCGTGTTATCCGGCGAATTAATTAACATGCCGCTCTCGATAGGTGACACCCCATCGGTCAGGTCCTCGGACACCGTCACACCGTTAAGCGTGGTCGTACCTTCAACATAGGTCGTGTTTGCCGGAATGGCATCCTGTAGCAGCGCGTTAACAGCATTTTCATTACCAATATTCTGCACGGTAATCGTGTAGCGCAAGGTTTCTCCGGGATACAATTCTGTCGGCGAACCGATCAGGTCATCCGAAGTTTTGTAAATGCGGAATAAGGGCGCGGATGTAATCAGCGTTTCATTGGCATCTTCACCACCAGGAATATTGGGATCATCCACGCCATTGATATTCGGATCATCACTGGGCACCGGCGGCAGGTCGTACACCTGTAGCAAGGCCTGGTTCAATACCACGGTGCCGCTATCAATCGCCGCGGCCAGCGTCACTTCAAACTCGATGGTAATACTGTCATTGGCGCCGCCCGCGGCATCCAGCGATAGATTGCGCACATCCAGCATACCCGTTCCATTGGCACCGCCATTAGGACTGGTGTTACTGGTATCCGCCGTTGCCGGGGCACTGATAATGGTCAGAGTAGCCGGCGCGAATACGGCCGTCGTATTAAGGCGATCCACTTCATCGGTAATGGAAAAATCCGGCACCGCAAAAGCACTGGTGTTCGTCGCCACGATACGGTAGCGCAAAGTATCACCGGGAGAGGCATTGGCACCCGGATCCTGACCGGTCCTGGCATTCACAACATATTTCTGGAACTGAATAATAGGCGCTTCTGCCACCACGGCATACGCGTCTTCATGATCGAGCGTGCCGGGCGAGCCATCGGTTAATGGTCGTGTATAGGTACGAATATCGCCCGTGGCACCGGAACCTGACGTATCGCCACTGAACCATTCTGTCACTGCGGCAATGTTGGTGAGTGAAGTGCTGTTAGGGGTATCGGTATCCAGGCTGGCTTCGTAGGTGATAATCAGGCGATGGTCAGCAGGCACTGCCGCGGCCGGTGTTATTAACGTAATCGTCAAGGTACACGCTGGCGTACCATCAACAAAGTTCACGCTGAAGTCGGTATCTTCCACCAGTGGCGCACCCACCGCTGTTACCCCGTCACTCAGATACAGTTGCGCCGTAATATTGTTAGGTGCCGCATCGCACATGCCACCCGCTGTGGGATTCGGAATATCGTCGCGGATAGTTGCGTCATACGCGGCCCCGGTACCCGTGTTATGGATGTTTAAGGTGAACGTACCCGGCGTGCCGATACGCATGGTAGCGGGACCGGATTTTTCCAGGGTCAGGTTATCCGGGCCGATAATGGTCATATTGCCAGTACCGGCTGAAAAACCGTTGCGTTGCGTTCCAGGGTTATTGTTGGTCTGGTTAAAGGTATAGTTCGCCGTATTGATAAACGTGAGCCCAACGACATTGGTCGGTGTATCACTCAACTCGACAACAATATCAATGACCGCCTGCTCGCCCGCCGGTATATCAATACCATTCGTGGTATCTTCGATGACCAGGTTCGTTGCAGTTCCGGTATTCACGGGAGTCCAGGATTGTGAACCACTCACCTTGATGGCACTGACAAAGGTCATATCCGCCGCCGATGCAGCAAGATTGTCCGTGATACGCACGTCATATAAAGCGGTGGACTGAGGTGTGGCTGGTACCGTAATCCGATAGCGGAACTGGTCACCGATCGCGGCTGTCGCCTGCGTGTTCTGTTTAGCTAATGCTTGCGGTGGTGTTGTTATATTGACCGTCGCAATAGATGTAAGGTAGTCATTCAGCCCACCAGCACCATCAGTACCATCTCGCTCCGTGCCACTGCTACCATCCAGGCTGGTCCATTGTGCAACAACATTGTTTGTGTAGGTCTGGTTATACAGGGCACCTGGAGCGACCTGCACATCGTAGGCGATTGTCACCGTGTCGCCGGCCTGGATATCAATGTCCGCCTCGATAACACCCCACACCAGGGTTTGCGCGGTAGTAATACCATTACCGGTTATGCTTGGTGCATTA
>Ga0209742_10000725_pt1 | contig 16764 bp, 12 predicted proteins | sample DeeMarSeWOR38_10_FD_187462 | JGI IMG/M metagenome (GOLD analysis project Ga0209742, IMG submission 187462) | Marine sediment microbial communities from White Oak River estuary, North Carolina - WOR-3-8_10 (SPAdes) (version 2) | ecosystem: Environmental > Aquatic > Marine > Intertidal zone >... | reverse complement strand
AATCCCCCTTTCATAAATAATTCATAGTATGGTAATCATGCCATCTCATTTCACCTGTCAATGAATTCGGTAAAGGATAACTTCACGAATTCTTTTCGCCCGTGCGTTTTGTATTTACACCTCCTTTCTCAAAGCAGCGATGGATCGTAAATCCAGCAAATCACCCCTAAAGCTGTAAACCGGTCGGGTGCGATATTCGCAAAACAGGTTTGATGATGAGCCCTTTTTCCATATCTTCCACCGCCTGGTTGATTTCCTCGAATGGGTAGAAAGTGATCATGCGGTCAAAAGGAAAGCGCCCCTGGCGGTAAAGATCGAGAAGCCTGGGGATGAAGAGATCTGAAATAGAATCGCCTGCGAGAATGCCGCGAACCGTCCGGCCGTTCATGATCAGGTCCATATCAAGCCCGACCTCCGTTCCGGGCGGCACCACCCCGAGTAGTCCGCAAACCCCGAGCCGCGGCAAGGCGTCGACCGCCTGGCGGAGCACCGCGGGATTGCCGACGCACTCGAGGGTGAACTCCGCCCCCCCGCCGGTGATATCCCGAATGGCCTCGACTGAATCGGTTTCGTTCGCATTGACAGTATGTGTGGCACCGAACGCTTTGGCCTTTTCAAGGCGGCCTGAAATGACGTCCACGGCAATAATGGTGGTGCAACCGCACACCACCGCTGCCAGAACAGCGCTCATCCCCACCGGACCAACGCCGAATATAGCGATGGAAGCCCCGGGGCTGGGGCGAAGGGTATTCATGACCGCGCCCGCACCGGTTCGAATGCCGCACCCCAGCGGGCCGAGGATTTCGACCGGAACGTCTTCTCTCACCTTGACGATATTTCTTTCGTTGGCCAGCGCGAAATTGGCGAGCGAAGACTGGCAAAAAAAAGACCCGTAGATGACTTGATCACCCTTGCGCAGGGTTGTCGTGCCATCTGGGCGGGCGCCGTTGAAATTGTAGAGGAACAGATCGTTGCAGTAGGGTTCGTTGCCCGACTTGCACGCCGGACAGGTCCCGCACCGGTCCCAGCTCAATGCCACATGATCGCCGGGCTTGACTTTGGTCACCCGGGCGCCTACCGTTTCAACGATACCGGCCCCTTCGTGTCCGAAGACAGCCGGGAACGCGCGTTCGGGCGGGATCGGCAAATACTGCTGTTGGCCGGCGATATCCGTATGACAGATGCCGCTGCCGGCGATGCGAACCAGCACTTCGTCATCGTTCGGTTCGCACAGTTCCAGTTGCTCGATTTTGAATTCGCCTGATTTTTCAAAAACAACCGCCGCTTTGATTTCCATTTGCACCTCCTCGGATGAAATGATTTCCTTCAATGAGGTTACGCAAACACCATAAGACGAGCGGCTGCGCAGGCATTACTCACTGTTCAGACCGTTTTTTAAGATGCGTCTGACTTTATCCAGAAGTTCAAGTTTTTGATTTTGCGATAAAGTCTTCAACATCAGCTCCATCCGCTCATCTTTTTCGTTTTCGATGTTCTTCAGGGTCCTTTTGCCTTTAGGGGTAATTTCCAGGATGGTCACTCGTTCGTCTGTCGGATCTGATTTTTTGAGAATAAAACCGTCTTTCTCCAAACGTTTCGCGACACCGGTAATATTGGCACCCGGAACGAGCATAATTCGACCAATATCACTCATCTTGTTTCGATTGTTTTTAGAGGCCTCCAGAACCCTTAAAACATTGTACTGAGGAAACGATAGCCCGTAATTTCTGAAAACAGCGGAATGGTTTCTTTTGAAAATTTCTGCGGCCCTCACGATTCCCATGAGAACCTTTTCATTGATGCTTAAATCGCTTTTGTAAATGGGATCAGACAAAATTTTCGGCTCTTGGCTTTGAATTTTAAATTAAATCAAAATATGTTATATCAACAGTTTGATTACATCATGGTGTGATTCATATAATATTTCTTACGAAATAAAAGCAAGGCTTTTCTAAAAAGCGCGATATTCTGTCGGCGCTCAAATTCCTATGTTTTTTTAATAGCTTATATGATTGGTTGTTTTAGGCAGCAATAAAAACAATTGACACTCGATTTTAGTTAAAATATTGATTATCAACGATTAAATTTTTTTAAAGCACCAAATTTCAGTTCCATGACTTCGGGGGAATCCTGCCGGATCGATTCTCTTGCTGGGAAAGATCGGATTTCGAAACATTCGGGGAGATTCAGTCAATGAATAATGATAGACCGGTTAAAATCCGAATCGATAACCTCAGGCTCAGCTTCGGCGGTGTCTTTGCCCTCGATCAGGTCAGTCTGGACATCATGGATAATGAAATTCTGGCTATCATCGGACCCAATGGCGCCGGCAAGACAGCGTTGCTCAATTGCTTAAACGGTTTTTATAAACCTCAAGAAGGCGAGATATATTACGACGGCCAGAGAATTACCCGCATGCGCCCGGACAAGCTGGCCAAGCTCGGTATTGCGCGAACCTTTCAGAATATCGAACTCTACACAGGGCTCAGCACTCAAGACAACATTATGGCCGCCCGACACATGCTGATGAAGCAAAATTTCGTCAGCGGTGCGTTATATTTTGGCGGGGCTCTTCAGGAGGAAATCAAACACCGTCGGGCTGTTGAGGAGATTATCGATTTTCTTGAAATGGCGCCGATGAGAAAAAAAATTGTCGGTGTCTTGCCTTACGGGATGCGCAAAAGAGTTGAACTCGGTAGGGCACTGGCTCTGGAACCTAAAATACTGCTCCTCGACGAACCGATGGCCGGGATGAATCTGGAGGAAAAGGAGGACATCGCCCGCTTCATCCTTGATATATTCGAAGGGCAGGGGGCCACCTATCCCAACACACCTGTTTTGCGAGATGGAATTGGCAGCATCATTCTTGTCGAACATGACATGGGTGTGGTGATGGACATTGCCGACCGGATTGTTGTGCTTGATTTTGGCCGTAAAATCGCCGAAGGTACACCGACTGAAATCAAGATGAACCCCGAGGTCATCAGTGCGTACCTGGGCAAAGAAGAATAGAAGCCAACTCAAAAATGTCTTTTGTCCCCATATCTTTGTTGGTGCCTCGTTTCAAATCCTCGACAACCCGCAGGTTGCCGGCGGTTTGCGACCCACAAAGAGGATTTAATCAGATGGGAAGTCCCGCGTAGCGGGGAAACTCGGCCCCGCCGCGATCTGGAACCAAAATCCTATTTTTGAGATGGCTTCTGGGAGCTGAAGGTGAGGCCACATGCTGCAGGTCAACAATATTGAAGTTGTCTATATGAATGCTATTCAGGTGCTGCGAGGCGTGTCGCTGACAGTAGAAGATGGCCAAATTGTGGCGTTGCTTGGAGCCAATGGCGGCGGCAAGACGACAACATTGAAGGCCATCTCGGGGATGCTCAAAACCGAAGAGGGCGCAGTAACAGAGGGCAGCATCGAATTTGATGGTCAGCGCATTGACCGGCTGGGTCCCGAGCATATTGCGGTGATGGGCATCAGCCAGGCCATGGAAGGCCGAAGGGTTCTTGAGCACCTCAGCGTTGAAGAGAATTTGCTTGTGGGGGCTTATCGCCGCAAGGACCGGCGTGGCGTCAAGCAAGACCTTGAAATGGTGTTCAGCTACTTTCCGCCGATCAAACGTCTCCGCCGCCGGATGAGTGGTTATCTGTCCGGCGGTGAACAGCAGATGCTGGTGATCGGGCGAGCGCTTATGGCGCGGCCCAAACTGATGCTCATGGATGAACCCTCGCTCGGTCTGGCCCCACTTCTGGTGCAAGAAATCTATGAAATTATTGAGAAAATAAGTGCCGAGCAAAATATGGCTATTCTGCTTGTAGAGCAAAATGTCAGAGCTGCCCTGGGCATTGCCGATTACGGACACGTTCTGGAAAACGGGCGAATCGTTCTGAGCGGGCCGGCAGAAAACTTACGAGATAATGAGGATGTACGAGAATTCTACATGGGGTTATCTTCGGTCGGCGCCCAAAAGAGCTATCGGGAAGTGAAGCATTACCGGCGTAGAAAGCGGTGGCTTGGTTAATGGACAACACGGGGGAATGACGGTCTCAATGGAGCAAGTGCTTACTGAAAAAGGTGATACCTGGCCCAAGGTGCTCAAATTTAATTACGAGAAATATGGCAGCAGTCGCAGAGCCATGCGGCATAAGCATTTTGGTGTCTGGCAACCGCATACCTGGAAGGACTATTACCTCAACGTTAAACATTTGGCACAGGGGTTACTGGCGCTGGGCTTTGAGCCCGGAGACAAGGTCCTGGTTATCGGGGACAACGCCCCCCAGTGGTATTACGCCGCGCTGGCCGCTCAGGCGAACCACGGGGTTTGCGTCGGATTGTTTTCAGATTTGCTGCCATCGGAAATAAAAGCCTTTGCAGAAGATTCTGAAGCGAGATTTGCTGTGGTTGACGGTCAGGAGCAGGTTGATAAGTTTCTCCAAATCAAGGACGCACTACCGCTGCTCAAAAATTTAATTTTTTGGAACTACAAGGGGCTGGCCCGTTATGATGACGATCTTTTGGTTGGTTACAGGGAGGCCCTCAAACTTGGAGAAACCTATGAAGCCGAACACCCCGGGCGCTTCGAGCAGAATGTGGAAACCGGTCAGGCAGACGATATCTGCGCCATCATTTACACTTCTGGAACCACCGGATCTGCGCCCAAGGGTGCCGTTCACACTTACCGGACACTGCGGGCCGGTGCCGACGATCTCCTGCAACTCGATCCGTGGTATGAGAACGATAATGTTGTTCCTTACCTGCCGCCGGTGTGGATAAATGAGCAATGGATGGGGATTGGTTGCCATCTTCTGGCAGCGGCCATCCTGAATTTCGCTGAAGCGCCGGAAACTCAGCAGCGGGATAGCCGGGAAACCGGACCGAGCATTGTATTTTACGGGGCGCGGCTATGGGAAAGTCAGGCGGCTATGGTTCAGGCCCGGATTCTTGGTGCGGATGCCCTCAAGCGTTTCACCTTCGCCCTGCTTATGCCCATCGGCCAGAAGATGGCCGAATTAAAATATCGCCAACAAAAACCAGGTGCGTTCTTTAAAGTGCTGTATGCGCTGGCGGATATCATCCTGTTTCGTTCCATCCGACGGAGTTTGGGTTTGTCAAACGCCAGGATCTGTTATACGACAGGGGCGATGCTAAGTCCGGAGGCTTTCCGGTTCTATCATGCGCTGAATCTTCCTCTTAAAAGCCTGTATGGCTCAACAGAAGGAGGGGCACTTACCGGTGCCGGCAATGATGAGATCCATTTTGAGACGGTCGGCCCGGCTCACCAGCAGATACAGGTAAAGATCACCGCAGACGGAGAGCTTGTTTGTCGGCAGCCGGGTGCATTCGTCGGTTATTATAGAGATCCGGAAAAGACGGCCGACGTGCTCAAAGACGGCTGGGTTTACACCGGAGACAGCGGGTTCATTCGAGAGGACGGCCATATCGTCTTTGTCGATAGGCTCCAGGACCTGGTTAAGCTGGGAAGTGGTGGTAAACTCGCACCGCAGAGTATGGAAAGCCGGCTGAGGTCCAGTCCTTTTATAAAAGACGCCTGGGTGCTGGCCGGCCCCAAGGGAGCTTACGTTTCGGCGATTATCATCATAAATTATGATTATGTCAGCCGGTGGGCAGGGCAGAAGGGGGTGGATTATACATCCTTTGCCGAACTATCCCAGGCACCGGAGGTTTATGAGCTGGTGAGGCAATCCATCGACAAGGTCAACGATACGCTGCCTGCCGGATCCAGGGTTAAAAAATATGTCAATCTGCATAAAGAATTCGACCCTGACGAGGGAGAGGTGACCCGCAACCTGAAATTGGTAAGAGCATTTTTAGAAGAACGCTACCGTGAGTTGATCGATGCGATCTATGATGATCAAGTGGCGGTGCCCATAGAAACCCAGGCCGGATCCCGCGACGTGCGGATGGGATCCCAAAAAATCACGATTAAAATAGCGTCCGTTGAAGGAGTGGGTCGATGACATTCTTTCTGCAACTAGTCGTAACCGGCTTTGCCCAGGGAATGGTCTACGCGCTGATCGCGATAGGTTTTGTGATTATTCTCAAATGCTCCGAGGTGTTTAACATTGCCCAGGGTCACTTTGTTTTAATCGGTGGCTATCTCGGCTATACCTTTCTGGTGCCGCTCGGCCTGCCGATATGGGCTGCTTTGCTGGCCGCAATCGCTGTGGCGATCGCAATGGGTTTGCTCATCGAACGGCTGATGCTGCGTCCCATGGTAGGTCAACCGGTGCTGGCCGTGGTTATGATGACCATCGCCCTGGCCACGGTCTTGGGCGGGCTGGCAACCCTGCTCTGGGGTGCCGAATACAAGGCTTACCATGGCCTATTGCCGACGATAACGATGAAGGTCGGTGAAATATCCATACCTTCGGAGTCTGTGATCGGGCTGATCGTGTCTGTCATTTGTGTGGTGCTGCTCATGCTGCTTTTTCGCTACACCAAGATCGGATTGGCCATGCGGGCTACAGCCGAGGACCTGCAGGTGGTTCAGAGTGTCGGAATCAAGGCCACAACCGTATATGCCGCCTCGTGGGTCATTGCCAGTGTCGTCGGCGTTATCGGCGGCATCCTGCTGGGGGGCGTATCCGGGGCCAATATGGATCTCGCCCTCATCGGCCTCAAGGCCTTTGCGGTCGTGCTGCTGGGCGGCGTCAACTCCATTGGCGGGGCCATTGTCGCCGGCATCATACTGGGAATGCTGGAGAATGTGGCTGCCGGGTACCTCGACCCGCTGCTGCCCGGCGGCGGATTGGCCCAGGTATTCCCATTTTTTGTGATGATCATCGTCTTGGTCTTCAGACCGCACGGGCTCTTCGGCCTGGCACATATAGAAAGGGTTTAACCCATGGGCTTGCGCACCGGAACCTTTCATGAAAATTATGCTCAGGAAATGTCGATCTTGAGCTCCAGGCGGCAATGGGGAACAGTGGCGGCGTTACTCGTTTTTCTTTTTGCCTGCCCTCTTTTTTTGAGCGACCGGATGCTGACCATCCTGACGACCATGGGGATTGCTGTTGTCAGCGTTCACGGACTCAATATTCTCACGGGTTACTGCGGTCAGATCTCCATCGGCCATTCGGGATTTATGGCGGTCGGGGGTTATACGTCGGCTATTTTGTGCGCCAAGCTCGGCTGGCCATTCTGGGCCGCTCTTCCCTGTGCCGCCCTGGCAGCGGGAATGGCCGGTTTGCTCTTCGGCCTGCCCTCACTGAAAATCAAGGGCTTCTACCTGATTATGGCGACCATTGCGGCCCAATTTATTATTATCTGGATCATCATCCAGCTGCGCAGCATTACGGGCGGAACCGATGGGTTGCTTGTCCCCAAACCGGTGATCGGCGGTATTAGCCTGAGTTCCAAAACCAACTATTACTACCTGGTGATGGTTTTTGTCGTCCTGGCGACAATCACGGCTCACAACATCATCAGAACCCGGGCCGGCAGAGCCTTTATCGCCATCAGGGACAATGAACTGGCGGCTGAGGTCATGGGTGTCAGTCTGTGGAGCTACAAGCTGCAGGCATTTTTTATCGGCTGCATCTATGCCGGCGTGGCCGGATCGCTACTCATCCACTATGTTAGATTCGCCAGCATCGAACAGTTTCCGTTTTGGGATTCCGTCTGGTATCTGGGGATGCTCATCGTGGGGGGCATGGGCAGCACAGCCGGGGCGATCTTTGGCGTGGTTGCGCTCAAGCTGCTCGATGAGCTCGTTACAGTTGCCGGTCCGATCCTGGCCGCCGCCGTTGCCCCGCAGGCGGCCGCCTCCCTGGCGCTCATTACCCACGGATTAGTCATTATTATCTTTCTAATTTTTGAGCCCCGGGGGCTTCATCACCGCTGGGAGATGATTAAGACGTATTTCAGGCTCTGGCCTTTTTCTCATCAAGAAATAGAGTGAAAGGAGGTGATTCAACTCTGGACAGAATGCCTGTTTCATAGCGTTTATTAACCCAACACCTGGAAAGGAGGGTAACATAATGGCTAAAATAAAATGGATGTTGCTATCTTCACTGGCAATCCTGTTGACAGCGGCATTGCTTGTGCCCGTCAGCGCTCAAGCTGAAAAAGTACTTTATGTCGGCGGCACCCAGTCGCTAACCGGGCCCTTTGCTGAAGATTCAGCGGCAGTGCTGGCTGGAATTGAGGATTTTGTCGCATATGTAAATGATACCAAAAATCTGGCTCCCTGGCGCAAAGAAAAATTTCCAGCCGATATAAAGCTGGAGGTGATGTGGCGCGATGATGAGCTCAAACCGCCCAAGGCGCTGTCAATCTATGAAGAGCTCAAAGCCAAAGGAATGCTTGTCGCCAGGATTTCGGGGTCACCTATAGCGCTGGCACTCAAAGACAGATTATGGGAGGATCAGATGGGCGCCACCAGTATGGCCACCGGGCCCTACTATCTGTCGCCGCCTCAAAGCTGCTTGACCTATTACCCGATTTATACCGATTCTATAGCGGCTGTAGCGGACTGGTTCAAAGCGAGCTGGAAAGAAGCGAGAAAACCGAAGGTTGCCTACCTGACGGCGGACAACGCCATGGGTCGATCGATTGAGATCCCCGAGATGAAGGCCTATCTGGAGAAGACCGGTTATGAGTTTGTCGGCACCCAGTATGTGCCGCTGGTGCCGACCTCACCACCCACCACCCAGCTTACCTGGCTCAAGCAAAAAGGTGTTGACCTTGCCCTGGGCGTGATGATCAATCCCGGCTCACAGCCGACCGTAAAAGAGATGGTCCGGCTGGGTATGGGGCCCAATCAGCCCTACAAGATGACCTTTGGAGTTCCTGCGCCCGGTCATGCGGCGGTTTTCGCTGCCGCCATGGGCGAGCTGGGTGACGGTTATGTCTGCGCGGGTAGCTTCCGCCCCATGGATGATCTCGCCACTCCCGGAATAAAGTTTTGCAGCGACCTGCAGGATAAGTATCGCACCGGCAAGCGGGTTACCCACATAATGTATGAGGCCGGGGTCCTGGAGGCCATGATCCAGGTCGAGGCCCTGCGGCTGGCGATGCAAAAAGTGCCTTTTGAAAAGCTCACCCCGCGTGATGTGTTGCACCATGGCTTTTTCCAGATCAAAAACCTTCCCACCGGTGACATCAGCAGTACGCCACTCACCTATGGTGAGGGCGATATCGAAGGTGTGGATCAGGTGCGTATCGACCAGGTGCAGAATGGCAAATCGGTAAAAGTAGGCATTTTCCCTGTGCGCAACATTTATACAAAGAAATAGCACCGGACCAACGCGTAATTATTCCAGGGGCTCTATCATCATCCAACAGAGCCCCTGGACACGCTCATCACAACCATATTGTTTTCGGCCTGCCACAACGTTTCCACCATACGGAATGAGAGGGAAAGGACCCATTTCAGATGCTAATCACCAAAGAACATATCGCCACTTTGGACAAGTTTGAGTTCGATGTGCCGCCGGTAGGTGTAAAATTCTTGGCCAAACAGCCGGATACGATCGCGAGATTAGATAAAACGATGGCCCTCTGCGAAATGTTGAAAAAAGCTCAGGAAGGGGACGCTTTTTACGCCGATGCCGAAAACCACACCTGCGAAGCCGGACTGTATGTGCTGGGCCAGACTGATATTTCTGCGCCTTTTGCAAATGGGGAGCTCGGTGCCGGGTTGAAAATATTCGAAGAGCCGCGTGCGGCCAGCAGGCTTTATCTGTATATTCCCAAGATCGGCAGGGGCATTGTCAATTATGTTGCGTTTTCTCCGCTGAACCGGCTGTCGTTTGAGCCGGATCTAATGATTCTGCTCGCCCGGACCCACCAGACGGAAATTTTGCTGCGGGCCATGAGCTACCGGTCGGCTAAAATATGGGTCAGCAAGTTTTCACCGGCCATCGGCTGTGCCTGGACTTACAGCTATCCATTTCTAACGGGGGAATTGAATTATTTTCCCACCGGCCTTGGCCATGGAATGAAGCGCCGAAAACTGTTTCCGGAAGGCCGGCAAATTATCGCCATCCCCTTTGATCTGTTGCCATCGATGCTGGAAACATTGCGGGAGATGCCATGGGTCCTTCCTGCCTATAAGCCGGACGGTTCGGAGTTTTTCAGGCGGTTACTTGACAAACTGGGCATAACGCCCTGAAGGTGCTGCGAACCGCCGGCGGTATAAGTTCCCACGAGATCAGCATAGATGCGGTAAGGCCTCCAACCACAGCAGATCCCAGTGCTGCCAGAGCCTCGGTTCCCTCACCGACTCAATACGGTTCAAATTAATTTTTCATTGTTTTAATCTTGCAAAAAAAATATAATACCAAACCTATTACGCTCAAACCGCGCTTGAAACAACCACAGGAAAGGGCAATTCGGTTAGCAGGGAATGAAAAAAATTTTTATCATCGCCATCTTAATCGTCGGCATCGCCTTGTTGGGCTGGCAGATATACCGCAAGGCGTCCGGTTCGGGAGCGGCGTCTATATCCGGGCGCGGTAACATCGCGGTGGCTGTGGAAGTTGTCCCCGTTCAAACAACATCTATCCGTGAAATCGGAAATTTTACGGGCTCGCTGATTCCTTTGTCTGAGTTCAAGGTGGCGCCGAAAATCGCCGGGAGACTGGAAAACATCTTGGTGAACATCGGCGATATCGTGCGGGGAGATCAACTGGTGGCGGTGCTGGACGATGAAGAATACCGCCAGCAGGTCAACCAGGCCATTGCAGAACTCGAGGTTGCCCAGGCAAATTTTGAGGAACGCGAGAACAGCCTTGAAAACGCCAAACGCGAATATGATAGATCGGTGGCGTTACGCGAAAAAAAGATCGCTTCCGAATCAGAGCTGGATACCGCAGAATCTGAATTCAAGGGTCAGCAGGCCCAGCTCAAAGTCGCTCAGGCTCAGGTATCCCAGAAGAGGGCGGCATTGGAGACGGCCAAAGTCCGGCTTTCCTATGCCCAGATCCGGGTGCCGCAGAACCACACCTCCCGCCATCGTGTGGTGGGCGAACGTTACGTGGACGAAGGCGCCATGCTGGCTCCCAATACGCCGATTGTCTCCATACTGGATGTCGGAACCCTGATCGCCGTTATCAATGTCATTGAGCGCGATTATCCAAAAATCCAAAAGGGACTGGAAGCGGTGATCAGCACCGATGCCTTCCCCGGCCGCACCTTTAGCGGCAAGGTCGTCCGCATCGCTCCTCTTTTGATGGAAAAATCCCGGGAGGCCAGAGTCGAGATCGAAGTTCCCAACGATCAAATGCTTTTGAAACCGGGAATGTTTGTCCGGGTGCAGATCGAATTCGAACAGCATGAAAATGTGACGGTGATTCCGATCGCGGCGCTGGTGAAGCGTGACGGCCAACAGGGCGTCTTTGAGGTCGATCGAAGCGAACAAAAAGCCCATTTTATTCCCGTCGAACTGGGTATCGTCAACGGAAACCGGGCTGAAATCATAAACCCGCCGCTATCCGGTGCAGTGGTTACCCTCGGACAGCACTTGCTTGAGGACGGCGCCAAAATCATTTTGCCGGATGAAACTCACAAAGACGTTCCGCTTCAAGATTCCAGCCCTGCTGACGAAAAGCGAAGCCGAAAACCTGCGGCCGGAGCGAAACCATGAACTTATCGCGTTTTTCCGTTCATCGCCCGGTGTTGACTGTGATGGTCTCATTGATCGTCATTATCCTGGGAATCGTTTCTTTTAGACGCCTTCCGATTGACCTGATGCCCGACATCACCTATCCGACCTTAAGTATTTCGACCGAGTATGAAAATGCCAGCCCGGAGGAAGTGGAGGAACTGATCACCCGAGTTATCGAAGAGGCGATGAGTGCGGTCCCGGGGGTAGAAGAAGTCAGCTCGGTATCGGCTGAAGGCCGCAGCAGTGTGCGGGTGACATTTTCCTGGGGCACCGACCTTGATGCAGCGGCCAATGATATCCGCGATCGTCTGGACCGGATTCTTGAGCGCCTCCCGGAAGATTCCCAGCGACCCATCCTGCGCAAGTTTGACCTGGCCAATTTTCCAATTCTGATCCTGGGTGTTTCCGGAAAGCTGGATCCCATCCAGATGCGCAAGATCATCGACAATCAGGTTAAATACCGTATTGAACGCATTCCCGGTGTGGCTGCTCTGGATATAAGAGGCGGGCTCGATCGGGAGATTCATGTGAACCTGAATGCCGAAAAGCTCAAAGCACTGGGATTACCGATCGATCAGATTTTAAACCGGATTAAAGACGAAAACATTAATCTGCCGGCCGGCTCCATTGAGCAAGGGCTGATGGATATTACCATCAGAACCCCGGGGATCTACACCGATCTGGATCAATTGCGCAACACGGTGGTGGCGATTCGGGAGAAGGCACCCATTCAGCTGAAGGAGATTGCGTCGGTCGATGATGCCTGGGAAAAAATTACCCGAATTGTTCGTGTAAACGGCCAACCCGGTATCCGGTTGTCCGTCAACAAGCAGTCGGGCAAAAACACCGTTGATGTCGCCAGCGGCGTTCTCAAAGAAATTGAGCGCATTAATGCCGATATTCCGCAAATTCACATCACCCCCATAATCGATACTTCCGACTATATTAAACGCTCCATTACCAATGTCGGGACCACGATTCTTTACGGCGGTGCGCTGGCGATCCTCGTTCTTTTGTTCTTTCTGCGCAATATACCGAACACCGCCATTATTGCGACCACCATACCGATTTCAATCATTGCCACGTTTGCCCTGATGTATTTCGGCGGATTTACTTTAAATTTGATGACTCTCGGGGGATTGGCGCTTGGGGTGGGGATGCTGGTCGACAACGCCATCGTGGTTTTGGAGAACATTTATCGGCTTCGAGAAACCGGTCAGGGGCCCGAAGCGGCAGCTGTCAATGGCAGCGGCGAAGTTGTGGCAGCGGTGATTGCCAGCACCATCACCACCCTGGTGGTGTTTTTGCCATTGATCTTTGTACGCGGTATGGCGGGAATCATGTTTAAACAGCTTTCATATGTCGTCAGCTTTTCCCTGGCATGCTCGCTCGCAGTGGCGTTGACTTTGGTACCCATGCTGACGTCAAGGGTTCGCAGCTCGGTCGTCCGGGAAACGGAAAGTGGTCTAGGCCGCGGTCGCAGATTCCTGAGGGTCACAGGTCGGTACTTTGTTCGCATCGAGCAGGCATACGGCAATTTGCTGGCCTTTTCCCTGAATCATCCCATGATCATCTTGGGCGCCGCCGGTCTGATTCTGGTAGGCAGCCTGCTGCTTATCCCAATGATTGGCGTTGAGTTGATGCCGACCACCGACGAGAGCGAGGTGCGAGTTTATGCCGAAATGGAAACGGGCACCAAGCTGGCTACAGTGGATAATACCTTTAAGAAAATCGAAGACATTGTTAAGCAGGAAGTGCCGGAGGTCAAAAATACGGTGGCGTTTATCGGGGGGTCGAGTTGGCGGGCACGGGGATCCAATGCCGGCGAGATGCGAATCGCTCTGAAACCGGTAACCCAGCGCAAACGCTCAAGCGAGCAGATTGCCGCTGATCTTCGGCGCAAGCTCAAGTTTTTTCCCGGTGTCCTCATTCGCACCCGGGCCGGACAGGGACTTTTTCTGTTGCGAATCGGAACGACGGAAGGAGAAAAAGTAGAAGTGGAAGTTCGCGGCTACGACCTTGAAGTGTCCGATGCACTGGCACTGCGTGTCCAGGAAATGGTGCAGAATATCGACGGGATTACCGATGTCAAAATCAGCCGGGAGACCGGAAGCCCCGAAGAATTAATCATTGTGGACCGGCAAAAGGCCGCAGATATGAAATTAACGGTAAGCAATATCGCTAAAATGCTCCAGACCGTCATTTCCGGGACTTCGGCCGGTTATTTTAGAGACGGCGGTTATGAATACATGATACGGGTAAAACTCGCGGATGCGGATAAAAAAGAGCTGCAGGAAATCCTAGACCTTTCGCTGACCAACGCGGACAGTGAACCGGTGGTGCTGCGCAACGTGGTGCAGGTCCGACCCCGCAGAGGACCGGTCCTTATTCAACGCAAGGACCAGGAACGGGTGATTTTTATATCGGCTGATATCAGCGGCCGCGACATGGGCTCTATCCTTGCGGATATCAAGAAAGGCCTGCGCAATATTCCGGTTCCCAAGGATTTCAGCATTTTGTTCGGAGGCGATTATGAAGAGCAGCAGCGGGCCTTCCGGGAGTTGATGATCAGCTTCATCCTGGCACTGGTCCTGGTTTACATGGTGATGGCATCGCTGTATGAGTCGCTGCGCTATCCGCTTGTCGTGATGTTTTCGGTGCCCCTTGCCAGCATCGGGGTCATCTGGATGCTTTTTTTAACCCATACGACCTTCAATGTGCAGTCGTTTATCGGCTGCATCATGTTGGGCGGTATTGCCGTCAACAATGCCATTTTGCTGGTCGACCACATTAACCTGCTGCGGCGGCGGGATGCCATGCCCCTTCGTGCAGCGATTGAAGAAGCCGGAAGGCGGCGCCTCCGGCCGATTCTGATGACAGCCACAACCACCATTTTGGCCATGGCGCCGCTGTCATTGGGAATCGGAGAAGGGGGTGATGCCCAGGCACCGATGGCGCGGGCGATTATCGGCGGTTTGTTTAGCTCAAATCTGATAACCCTGGTGGTAATTCCCACTGTATATGCAGTTATTGATCGCCGATCCCTAAAAAACCTGTCGCCTGTGGATCACCAAAGACCGGCGACGTTGGACAAAACCGATCGCCGTCGGCCCGGAGGTGACATTCACGAGGAGCTGATATGAAGTCCGCAAATCTCCTTCATCGCCGGCTGAGCATTTTTTTTATCAGCAGCTTATGGTTTATTTTGGCATCCTGCAGCATGCTTGAACGGCAGATCGATCGTACAGCCGGGGGACCGCCTGTACCAGCAGATACGGCTGTATCCATGCGATTAGATGCCATGGAGCCATCTACGCTTGAGACGCCGCAAATGGTATCGCCGGGCCCGCTGAGGATCACCATTGCAGAAGCCATTTTGATGACTCTGGAAAATAACCGGACCCTTGTGGTGGAAAGATCGAATCCCTCGATACAGAAAACCTTTGAGGACCAGGAAAGGGCTGTTTTTGATCCGGAAACAAACGCGGAGATTTCCGCAGGGCGAATTGACACGCAACGGCTGGCAAGAGTGGGATTGGATACCGAAGATTATACTACCGATACCGTCCAGGGCGTCATTTCTCTGGAGCAATTTTTTCCGACCGGCACGACGGTTGCCGTTGAGGGCAGCAGCCTGATGACAGATTCTTCTCTTTACCAAGACAACTTTTACTCGACGCGTTTGGGCATCACGTTTACCCAGGCACTATTGAAAGGATTGGGGCCGAAGGTGAATCTGGCCAGATTAAGGCAGGCACAGCTGGATACGCGCCTGTCGGAATATGAGTTGCGGGGTTTTACAGAGTTTTTGGTGGCAGAAGTGGAGCGAACGTACTGGGACTATGCGCTGGCCCGGCGGCAAATTGAAATTTTTGAGGAATCATTAAAGTTGGCCAGCCAACAGCTCGGTGAAACCGAGGAGCTGATTAGCGTCGGCAGGCTGGCTGAGGCCGAACTGCCCGCGGTCCAGGCCGAGGTGGCAGCCCAGGAACAGGGACTCATCAACGCCCGCAGTAGCATGGAGTCCATTCGATTGCGTCTTTTACGTCTGCTCAATCCCCCCGGCACGAGACTCTTTCAACGCAAAGTCGATTTAATTCATCAACCCACGCTGCCTGAAATTAAGCTGGATGACGTTGAAGAATATATTGCGGTGTCGATGCGTATGCGCCCTGATCTGAACCAGGCCAGACTGGGCATTCTCCGCGACGATCTGGAATTGGTTCGAACCAAAAACGGCCTGTTGCCGCTGATGGATCTTTTTGTCACCTTAGGCAAAAGCGGGTATGCAGATTCCTTTAAAGATTCGGTCAACAATATCTCCGATGAAAATTATGACGCTATCGGGGGCTTACGATTTCAATATCCTTTCTGGAATCGGGATGCGAAAGCACGACACGAGCGCGCAATTCTGAGCCGCGATCAGGCAGAAAAGGCCCTGGCGAACCTTTCACAGCTCGTTGAAGTCGACGTTCGAACCGCTTACATCGAGGTCAATCGCGCCAAGCAGCAGATTGGCGCTTCCTCTGCCACTCGCAAATTTGACGAAGAAAAGCTTCGGATCGAAACTGAAAAATTCCGGGTGGGAAAATCGACCAGCTTTCTGGTGGCTCAGGCCCAAAGAGATCTTTTGGTCAGCAGGATCGCCGAGGTGCAGGCCCTGGCCAATTACCTCAAGGCGCTAATCGATCTTTACCGACAGGACGGCTCGCTGCTCGAGCGCCGCGGAATTTCTGCGCCTGGTCGCGATACGGTAGAGCTTTCAACAAACTAGAAGCCATCTCAAAGATGTCTTTAATCTTAGGTGTTTGTCCGGAAAGCTCCGCTCGAATAGTTCCACTGGTTATCTCACCACGAAGACCACGAAGGTCAAGAAGGAAAATTCAGCCGTTGTCTCTTTGTGATCTTCGTGCGCTTGGTGGTTTTTAGAGCGTTACTTGAGCCTTTTGCATAATCGGATAAACCCTTTTGAAGACGGCTTCAATTTGCTGTTATTTACGAAAGCGTTCGCGATTTTCGTCTTTTTGAGCCAGTTCCGCCACGCCGTCCTTGCCGAATTTTTTAATTTTTACACCACCGGAAAGTTTAGGAAAATCCTGCATGATGCTCATCTCGTCGGGCAATTTATGCGGGGCCAC
>Ga0209742_10000721_pt1 | contig 16809 bp, 12 predicted proteins | sample DeeMarSeWOR38_10_FD_187462 | JGI IMG/M metagenome (GOLD analysis project Ga0209742, IMG submission 187462) | Marine sediment microbial communities from White Oak River estuary, North Carolina - WOR-3-8_10 (SPAdes) (version 2) | ecosystem: Environmental > Aquatic > Marine > Intertidal zone >... | reverse complement strand
TTCGGATAATTGCAGTGTTTAGATTTCATGTCGAAATATTAAAAATGGCTGAATGATAGATTCCGGCTATGACGGCACAACCGACACCGGACGCTTTCTGTTTTGGATTGGCAATTGTAATGAACAAAAAATTTTCCCGATATAAGCTGTCGGGCCACTCTCCACTGCTCGCAAATATCCTTGTATTGAATCGAAGCAACAAGCTTGACTTGCGGCGGAGTCTCATCAGTGCAATCCAATTTTCAATCGTAAAATCGTAAAAAAATCAAACATACAATAAAAGGCCTGACACTCGTTTGAAGCGTTTAGTCCGGTGCCAGAGTAGGCTGGAAAACGACAATTCAGCGCTCCAGGAGGACCAGTCTTCGCACTGATGAGCTACGCCTCAACAGGCTATTTAGGCCAGAAACCGACAAGTCGTGTTGGAGGCGGATCAATCCACAAACTGCAAGGCGATGCTGAGCTTCTAAGGCCGTGCTGGTATTCAAACCTCTGATTTGTTATATTCAAATCCAACACGCCAAAGGAGATAAGAACCATGCCCAGACCCATCTATTTGGACTATAACGCCACCACCCCTCATGACCCGGAAGTCGTTGCGGCCATGCGGCCGTTTTTGGAAGAAGAATTCGGCAATCCGTCGAGTGCCCATTACTACGGCAGCAGACCCAAACAGGCGGTGATAAAAGCCCGCGAGCAGGTAGCGTCCTTGCTCAATTGCCAACCAGAGGAAATCATATTTACCAGCGGAGGAACCGAATCCAACAATTTTGCGATTAAAGGCTGTGCCGAATCCTTCCGTCATAAAGGCAATCATATCATTACCTCTCAAATCGAGCACCCGGCTGTGCTTGAGGTCTGCGATTTTTTGGAAACCTCTGGATTTGAAATCACCTGTCTGCCGGTTGACGAATCCGGGCGGGTCAATGTGGCAGACGTGGAAGCGGCCATCAAAAAGGAAACCATATTGATTTCCATCATGCACGCCAACAATGAAGTCGGCACCATTGAGCCCATTGCTGAAATTGCCGAACTGGCTAAAAAACATGACATTGTTTTTCATACGGATGCGGCCCAATCGGTGGGCAAGATCCCGGTGGATGTCGATCGCCTGGGGGTGGATCTGCTGTCGATCGCCGGACACAAGGTTTACGCCCCCAAAGGTGTCGGCGCCCTTTACATCCGCCGGGGGCTAAAGCTAGCAAAATTCATGCATGGCGCCGGCCAGGAAATGGCCGTTAGGCCCGGCACCGAAAATGTGCTTGAAATCGTCGGTCTGGGAGCGGCCTGTGAGATTGCCGAGCGCGACCTGGCAAAAAACATGAAGCACATGCAGGCCATGCGCGACCGGCTGTATGAAGGGCTGAAAAACAGCTGTGACCAGGTGAAACTAAACGGGCATGCGCAACAACGCCTGCCCAACACCCTGAGCATTTCATTTCTGGGTCTGGAGGCCAATCGCATTCTGGATGCCATTGGAAGCGAGGTGGCCGCTTCCGCCGGGGCGGCCTGTCATTCCGATACGGTCCAAATTTCCGGGGTTCTCAAAGCCATGAAGGTTCCCCTTAAGTGGGCCATAGGCACCTTAAGGTTAACAACGGGAAGAATGACCACCACCGGTGATATCGACAGGGCGACCCGGGTCATCTGTGGGGCCGTACAAACAATGAAATCTTCCCAAATTTAATTGCCCCGTAAAAGAATTCCTGCGGGGGCCCCTCGGCACCTTTGATTTTAATGGCAAGACATTAAATCTCACAGGGCCCGTGGAGCACATCTAAAAGAGGCCCCGCATAACGGGGCCTCCTCAGCAGGTCGGGGTCTGCAAATACGATTTTAAAAAAAGGGCCACAGGATAAAAGCCACCGAGGTGATCACGAAATAGACAAAGAACACCAGCAGGAGCCAGCCCATAATCTCCCTGAATTCCAGCTTCGCCACCGCAAGCATCGCAATCGCCCAGAAGGGCTGAATCATATCGGTCATCATATCGCCCCAGGCATACGCGACAACGGCCTTATTGGCGGCCACACCCAATTCTTGCGCTGCAGGCAGCAGATAAGGCGCTGTCACCGCCCATTCAGAACCGCCGGAAGGGATCAGGTAATTCAACAATCCGGCATACCAGTATTCGAAAAGCAAAAATGTGCTCCCGCTGCCAATGGTGACAAAGGCCTTGGTAAACACCGTCGCCAGTGCCGTGAATTTAAACAGACCGAAAATACCGGCATAGAAGGGAAATTGGATAATAATGCCCCATACCGCCTTGCCGGCGTCTTCGGTGGCCTTGAGGAAACTCCAGGGCCTCCAGTGGAAAAGAATGCCCAACATCAAAAAAAACAGATTGATATTGTTCAGATTAATGGTTTTGGCAACGCCCACCTCGCTGATCTTCCATCCCAGCCACCAGAAACCACCGATGGCGACAAGAACATTCCAGCCCCACCACCAGTTGGCCCAGGTGGAGAACGTTCGCATCTCAGCGGGTTTAGGCGGAGATTCATAGAGCTTCAATTTTTGCATCAATTCCGGTGTAACCTTAAAGGTTTTTTCTTCCGACGGGTGCATCAGCGACATGAGGATGGTGACGACAACGATAATGATAATGAGCAGAATCAGATTGAACGGTGTAAAAAGGGTCTGGGTGGTAGAAATGGTTTCCGTCAGAATGCCCGCTTTGATCAGAAAATTGTCAGGCGTGTTGACCAGCAGCGGTGCCGAAGCGGAAATTCCGGCATGCCAGGTGCATCCCAGGCCCAGATAGGCCGCCGCGACCAGGAGGCGATAATCCACTTTGGGATTGTTTTTGGCGATGTAAAGGGCCAGCATGGCACTGCCGATAAGGCTGAGTCCCCAGTTGACCCAGGCGATGATCATAGAGAAAAGTGCCATGATCATAATGGCTTGCCAGGGCTTCTCTTTATTGGCCCAGCCTGAGAGACCGTCCAGCAGGCGTCGCACGGGTGGTGAACAGGCGAGAATATAACCGGTCATCATAATCAGGCACATTTGCATTCCGAATTGTAGCAGCACCCAGAATCCTTGTCCCCAGGCCTGCACTGCCTTCGCCGGGCCCACATCCCCCCAGATGAGGGCCATGATAAAGGTTATAATGCTCAGAATCCAGACAATTACCAGTGCATCGGGAATATATCTTTCTGTCCAGCGGGTTAAACCGGCACCCCAATCTTTGAGAAAGCCAAGTCCCGAACCTTGATTATTACCGGCCATGATAACCTCCCATTTAAAAAGTTTTTATCAACAGCCTATTTCTTTCTATTGCATATCCAAAGACCATCGATCACCTCCTTCCTCTTTCGCGTCTGAATATAATAAAAAGCTCCGGGTTTGATCGACCCCGACCGCATAAAAAAATCCCTGAACCGGCTGTTCCGTTTCAGGGATTTTTGGATGCATGATTTTTCCCCAACCTATTGTTTTCTGGGTAAAAATAATGATCAAAATGTTAAGATTGTTTATCGATATATAGTCATTTCTAGCGCACTTTTAGGTCGTTCCCCAGAGATTGTCAAGACCTAATTAAACTGCCGCTACTTCTTTGATGATAGTAAGAAAAGATGCACAAAGCGGGGATCAATATCCGCGGCTGCAACCCGGCCATATTCACTTTCAATCTCGTTGAAAAGATCTTCGAAGGTCTGGCCCAGGCGTTCGGAAATTTCATAATCTTTCAAACCGCTCTCTGCCGCCAGCCAGGTTAAAAAAGCGGTTTTCAATTCCATCGGTATTTTTCTGGCCGGTTGGGCATCAGGGTCAATCCGGCCCGGCAGCAGCTCTTCAAAGAAAGGCAGAAATTGCTTAAGGGTCAATGCCTTTAGCTTCTCGCCCTTTATTTTGTGATAATGTCGGACCCACAGCGTCAGCAATAGATTTTTATATGTTAGAAAACTGTAACTCGAGGGAGAACCCAGACGGGTATTCATCAATGAAAATAAATCATCGACACCCGCGACCTGGTCAAAAACCGCTTCAGTTTCGCGGATATCCTCGAGGGAAGCAAACTCCCGGTATAAAACGCCGGTCTTGTAATTATCATAAAATAGCGGCTTTTTGACCAACAGCCCGCCCAGGACGCCCATCCATTGTTCCCCCCAGAAGGTCAGCTTCAGATCGGCCCGCGCAAACCAGCATTTCGAGAGCCATTTTTCCGCCCGCCATTTCAGTTCCAGCGCAGCGCCGAACCCGGCCCTGAATATGTCCTGAAGCGCATGGCGGGTAACCAGAGCCGCCCCACGGGCCGGATCCACTGCCTTGTCTTTTAGCACACGCTCCAGGCCGATGCTGACATACCCGCTGGCTTTTTTGACAATTTCCTGGAGGCCCTGGCGTTCGCCGATCGTCCGGTGATCGGCAATCACGATCTGGTTGCACAGATTGGCGAACTCGGTCTGAACCAGCTGTAATACATTTTGCCTTTCAATTTTCTGCAACGCACGGGTAAAGTGATTGTCTTGCTTCAATTCCCGCAAAGGGGAAATGGGTACCGGCAAGGCCGAAATGCGGTCTGCCTCCTGAGGGGTGAACTTTTTGCTTTTTTTGGCAAGCTCCTCCAGCTTGATCGGCTGATAAATACCGACAGCCTCATCAAAAGGCAAAAAGCCTTTTTCCGCCAACCGCACCGATCGCCAGCGATAACAGTCTTCTTCGGTTTCGGATGGGATAATGTGAGCCGCTTCCAGCAGGACACTTTGAAAAGTATGGTGGTCTAAGGCAGCCAGGCTTTGGGTGAGCCGCTCAAGCAAGGCCCGCCGCCGGCTATCGGCTAATTTTTCGGTTTCGCTTTCAGCTGGCAAATCGATAAATTTGAAAAAGTAAGTGTTGTCCAGGGTAAAAAATTCATCGCCAAACTCAGATGGGTCCTGGTCATGTTCCCGTATCCTGACCTCGAGGTTTCGGAACAAATACAGCTCGACAAATTCGAGTTGTTCTTGCAGAAACCATCCGAGAAAGCGCCTGGGGTCGGCATCCAGCAGCAGGCTGAGCCAACGCGTGACCATTTGCAGATCAACGCGATCCTTTTGCCAGGTCTCAAGATCAACGATGTGCTCCCACTGCTTGTTGGTTGCCAGTGAAAGCAGCGGCAGCGCGTCTTCCGGTCCGATTTCGTTGACCAGCATGTAAAAATCCTGTTCCGGAAATGAATGCACCAGCGCCGCCGGCTGGGAATCATTCAGAATTTGCTCGAGCGCTTTTTCGGGGGGCAGTTCCAGAATTTCTCTTCTTTTCTTCTGAAGCTGCAACACGCGTTGCAGTATTTTTTCGTTTTCCGGTTTTTTAGCCATGGGTTTCTTCAAAAAAATTGGATGTCGGATTTAATGACCCATTGTATCTTTTCGCATTATCTGCCAACCCATTGCAATCCGAAATCCTAAATTACTTGAGCCTCTCCTGCTGCCCGGGAGTGCCAGGGCGCAAATTTCAAAAGCATTAACATGCCGGGAATGGCGATCAGGGTGCAGCCGATAAAAAAACTTTCCCAGCCGATGTTTTTGGCCATAAAGCCGGTCACCGAAGATGCCAGCGCTCGTGGAAGGCCCATCAAACTGGTCAACAGCGCATACTGGGTCGCTGTAAATTTTTTGTTGGTAATGCTGGCCATGAAGGCCACAAAGGCAGCGGTGCCCATGCCGCTGCTCAGGTTCTCGAAAGCAATGACACCCGACAGCATGGCAATGTTATACCCGATCCGGGCCAAAATCGCAAAGCAGGCGGTGGATAATGCCTGCAGAACACCAAAGATCCACAGACCGCGGTAGATCCCCAGTTTGAGCAAAGTGAGTCCACCCAAAAATGCACCTGTCAGGGTGGCGGCAGTGCCAAATAATTTGACGACCGTGCCGATCTCGCTTTTCGAAAAACCAATCTCCAGGTAAAACGGCGTTGATATGGCACTGGCCATCGTGTCGCCGACTTTATACAAAAGAATAAACGCTAAAATCCAGATCGCACCAGAACGATTGAAATAATCAGCCAGTGGATTGACTACGGCCTGCTTCATTGTGCGGGGTGCGCCGGCAACCACTTTGGGTTCAGGAGTTAACAGCGTGGTGACAACACCGGGCAGCAAGCAGACGGCCATAATAAAGTAAACTCGAGAAAATGACATGTGATCGGCCATGATCATGCCGCCGCCTGAAGCCAAGAGCATGCCCAGCCGGTATCCATAGATGTACATTGAAGAGCCCAGGCCAAGTTCTTCGTCAGCCAGGTCTTCCCGCCGGTAGGCATCGATGACGATATCCTGGGTGGCGCTGAAAAAGGCCACCAGGACTGCGGCGACAATCATCAGTCCGGTGTTTTTGACGGGATCCGAAAAACCCAATGCGGCGATTGAGGCCATCAAAGCCATTTGGGCAATTAAAAGCCATCCCCTGCGGCGCCCGAGAAATGGCGGAATAAAACGATCCAGAAACGGCGCCCATAAGAACTTCCAGGTGTAAGGAATCTGAACCAGCGCGATCATTCCGATCCAGGTTAAATCAACGCCCTTTTCTTTCATCCAGGCTTGCAGGACGCCCAGAGTCAGAAGCAGCGGCAACCCGCCGCAGAAGCCCATCACAAAGGCAACCAGCATGCGACGGCTGAATATGACTTTCAGAACGGATTGTCGGGTCGGCAAGTTCAAGTCGGATTTTCCTGTTCACCACAAAGAACACGAAGATGCACGAAGATAACTGTTCAACAGTTTAATTTTTTGACTTCGTGAACTTCGTGGTAAAATCTAATGGCGGTCAGGCTTTTGATGATTTACTACCTGAATTTTGCACGAGTTGGAGGCTCGCCCATCGAGCAAAAATTAATGCGATAAAATGATGTTCATCCATTTTACCTGACGGGTATTTTGTTGCCGTTCGATGCATGCTTAACCCAGTGTCTTAAATTGTAATCTTAACTTCGCATTAATTTTCATGCAAGATTTAGGCATTCTCTTCAAGCTGTTGTGGCGTTACAATCGGCCCGTATTTTTCCTTAAGCGCCGTGAGTTCAGCATGTTGCTGTTTTAAAATATCGAATAATTTGGCAGGAATATTTTTTTCCTTGCCGTAGGCTTCAATCTGAAGATCAATCCGCGCAATGATATTATCGATGTACAGCGAAAACTGCTTGGTATACAGCGCTTCTGAATAATCTTTGTCGCTGCGCTCTCTAAAGAGTCTTTTTAGATCCTGATACCGGGGTAAATATCCGATGGGCGTTTCAATGGCATCCACCTCATGATGGGCCCGCCGTTCCAGCCAGGCCATCCATGCCTTAACGTCTTTTTTCTCTCCAAGCAGTTTTTTCGAACCGCCTCCTCTAGCCGCATCGGTTAAAAAATAATTGAGTCCGGCCAGTATCGGCCTTTTATCGTCGGCGATTTTATTACTGTTAAAGAAAATAAACTGCGCATCCATATAGTCGCCCAATGACCCGGGCGTAAACGGGGCGTTGGCCCAAGGCTGCCTCCGAACGCCGGTGGCCCCGACTTCGGTGGCGGTGGCCGCCGATACAATGCAGGCGCCGATGACCACGCCCTGATCGGGGTTCTTGGCCACCCAGACCGGCGGCATGGTGTCACTGTCGCGGCCGCTATATGTAATGATGCGCGTCTCAACGCCTGCCGGGTCTTCATTTTTATCCGAATAGTTTTCCAGGGCGCTGTTAGAAAGCGTGCAGCGCGAGTTGGGGTGGGACATTGGGATTTCCTTGCCGTTTGCGTCAACCATGCCCTTTTCCCACGGTCCCTGGAAATTGCGGCCTTTTTGTGGCGGTGGCTCTTCACCGTTGCCGGTCCATTGCGGAATCCCGTTTTCGTCAATTAACACATTGGACCAGATCACCTCGGTGCCCGGATGGCGCAAACATTTCATCAAATACGGATCGCCCTCCCAGTTGACATCTTCTACGATACCAAATATCCCGACTTCCGGATTGATCGAACGCACGGTACCGTCTTCCGCAATCCACAGCTGTGCCAGATCGTCTCCCACAAAATGATCTCCGGCCATGGCAGAGGTGGTTTTACCGCAGCCGCTGGGCGCCGCACCGACCATCCAGGTGATTCGCCCACCGGGTCCCGCGATTCCGGTAATGAACATGTGCTCGGCAATTTGCTCGCCTTTCTTTTCATAGACGGCTCGATCCACCGAAAAGCGATGATTGCCTTTTTTCATTAACAGGGTGTTGCCGGCATAGGTGCAGTTGAAACTATAGGTGGTCAGGTGGCTGCGATCCATATAAACCCGGGCATTGGGCAGGTCTTCAGACCGGTTCAACCCTTCGCTGTGGATGTTGGCGTAAAAATGTCCGAGCTTAGCAACTTCCTGATCAAACTCGGCATATACGTTGCGATAGAGGATATCGGCACTGTGGAAAACATAAGTCGAGCTGGATATTTCAAGCGCCGGATTGGATGCCGGCGCACCCACCGGCCCCCTCACAAAAAACCCGACCATCATGGTTTTGCCTTTCATGATTCCCGTCATTTTCTCGCGGATATCTTCCAGGACTTCAGCCCGATCTTTTTTTTTGGCTAAAGAACTGACCTCTTCGCCTTGATTGTAAATGTAAAACGTCCGATCAATAATGCGGCCCTGTTCTTCTTTTAAATCAAAATGAATGGTGTGGCCTGGCATGGGCAGCGCTGATTCTTCCCCTTTTTTCAGCGAAAGTTCCCTGATAAATTGCCGGTCTTGCTCAGACCCTGTATCGATAAACACAGAATCCGGTTGGCACTGAACAATCGCATTGGCGATTTTCTTCAGCACCTCCGGATTCTGAATTCGCCTCAGCTTAGCCAGATTCTCCGCATCGATCGCATCTTTAAAAACCTGCTGCGCTGCTTCAAGGTCTTTGATTCCGCCCAATTCCGTGATGATATCGATACAGTCTAAATGAGGTCCCATGCCCTTTTCTCCTTTTAAAACCTATCAATTTTAGTATTTACCCGAATAAAGATTCTCTTCTATTTTCATGCAAGATTCAGGTTTTAGTCTATCATTTAAACACCACGGGGTCAAAAATTTACAAGAGGCCCGGCCGCAGACCCATTCCCGGGGTGTTTAAGCTGTGTGGCAGGCAACAATAATCTCCTGTAGCGGGCGTTTGGGTACATGATGCACGCCTTTAGAATCTCGCCAATAACGTATACTGCCATCCGACCCGACGGTTTCGATCACTATTTCTTCTTTTGGTTTTCCAATTGCCAGAACCAGCAAAATTTTAAGATGGGCTTCGATTTCTAAAATATTTCTCAAATCTTTACGGTTAATCGTCGCCAGCATGCATCCGGCCAGCCCTTTTTCTCTGGCCCCCAGGAGTATGGACTGGCCGGCGATACCGTGATCGACGCCAAAATCCTTACTGATGGTGGTGTCACCGAGGATCACAATGTAGGCCGTGGGTCTTTCTCCCGGCTCGGGCCCCGGCCAGTCCTTTAAATACGCAGCCCAGCCCAGACACGAAAATATTTCTGCATTTTTTCGCGGCTGGCATGCCAAGATGTACTTCAGGGGTTGAAGGTTGGCACCGGAGGCTGACAGCCGCGCCAGATCGACAAGTTCTTCCAGCGTGTTTCCATCAACCGGATGATCCTCATGAAAGCGCCGGCAGCTTCTGTTGGCATGCACCAGATCGGCAATCATTTTATTCCTCCCTGTCCGAATGGTATAAAAAATTTTCTTCGAGCGGCATGTGCCGCCGGATCCAGACCAGCACCTTGTCAAATTCCTGTTTGAGTTCCTGCAGTGCTTTGCCGCGGTGGCTTACCCGGCCTTTTTCGGCGATCGTCATCTGTCCGAAGGTTTTGTTCAGCGGCGGGTAGAAAAAAATGGGATCGTACCCGAATCCGTTTTGGCCGGCCGGATGTTCGGCAATCTGGCCCTCACAGCGCGCCTCGTAGGTAAGCGCCGGACCGGACGGAACCGCAATGGATATGACACACTCAAAAGCCGCTTGGCGAAGGCTTTGGCCCTGCATTTCTTTGAGCAGTTTCGCCACCCGCTGTTCATCGGTGGCATTTTCACCGGCATAACGCGCTGACCGAACGCCGGGGGCACCGTCCAGCGCTTCCACCATCAGGCCTGAATCGTCGGCCAGTGCTGGAATACCCAGTATTTTAGCCGTGAAACTCGCTTTTTTGTAGGCATTTTCTTCAAAGGTTTCGCCGTCTTCTGCCACTTCCGGAATCGGCCCAAAATCAATCAGGCTTTTGATCTCAATCGGAAACCCGCTCAGCATTTCCTGAATCTCTCTAATTTTTCCCGGGTTTCCGGTGGCAATTACCAAGGGGATCTTATTTGCCAAGGCATCCTCCCTGTGGATATCGTGCGCACCCCGCTTGCCTGCAGTGAGCGTTTGAAGCACGCTTTTTGGGTTTTAATACCTTCAGAAAAATGGCGCGTTCATCGATACGCTTAGAAAAATTACTGGATTTTAAAACCTGAAGAGCATTAAATTTTCAAAATAAAACATGCTTGAATTTTTGTAAAGTGGTCTCAGCGAGAACGACCCTGATCGTCATGGGATCGGTGGGGGAAATCGCTCGCGCGCAAAATTCTTTTCGATAACCCCAAGGTTCATTTTTTTTAAATAAGCGGACTTGACTTTTATATCGATAAGTGGTATGACCTCTTACCAGATAAACATTAACCGGAGTCACTCCATATGGAATCTGTACCTTTTTCGCCGCTGCGGCCCACCCAGTATGCCGAACATATACTGATCACATCGATATTACGCGGTACCTACCCGGCGGGGACGGCATTACCCGGCGAACGGGCGCTGGCCACAGAAATCGGTATCACCCGGCCCACGTTGCGCGAAACCCTGCAGCGCCTTGCCAGCGAAGGCTGGGTCCAGATCCAGCACGGCAAACCAACCGTGGTCAACGATTACTGGCTGAAGGGTGGCCTCAGTATGCTCGGAACACTGGCCAAATACGCTGATTTTCTTCCCAACGGTTTTATCACCCGGCTGCTGGAAGTCAGGGTAATATTGCTGCCGCCCGTTGCCAGGTTGGCAGCCATTCATCAACCTCAAAAAATATTGGACTTTCTTAACCGGCGGCCGCAGCCGACCGACAGCATCGAAACCTATACCGCCTATGACTGGGAGTTACAGATGTGCATGGCCAGGGAATCCGGCAACCCGATCTATGCGTTGATCCTCAATGACTTTGCTTCCATATTTCAAAAAATGGCGGCCCGCTACTTTATCGCGCACAAAACTCGCAAGGAATCGCTGAGATATTACCGGAACCTTGCGCAGGCCATTGAGCGTAACGATCATTCCGTCGAGAAGATCGTAAAAAAGGCAATGGAACAAAGTATCGAGACCTGGCGAGAATCAAAGAAACTCGATCATATTTGAAAGGAGAATCGGTTGCGTCGATGGAACGGGTGGGGTGATACGTCCATTCAAATGGAATTGCCCCGCAACGGCCTGGCCCTTTTAAAGCAGCGAATTGGAGAGGGAACGGCATGTCCGGATTACCCCCTGGACAATTTTTTTGAACGCATGCCGGCTACGCGGCTGCCCATGCATCCGCTGGTGACCGCAGATCCAAAGCAACGGCTGGATTGCGCTCATGGACAGAGCCTGCCGGACTGGATTCGCCTGCGTGGCGGCACCCTCGCTCATTTTCCCGACAGTGTTGCCCGGCCGCAAGCTGAACAAGACATTCAGGCCTTGCTGGCATACGCAGCCGACCATAACGCCGTTATCATCCCGTATGGCGGAGGCACGAGCGTGGCCGGTCATCTGGAAATTTGCGAAACCGAGCGACCGGTGCTCAGTATTGCTATGAATGGATTGAACCGTCTGATTGGCATTGATGCAAACAATTTGCTGGCAACATTTGAAGCCGGCATTGCGGGTCCCGAACTTGAAAAGCATTTGAATTCAAATGGGTTTACCCTGGGTCACTTTCCGCAGAGTTTTGAATATTCCACGCTGGGCGGCTGGGTGGCTACCCGTTCCAGCGGTCAGCAGTCCAGGCATTACGGCCGAATCGAACAACTTTTTGCGGGCGGAGAAATCGCCACATTCAATGGCCAGTTGAAGCTACCGCCGTTTCCGGCTTCAGCGGCCGGTCCGGATATCCGGCAGCTGGTTCTGGGCTCTGAAGGACGAATGGGAATCTTGACCCGTGTGATCGTCAGGATTTCACCATTGCCGGATGTTGACGACATTTATGGGGTATTTTTCCCTTCCTGGGGTCAGGCCTGCCAGGCAGTGAAAACGCTGGCGCAGTCTACTATTCCACTTTCCATGGTTAGACTGAGCAATCCGATGGAAACGCGGGTCAATCTGGCTATGGCCGGACACGAACAGCAGATCAATTGGCTCCAGCGTTTTTTGAAACTGCGCGGCATCGATCCGAATACGGCCTGCATGGGTCTGATCGGCTATATCGGATCCCGCAGACAGGCCCGGGTCGCCAAGAGTGAAGCCGGGTCCGTCATTCGCCGGTTTAAAGGCATGGCCGTTGGCAAACGGTTCGGAACGGTGTGGAAAAAAAATCGGTTCCGTTCGGCCTATTTACGCAATACGCTCTGGGATCTGGGTTACGCCGTTGATACCCTGGAAACGGCGGTGAACTGGGGCCAGGTGACCGACACCATGACCCGCATTGAAAATGGGCTGGCACAGGTGCTGGAACCGGCAAACGAGCGCACCCTGACTTTCAGCCACCTCTCGCACGTATATGCAACCGGCTCAAGCATCTATACCACCTTTGTTTTTCGCCTGGCCGAAACCGCCGAAAAGACCCTTGAGCGCTGGCGAAAATTGAAACAGGCCGCCAGCCGGGCGATTGTGGAAGCCGGGGGAACCATCAGTCATCATCATGGTATCGGCACAGACCACAAGCCTTACCTGGGAGCCGAAAAAGGAGCCATTGGAATAAACACGCTGCAGCAGGCCTTCAGTTATCTGGACCCCAAGCGGCAAATGAATCCGGGCAAATTACTGCCGTGAAAGCGGCAGGGAGAAAAACGGTCAAGAAAATAGCTGTTTATGCCGAATATGGATAATGGGGACACACCATTTGGCGACCACGGGGATGGTGGAGAGCAGCAGCCGTTGTGGGGCCCTTAAATTCTGAACGGTACAATCGGCCATGATGAATATAAATATGGACATAAACAACATTGCATCACACTGGGATCTTGTGGTTATCGGCGGCGGGATAACCGGTGCCGGAATATTGCGCGAAGCCACCAATATGGGGTTGAAGGCGCTTCTGGTCGAGCAAAAGGACTTTGCCTGGGGAACCTCCAGCCGCTCTTCGAAACTGGTTCACGGCGGCCTGCGTTACCTGAAGGAAGGGCATTTTTTGCTCACCAAGATGGCGGTTGAGGAACGAGAGTATCTGCTCAAGGAAGCCCCCGGGCTGGTCGAACCTCTGGAATTATTGCTTCCGGTATACGCGCATCAGCGTCCCGGCAGGCGAACCCTTAAAATCGGTCTGTCGTTGTATGATCTGATGGCCCGTGGGCGCCAGCACCGCTTCTACGAAAAAACCGAATTTTACCGGCGTATGCCTTATGCCCGCCAGCAGGGCCTGAAAGGCGGATTTTTATTTTATGACGCCCAGGTGGACGATTCACGACTGGTGTTACGCCTGATCAATGAATCCGTGGCCGGCGGCGCCGGTGCCTTGAACTATACCGCCGCAATCGATATTGTGCGCGATGTGGCCGGCGATGTGGCCGGAGTCAAAATCCAGGATACCGAAACCCTCGAATCCAGAACGCTCAAAACCCGCACGGTCCTAAACGCTACCGGCTGCTGGGCCGAAAAGCTTCATCCCTCGCCGGATCCCGGCCGCCATCTGCGGCCGCTGCGCGGCAGCCATCTGGTTTTTTCAGCCAGTAAACTGCCGATCAAATCCGGCGTCTGCTTTGTCCACCCCCGGGACAACCGCACCATTTTTGTTTTGCCCTGGGAAGGCGCCGTACTGGTCGGAACCACCGACCTGGATCACAAAACGGACCTCTCCCTGGAGCCCACCATTACCGAGGGCGAGACAACCTATCTCCTGGAGGGCCTGAACACCCTGTTTCCGTCACTGGAGATTTCCTTAAAGGATTGTATTTCCGCATTTGCCGGCCTGCGGCCCATTTTAAGTGAAGGCCGGCTGTCCCCTTCGGCAGAATCACGCGAACATGTTGTCTGGGTGGACAGGGGTCTGGTAACGGTGACAGGCGGAAAACTGACAACGTTCCGCCGTCTGGCCTGGGATGCCCTTAAGGCTGCCAAGCCGTTTTTGCCACCTCAAAAATTATCGGACAAACACAAGCCGCTTTTTGCCCGGCCACCGGATCAACCGCTAACTAGCCTTGGCCTGGCAGAGGCCGTCTGGCGCAGGCTCTACGGCCGCTATGGTCAAGGCGCGGAGGCGCTGATTCAGGCAGCAGCGGCTCAGGATTTAGCACCAATTCCCGGCACCCACACCCTGTGGGCGGAGTTGCCATTCGTAGCTGCAAACGAGCGCGTGCGCCATCTGGGCGACCTGCTTTTAAGAAGAGTGCGTCTCGGCCTGTTAACCTCCCAGGGCGGCAAAGAACACCTGAAACGAATCCGGACCCTGTGCCAGCCGGCCCTGCCCTGGGATAACAAGCGCTGGAAAGAAGAAATCGCCACCTATCTGGAGCAGTGGAACCGCTCTCACGCGCTGCCGGTCCAGCACACCATCCAAAAACGGATGAAGATTCTTACTCCGCTGGCGACCGTTGGCGAATGGTTCAGTACGGTAGCCAACAAAGTTATGCCCAAACGATGGCGCAGCAACCCCAACTGATTTGCGCTTGGCGCAAATTTATTGGGGTCTCAGGTTCAGAGGTTCAAACGTTGAGGCTTCTGGTTGCTGGCGGATGGTCGCTGGGGCCGCAGAGGGCTGCCCAACTCTCCGGTTTTCATCTTTTATCTAACCTCTGAACCATTGAACGTTGAACCTTTGAACCACATGGTTAAAACTTGATAACCTGACACCCATCAGGGCTCCTCATGAAACCCCAATTGATGGTTATCGATCATGGACGCCAAAGATCTCATTCTGGCCATTGACAACGGAACGCAGAGTCTTAAGGCTTTAATATTCGATGCTACCGGACAGCTGCTGGCTAAAGAGGCCGTAAAGTTTACCCCCTATTATTCGGCACAGCCGGCCTGGGCCGAGCAGGATCCGGAAATTTTCTGGCAGGCCCTGGTCAACGCCTGCCAGGGGATCTGGCAAAATCACAGTGTCGCCAAAGATCGTATTGCCGGTGTGGCTTTAACTACCCAGCGCGGGAGCGTCGTCAATGTCGATAAAGAAGGAAGACCGCTACGCCCGGCGATGATGTGGCTGGATCAGCGCAAAACTTACGGGCTGCCGCCGTTGGGCGGCCTGTGGGGATTGATTTTCAAAATCGCCCGGCTGACGAAAACGGTTACCTATCTTCAGCAAGAAGCTGAGGCCAACTGGATCCACACCTATCAACCCGAAATCTGGCGAAACACGTATAAATATCTATTGCTTTCCGGCTACCTCACCCACCGGCTTACCGGTAAATTTGTTGATTCCGTCGGCTGCCAGGTGGCTTACATTCCGTTTGACTACAAGCGCTTGCGCTGGTCAGCCGGCTGGGACTGGAAATGGCGGCTTTTGCCGGGAATCCAACCGGCCATGCTGCCCGATCTGGTTCCGCCGGGAACGCCCCTGGGTGAAATCACCACTGCCGCGGCCCGTGAAACCGGAATCCCCCGGGGGCTGCCGCTGATTGCAGCGGCGGCGGACAAAGCCTGCGAAGTGATTGGCTCCGGCAGCCTTGAATCGTCCGTAGGCTGTCTAAGCTACGGCACCACCGCCACCGTCAACGTCACCCATGAAAAATATATCGAGCCCATTCCACTGCTGCCTGCCTATCCATCGGCCGTTTCCAATTTTTACACCATAGAAGTTCAGGTATACCGGGGTTACTGGATGGTCAAATGGTTCAAAGAACAGTTCGGCCAGCTGGAGCAGCAGGAAGCTGCCCGCCAGGGAATTGCACCGGAAACCCTTTTTGACCGGCTGGTGGACTCAATTCCTCCGGGATCAATGGGACTGATGCTTCAGCCCTACTGGACCCCCGGGCTCAAGATGCCGGGCCCGGAGGCCAAGGGCGCTGTAATCGGCTTCGGCGACATCCATACCCGCGCCCACCTATACCGCTCAATTTTAGAGGGACTGGCCTACGCCCTGCGAGAAGGCAAGGAGCGTATCGAAAGGCGCAGCGGCACGGCCATAACGGCATTGCGGGTATCGGGCGGCGGCAGCCAAAGCCGCAGCGCGCTACAATTGACCGCCGACATATTCGGTCTGCCCACCGCCAAACCCCATATTTACGAGACATCGGGTCTGGGGGCAGCCATCGACGCGGCCGTAGGCTGCGGCCTGCATCCGGATTTTAAGGCTGCGGTTGACGCCATGACGCGTGTCGGCGAAGTCTTTGAACCGGATCAAAAAAACCATGCTTTATATGACGCGCTTTACCATGACGTCTACCAGAAGATGTATCGGCGACTGAAACCGTTGTACGAACGCATTCGAGAAATCACCGGTTATCCGAAATAATACAGAGACAGGCACCTTTTTAAAGTCTTAATTGTAATTTCTTTACTTTTTATGAAAAAACTTTTCTCACCACGAAAACACGAAAGCAGGAAAGCACGAAATTTATATTAGAAGCCATCTCAAAAATAGGATTTTGGTTCCAGATCGCGGCGGGGCCGAGTTTAAAACCGCAGGCAACCTGCTGGTTGTCGAGGATTTGAAACGAGGCA
>Ga0209742_10000720_pt1 | contig 16821 bp, 15 predicted proteins | sample DeeMarSeWOR38_10_FD_187462 | JGI IMG/M metagenome (GOLD analysis project Ga0209742, IMG submission 187462) | Marine sediment microbial communities from White Oak River estuary, North Carolina - WOR-3-8_10 (SPAdes) (version 2) | ecosystem: Environmental > Aquatic > Marine > Intertidal zone >... | reverse complement strand
CCCGAACCAGCCCTGATATTGCGAGAAGCTGATTTTGCCGGCCGTGGTAAAAACCACCAGCAGGGTGGCAAAAAGGGCTCCAATCCCCATGAAAAAACCCAGGGCTGTGACCAGCCGTTTTTGCCGGGCGTAGTTGATGCTGGATACCAGGGCTGACAGGCCCACAAGCCACTGATTGGAAACCCGGATGCTGTCGGTAACAAGCTTGTTCAAACCCGGCGCAGACGCTTTAAAGGTCTTGGCATAGGTGCCGAGTCCATAGATGGTCATGTGGCCGACGCCGGCCATGATTCCCCCGAAGGCGCCGACGGTGGAGAAAATCCAACCCACCCAGATGGCCCACAAAAGACCGATAATGGGATTCAGCTTCGGGCCACCGGGAATGCCCAGATAGCCCTTCTCACCATCGGGATTAATCTGTCCTTTTTCGGTTCCCTGAGGCGCTTCGGCAATGGCCTCCTCGAGCGACATCGCTGAGGCATTGTCGGACATCAATGGCACAGCGCATGTAAAAAGCAGCAAAATCGATGCGACAACCAAAATCGTTTTCCTCATTTCCTCCCTCCTTAAAATGTGAATTAATAGTCAGCACTGAAGGACTGTCTCATGTACCTAATCTTTTAGTTAGGCCCCGTTAGGATATGATTTGATATCAGCAGATGGTTGCCAGATTCGGAAGCCCTTAAAAATTGGGTATTTTTGAATAATTTTAAAATTTAATTCATAAACGCCTCATGTTCATATCAGTGCAATAAAATTATTGCAATTTCTTTATTTTCACACCAGCATCCCTTATTATTTTCACTTAACTTTATTTTCGTTTTCTACTATAACGCATTAAAATTATGTATCGTTTCTGAATATCTTGCTAGGACCCCGGATCGGTGGTAAGAGCGGTGCCAGAGGGTATATTGTTTCTGCAGCCGGATTCAATTTTGAAGGCGCCGTGCTAAAAAAAGCTGTTAAGGCTGACCAGTATTGCTTTTTAACTAAAAATTTCGTAGAGAAGCCAATTTGAATATTACCCGGAGGTGAAATTAACGCTATGAAAGAATCGGTATTCAGTGTTTGTGGAATGTGTACGGTCAGGTGCCCCATTCGGGTTGAGGTTGAAGACGGGGTCGTCAAATGGATTGAAGGCAACCCCAACGATCCCGGCATGGCCGGCAGGCTGTGCGCCAAAGGCTCCGCCGGCATTGCCATGCTGTACGACTACGAAAGACCCCAGCACCCCGTGATCAGAGAAGGCAAGCGCGGTGAAGGCAAATGGAAAAAGGCCACCTGGGATGAGGCGCTGGATTATATCGCCAAGAAATTGAAAGCCATCATTAAAAAGCACGGTGCCAGAGCCATTGCGCTGAGCGACCGCGGCGGGCCGTTTCGCGACATCCACCGCAGTTTTTTGAAGGCCATCGGTTCGCCCAACTACTTTAACCACGACTGCACCTGCGCCCGCAATGTTCAACATGCCGCCATGTCGCTTTTTGGCTCCGGCCGAAAGACCTTTAATTACGATTATGCCAGCTGCAAGCATCTGGTGCTTTACGGCCGCAATGTGTTTGAATCCCTGCGGGTGAAGCAGGCCAACCAGATTATGGACATGCTCGAGAAGGGGGGCAAAATTACCTATATCGATCCCCGCGCGGCCGGCACCGCCATGAAGGCCACCCGCTATTGGGCCATTCGTCCCGGCACGGACTACGCCCTCAACCTGGGAATTATCCACACGGTGCTGCGCGACAAGCTTTATGACGCCGAATTCGTCAAGCAATGGGTGCTGGGATTAAAAGAGCTTGAATCTTTTGTGATCCCTTACACCCCGGAATGGGCCGCTCAGGAAACCGGAATTCCGGCCGGGGAAATCATTGCATTCGCGCATGAAATCGCCGCGGATCGGCCGGCCGTCATTTTCCATCCGGGGTGGATGGTGGCCCGATATCTGGATTCATTTTACGCCGTTCGATCCATCTATATCCTCAACGTCCTGATGGGCGCATTTGAAACCCCCGGTGGCCTCTTTTTTCAGAAAGGCCCCGGTGATGTCGGCAAAAAAGGTCTGAAAGCACTGCTGGATACCATCCCGAAGCCGGAGGAAAAGCGGGTAGACGGCTGCGGCTGGAAATACAAGCATTTTGATTCAGGACCTGGACTGTTGCATTTAATGTATCCGGTGATCGGAAACGGAGACCCCTACCCGATCAAAGCCTACATCGCCTATCGACACGACCCCTTGCTGGCCCTGCCGGATCCGGAAGCACAAAAAAAGGCCTTCGACAAACTGGACCTGCTGGTCTCGATCGACGCCAATTACAGCGAAACGGCCTGGTATGCTGATGTGCTGCTGCCGTCGGCGACCTACCTGGAAAAATCGAGCGTTCTGTCAACCGGAAAAGGCCTCAAACCCCAGTTTGCGATGCGCAAAAAGGCGGTGGACCCCCGCAACGACGCCAAGCCGGACTGGTGGATTTTCAAGTCGCTTGCCGAGCGCCTGGGCGCCGGCAAGTATTTTAAATTCAACGATATCGAAGAGTTCTGGGAATGGCAGCTCGAAGGCACCGGGGTCACGGTGGCCGATTTGCAGAAAAAAGGATCCGTCGCTCTAACCGACAAGCCCCTGTGGTGGGATCGCATGAAAGATCTCAAGTTTAATACGCCTTCGAAAAAAATAGAATTCGTATCCAGCCGATTGGCGGAAAGCGGTTTCGAATCATTCAAACCTTATGAGAGCCCCAAAAAACCGGCGCCGGGGCATTTCCGGCTGGCGTTCGGCAGAAGCCCGGTGCACACCCACGGCCGCACGCAGAACAATCCGGTCCTCAGCGAAATCATGCCCGAGAATACGCTGTGGATCAATACCGCTGAGGCGGCCAAAATGGGCATCGCCAACGGCGATCGGGTCCAGGTGACATCTTCGGACGGCAGCCACAGCGGGACCATAAAGGCTTTTGTCACCGAATTTATTCATCCGGAATCGGTGTTCATGGTCCATGGTTTCGGCCGCAAGGTCCCCTGGCAGACCCGCGGCTATAATAAAGGTCTGGGAGATTATCGTTTTGAAACCGGGCTGCTGGATGTCTATGACCCGGTCGGCGGAGCCAATGCGCTGCTGGAATGTTTTGTCAAAGTTGAAAAAGCCGCATAACAGATATGGAATTGGAGGAAGCCTCATGAGCAAATATTACATCTACCAGGATAGCCGGCGATGCATTGGATGCTACAGCTGCGAGTCCCATTGCAAAATAAAAAACAATCTGCCGATCGGACCCCGCCTGACCCAGATTGTCCCAGTCGGCCCCAAAAAAGTGAACAATTTGCCCCGCATGGCCTGGGTGTTCATGCCGTGTTTCCATTGTGAAGATCCCTGGTGTGTATCGGCATGCCCGACGGGAGCCATGCAGAAACGGCCGCAGGACGGCATTGTCTTTGTTGAGTCTGACCTGTGCGTGGGTTGCAAGGCCTGCATTACCGCCTGTCCCTGGGGAACGCCTCAGTGGAATCCGCAAACCGGCAAAGCCGTAAAATGCGACTATTGTATGGACCGTATCGATCAGGGATTGGATCCGGCCTGTGTGACCAAATGTATCACCAAGTGTCTCCATTTCGGTGAACCCGCCATCAAATCCCGAAAGCGGCGCGAGCGGCATGCCCGGTTTGTTGCCGATTTCGAGTAGTGCCGGCAGGGTAAAACTGGGCCCAGCGTACCTGCACCGTCATCTTCGGTCAGCGGCCGCAGCCCTTTCGGCCTAATGGAGGAAAATATGTCCGATCCAATCTGCGCGGTTCATCATACGGTCACGACACTCGATGACATGATCGCCTCCGGTCAGCTGAAAAACCCGCGCAATCGATGGACAGCAGAAGAAATTCGAACACTCATCAATGATATAGCGTGGGGCAATGCCGGTATCGCGCATTTGCCGGCTGTTGAGGCCAAAGTGCGCCAGTTAAAAGCCGAGTGTGCCGATGACGCCTGCCGCAGGGTTGCGGATTTTATCGAATCTGCGGTTTCTCAGAACCGGGAAGTTTTCTCAAGCCATATCGATACGCACAACTGCCCTACGGGCGAGTGTGTCAGGCTCGCACCGGCACCCTGCCAGATGACCTGTCCGGCCGGACTGGATATTCCGACCTACGTTACTCTAATCGGTATGGGGCGAGATGCCGAAGCCATTGATGTCATCCGCCAGGACTGCCCCTTCCCCTGGGTATGCGGGCTGGTTTGTACCCGGCCCTGCGAATTCATGTGCGTCAGAGCAAGGATCGACACACCGATAGCCATTAAAACCCTCAAAGGGTTTGCCGCCGAGCGGGCCATGTCGGAAGGCACCTATCGAAATCCTTCAAAAGAGCCCGCCAAAGGCAAAAAAATCTGTGTGATCGGAGCCGGTCCGGCAGGGTTGAGCGCCGCCTATTACCTGGGCCTCAAAGGTTACGGGGTTCGCGTCATCGAACAGCATGCCGTAGCCGGTGGGATGCTTCTGCTGGGCATTCCCCGCTACCGGCTGCCGCGCGAAGTCATCGACCGGGAAGTGGAGATGCTGCGCGCGCTGGGGGTGGAATTCAGTTTTAATCGTCGTTTTGGATCCGATATTACCCTGGCACAGTTGAGAACCGAAGGATTTGACGCCTTTTTTTTTGCCATCGGCGCGCATCTGTCGTTTCAACTAAACATCCCCGGCGAAAAAGATTTCCCACAGGTAATTGATGCCATTGATTTTTTACGGCGGGTGGCAATCGGCGAACGGCGGCCGCCCGGCAAGAAGGTCATCGTGATCGGCGGCGGAAATGTGGCCATTGACGCCGCCAGGACCTGTCTGCGCCTGGGGTGCGAATCCGTAGTTCTGGCGTATCGTCGGACACGGGCGGAAATGCCGGCCGACCGAGAGGAAGTAGAACAGGCCGAAGAAGAAGGTATTCGACTTGAATTTTTGACCATCCCCCATGAAATTGTGGGCCGCCAGGGCTGCCTGGAAGGTCTCAAGTGCCTGCGGGCCAAATTGGTGGCCATCAAGGGCCAGGATCGTAAATTTCCGAAAGCCATCGACGGCAGTGAATTCCTGATGGAAGCCGATGCGATCATTCCGGCCATCGGTCAACAGGTGGATGCCGCTGGTCTGGAATCTGTAAACGGGCTGGATTGGACCCGTCGGCGAACGATTCATGTCAACACGGCAACCACCGAAACCGGGGTGGCGGGCATTTTCGCCGCCGGTGACGCCGTCACCGGGCCGGCCACGGTAATCGAAGCCATCGGCGGCGGAAAGCGGGCGGCGGAATCGATCCACCGTTATCTATCCGGTATGCCCCAGCCGCAGATGCCGCCGGTGCCGAGCCGCCGGGGACGAATCGACAGGTTGCAGGTGCCGGCCGGCACAAAGATGACGTTAAAACGGCCGGACATGCCGTTGCTGAATATCAATCGACGGCGCACCACGTTCCAGCAGGTCGAACTCGGCTACTCGGAAAACATGGCGCGCGAGGAAGCACGCCGCTGCCTGCGCTGCGACATCTGTTTGCGCTGCGGGAAATGTGTCGAGATCTGCCGCGATAAAATGGGGGTGGATGCCCTGCAAATGGGTTATTTTGACTTTGACCATCCGGTCGCAACGGATTATAGAGAGACTGAACAACGGTGTATTCTGTGCGGCGCCTGTGCCACCAATTGTCCGACCGGTGCCATGAGGATGGTAGACACAGATGAAGAGCGCGTTTTGTCTCTGTGCGGCACGATCCTCAATCGTAAAAAACTGCTGCACTGCGAGATGTGCGGCGCCGTTCTGGGCCCGGCTTGCTATCTTGATTTTGTCAAACGTCGTACCGAGAAGGTAGCCCGGGTTGCCGCCAAGCGCCAGCTGTGCGATCTATGTGCCAGAAAGTCCTCGGCAAAATCCAGTGCCGATGATGCACCGGCCTGAAACGGTCTAAGCAGAACGAAACACATTAAAGCCTTAAGATATGGAAGTCACGGGTGAAGCCTATGGTTTTTCGTCAAGGTCAAAAAGTAGAAATCTTCAAACGCTCGACCGATGAAAGCTGGGAAAGCTACATGGATGCATATATCGGTCTGCACGGGATCATCACCGACCCGGACAGCACTATTAACGATCCGGATGCTCTAGTGGAAGTCAGCCTGGAGGGAAAAGGAACCCACCGTTTTCCCCAGGATTGTATTCGCCTGCTGGCGGACTGACATAGGGTTTTCGCAAAATGCCCGGTTGAATTTGTGGATACAAGATCCATGAAAGTGCACGAATTATTACCGCTAAAATCTCGCCCGGTTTATACCCTTAGCAGTGATCAAACCGTTGATGATGCCATCAATCTGATGACCGCCGAGAAGGCAAGCGCCTTGATTGTCACTGAAGCCGACCATCCCGTAGGCATATTTTCAGAAAGGGATGTTTTCCGGGCACACATCAAAGACAAAGCGGCTGCATTTACCGATATCCAGCTGAAAAATGCAATGACCCCTAAATTGTTTGTGGCCAAAATGGAAGACGAAGTCGGCAGTGTCATGTCCATGATGATTCAGGCCGACATCAAGCACATGCCGGTCATGAAAGAAAATGAAATCGTTGGTATGCTGACACTTCATGATCTTATCGAACACCAGATCGGCGTGTTGACAGACGAACTGCATCACCTCAGAGAATATATTGAGGACCTGCACCATGCCGGGCAGGATTAGAAGCGGAGATTTACCACGAAAACACGAAATTTAGAAAGCTCGAAATTTATATTATTTTTTTTCGTGTTTTTATCCTTTCGTGCTTTCGTGGTTGTTTGATCTTTTTTGGTTCCGCGATAATCGGGATTTACGCTTGGCGCCAACCGGCTTGTCCGGGATAAGTGGATAAGGATTCAAAATGATCAAGATTACCATCGATGAACACGAATACGAGGCTGATGAGGACATGAGCGTCCTCGAAGTGGCCAGAATCAACCATATCCCCATCCCCACCCTGTGTTTCCATCCGTCTCTCAGACCCTCGGGGTCCTGCCGGTTATGCGCCGTGGAGGTGCCGGGCAGAGCCACGGGCCGGCAGATAACCATGTTGTCCTGCATACTCAAAGTAAAAGATGGATTGGTGGTAAAGACTCAGGGTGAAGCTGTCAGGCGCGCCCGCACCCGGGCATTTCAAAATCTGTTAAAAATGGCGCCACAGGCCAAAAAACTCGTCGAACTGGCAAAATCCCATGGTGTCGATCCGGGTCCGCCGCCGGACGGCTGTGTCCGCTGCCGCCTGTGTATCCGGGTTTGTAAAGAAATTGTCGGCCCCGGTGCCCTGAAAATGGATAAACGTGACGGGATGAATTATGTCGTGCCGGTTGAAGGGCTGTGTATCGGCTGCGGAACCTGCGCAAACATTTGCCCTACGGATGTCATCAGGGTCGAAGATTTTGAAAATGTTCGAACCATTTCCATTCGGGATGAGATTATCGGCAAACACCCGCTGGAGCGCTGCGAGGGCTGCGGGAGACTTTTTGCAACGCCGCGATTTTTAGAGCATATTCATCGACGCACCGCCGCGCATATCGACACCAAAACCCACCATCGATATTGCCCCACCTGCACCAAACTGTTTTCCGATCGTATCGAGACCTTTAAAAAAAGACCCGGCAAATAATCATCGAACAGGAACATCGTTCCGCTTCAAACCGCCCTTTATCGCTGCAACCCTTTTCAGGTGCCCCCGAATGGTTATATTTATCAGATTGAACCCAATTAAAAGATCGGTCACCGTATTGACCCCATTTCCGGCCGCCGTTGCCACAATGGATAATTGCTCATATGACCCCTGTAGAAGCGAATTGGCAAATCGATAAAGAAAAAAGTAATCCAGTTGCCATCCCGCATCCAGCATTCGGAGAGGCGTTGCGATTCTGGGTGAAGCTTGGCTTTATCAGCTTCGGCGGACCGGCCGGGCAAATTTCGATCATGCATCATGAACTGGTCGAACAAAAAAAATGGGTCAGCAACGAACGCTTTTTAAACGCCTTGAATTATTGCATGCTGTTGCCCGGGCCTGAAGCCCAGCAGTTGGCCACATATATCGGCTGGTTGTTGCACCGGCTTCCCGGCGGAATTGTCGCCGGCGCCTTTTTCGTTATTCCCTCCATCTTCATCCTGTTTGCCCTGAGCTATACCTATGCCGCATTCGGCGCAATCCCCTGGGTGGCCTCTGTGTTCGGCGGCCTGAAGGCGGCCATCATGGCGATTGTCGTCTCGGCGGTTATCAAGATCGGTAAAAAGGCGCTCAAAAATGGTGTCATGGTTGGCATTGCGGCCCTGTCGTTTGTCGCGATTTTTTTTCTCAAGATCCCGTTTCCCTTGATCGTTTTAGGCGCCGGCCTCCTCGGACTGGCTGGCCGTTATGCCCTGCCGGCTAAATTTGATGTCATCAAAGGCAAAAACGCCGGGGATTTTGATGGGGGTTATGTGCAGATCTGCGAAAATCCCGAGGTGTGTCACATCAATCCGTCCGGTAGAAGAAATATTCTTCTGGTGGCGGTATTTTTGACGCTGTGGCTGGCACCGATAATAATGCTGTATGTTTTAATGACCAACCGGGTTTTTTACAGTGAGGCGCTGTTTTTTACCAAAGCCGCTTTTTTAACTTTCGGGGGCGCCTATGCGGTTTTAGCCTACATTGCTCAGGCCGGAGTCGAGCAGTATGCCTGGCTGACGGGTCCACAGATGATCGACGGTTTGGGACTGGCTGAAACCACGCCCGGGCCTTTGATCATGGTCGTCCAGTTTGTCGGTTTTATGGCCGGATGGAATCATTCCGGGGGCTGGGACCCGGTTGTCGGCGGGATGGTCGGTTCGCTGGTTGCCACTTATTTTACGTTTCTGCCGTGCTTTCTGTTTATTTTTCTGGGTGGTCCATACATTGAAAAATTTCGCGACAGTGCCACACTTTCAGCCGCCCTCTCCAGTATCACCGCAGCCGTGGTGGGGGTCGTTCTCAACCTGGCCGTCTGGTTCGGGCTCCAGGTGCTCATGCCCGCCGATGGCGGGTTTAACGGGTTTGCCGCCGTCATCGGACTGGCTGCCTTTATATCGATTCAATGGTTTAAGCTGGGCATGATAACGGCCATAGCGGCCGCGGGTGTCATTGGATTCATATGGTATCAGATCATCCTTTAACCGTAAGCTTCCAAATAACATTAGGAGAAAAAAGCGATGGCTGAATTTATTTCACCGGAGGAGCTACAATTGTTGTTAGAAGAGAAGAGGGCAATCTATTTGCTCGATGTGAGAAGAAAACATGATTACGAATCCGCTCCTGAAAAGATCGAACCTGCAAAATGGGTGGATCCGGAGAAAAAAGATGAATGGATCAATTCAATTCCCAAAGGTCAGGATGTAGTCGTCTACTGTGTGAAAGGAGGGGCGGTCAGCCAATCGGTAGCGGATTACCTGGTAAGTAACCAGTATCACTCCAGATTTCTTCAAGGCGGTATCAAAGCCTGGACCGAAATGAAGACAGCCCAAAAGGATGCAAACGAACCTCTCAAGTAATTGTCTTAAGCGCTTACAACCCGGGCGGTAATTGAACCGCCCATCTCTCCGAGCGCCTCCCAGTCGCCCTGGACGCTTCCCACGGTCAAAATCGGAACCGCGGCCTCGGGGGCATCACCGCTGCTGGCCGGTGTGGGGCCAAAAAACAGGCAAAACCACTGATTGGGGGCATACCAGCCTAAATCGCCGACCTTCATGACCGTTCCTTTTTCACCGGCATGGTCGCCGAAATCCGCGCCCGGCGGTCCGTAGTATTCATCCCCCCAGCGGCTGCCGCTCCATTCGAAAGGCAGTGCTGCCGCCGCCGCCTTCCCGGCCGGCGTGTCGTTGAATTCGCCGTTAAGCTCAAGATCACCGATTTTAATGATAATGGGGGTGGGCATGTTCTTTGTTCTCCTTCCGGTTCAGTTGCCAAAACCTTACAATATCCACCGGCCAAAGTAAAGATCCGATAGAAGCCGCCCCTCTATCAATTCAGGCCCCTGCCTTAATCTACATAGCCCTTAAGAATATTGCCGATATGCCGATATTGTAAGATGAATGACAATCACCTTTAAAGAACGTTTATCGTATACCCAATCCAAATTGCGGAGATATCTTATGAAGTGCATTTGTCAAAAATGGCTCCTGACAGCCATCACCATGTTTTCATTTTTTTTCCTTTTGACCGGATGCGTTACCATCGGCTCAACGGCGAAGAGCGGATACCCGCACCCTCAGGCGTCAAAAACCGGGCCTCCGGACCATGCGCCGGCACATGGGTACCGGGCAAAACATAGCTATCGGTATTACCCCTCCTGTTCGGTTTATTTTGATATCGATAGATCGGTATATTTTTATCTGGATGATGATAGCTGGCGTGTCAGTGTGGAACTGCCTAACCATTTGCGGATCCGATTGGGCGAGTACGTGGTTGTAGAAATGGATACCGACAAGCCCTATCTTGATCATCAAAATCACAAAAATAAATATCCGCCCGGGCAATTGAAGAAAAACAAGAGTAAAGAATGGGTTAAATCAAAATAAAAAGGGCGTCTCTGAATTGTTTCAGTTGGGGCAGTCGTAAACCACTTCTTATCAATTAGGAAAAAACAATGGACACAATCGAAATTAAAGCCAGCAAGTCCTGGAAACATGATGTTATCGAGTATTTTGAGGATCTGGAAATTATTTGTCATGATTACAGCCGCACCATATTGAGATATCTGGGCAAACTCAACCGTTTGCTGCATGAAGAGCGCATCCACCAGTCCGAATACGACGCTCTCAATAAAAGCCTGCTGAAAGCCTCCGCAGCACTGAATACGGTGCCGCGAACCATCCAGGATCTTAAATAATCCAGTACAAAAACGATCTTGAAAAATTGTGTTTTCGGCTCCAGACCTATGGCAATAAGTCAACAGCACTAGAAAAATTGAGGTAAGGTTGACATGAGTTCATATAGCTGGTATCCGAGAGTAGAACAGTTCGGTCCGGGGGAAAACTGAGGCGAAGCCATGTCATCCCCTGAACAACTGCGACTGCTGATTTTCATCGTTCCCGATTTCCATGGCTCGCCATAATTCCAAAGGAGGAGCTATGGGTATCCTGGGAAAGTTTTTTGGCGGCAAGCACGATTACCCCTCTTTAAATTCATCCGACCCGGCTGCCAAGCAGTTAGAATCCGTGCGTCCCCCACTTGAAAAACTGGCTGGTGAAACCAAAGATCCGCTTGAGGTTGTGCCGGCTGAAGATTCGGTCTACATTTTCATCGGCAAGCCTCCGAAAAAATTTGGGATTGCGTGGATCGAAGATGGCACAAACGTCGTCAATTTCAAATCGCTGGTGGATGAAAAGGGGCTTTCGCCGGCCAGCATCCAGAACGTGAGCGAAGAACTCAGGAAAGCCTACATTGCGCATCAAGACAGACCCCGGTACGTGACCACCATAAGCGATCGTGAAGTCGTGGTTATCCCATCGAAATCGTTGTTGAGCAATTTGAAAGGTGTGGTGCAGCAAACGGTCGGATAAATCTGAAGATTCTGCCGGGCATCACGGATGCGACGTACAGCCAGAGAAGGTCTGGCGCTGCACCGGATCGGCAGCTGTTGTTGAGGGTTCAGCGCCAGGCAGGGGGTGCGTGCTCATCCACTGCCCGGACAGAGGCACCTTAACAGGGCCGGAGGCTCTGGCACAGTTCGTCAGTGAATATAACACAACGGGATAAATAAATTTGGTGGCGGATTAGATGCCCTTGCGGATCGGATATACCGGGGCCTCTTTGCGGGGTTTCAGGTGCACAACCAGAATACCCGCTACAATTAACACGAGGGCCATGACCAACCTGGAGGTGATCGGTTCTCCCAGCACGAGACCGCCCAGAGCCACGCCGGCAATCGGCATAATAAAAATAAACGAATGCAGGGCCACTGCGCCGTATTTTTGAAGCAACGTGTTCCAGGTCACGAATCCAAATGTGGCGGTTATCAGACTCTGGTATAACAGGGCGCCGATGATCTTAGCATCCAGTTTGAGTATCATGGGAGTGTCCCACAGAACGGCTTCCAGGAAAAAGACCGGTACCGCAAAAAACATGGAATAAAAGGTGACTTGAAACGGATTAAAGACGCTGATGATCCGTTTCAGATAAATGACGCTGCCTGCCCAGATAAGGGTTGCGGCAAGAATAATGATATCACCGAGTCTAAAATCAGCGGCGATGCCTTTTTTTTCGGCAAACATCAAAGCAACCCCGCCAAAGCCCAGAAGGATGCCAAAAAATTTCCGCCGGGTAATTCGATCACCGGGTATGTAAAAATGGGCTAAAAACAGAACCCAGAATGGCAGAAGATTGGAAATCAAAGTGCCCCGGGAGGCATTGGATTTACTGAGTCCTAAATTAAACAACGACAGCTGAACTGCAAAAAGTGCTGCAAGAATCAGCAGTGGATAAAACCGGCCTTTGAGGGGCCAGATGGTTTGGCCGGTAACCCGGGCCCATATAAAAATGGCGAGCGCCGCAATACTGAATCGGATACCGGCAGTGGTAAAAACACCTACGCCGGAAAAAGCCAGCTTGATGGCCACCGCATTGGAACCGAAAATAACGCATAAAAACGCCGACAAAACGCCGGCAAAAATGGAAAAATCCGGGTTATCGTAACTCGCTTTATTCATTGCAACCGTTAAGAAATTGTTTCAAATCACCCCCATTTGTTTTGCCACTTTTGTAAAGGCCGCAATGGCCGTATCGAGGTCAGCCGTGGTGAGGGCGGCTGAAATTTGAACCCGGATGCGGGCCTTGCCCTGGGGCACCACCGGATAAGAAAAGGCGATCACATAAACACCTTCAGCCAGCATCGCTTCCGCCATCTGCGCCGCCACTTTGGCATCCCCCAGCATAATCGGCACGATGGGATGATCACCCGGATTAAGCTTGAATCCGGCCCGGGTCATGCCGTCCCTGAAATAGGCGGTGTTGCGCGCCAGACGGTCGCGCAGTTCCGTTGAAGCACTGAGGGTTTCCAGGGCTTTAAAAACAGCGGCGGCTACGCCGGGCGCCAGCGTATTTGAAAAAAGATAGGGACGCGAGCGCTGGCGCAGGATATCGATGATTTCTTTGCGCCCGCTGGTGAACCCGCCGGATGCCCCGCCGAGGGCTTTGCCGAAGGTGGAGGTGATGATGTCCACCCGGTCCATGACGCCGTGGTATTCCGGCGTGCCCCGGCCGGTCTTGCCGATAAATCCGGTCGAGTGGGAATCGTCGACCATCACCAGGGCCTCGTAGCGGTCGGCCAGGTCACAGATGCCTTTCAGATCCGCCACGATCCCATCCATTGAAAAGGACCCGTCGGTGGCGATCAGTCGGAAACGGGCGTCCCTGGCTTCTTTGAGCTTTGCTGCCAGATCCTTCATATCATTGTTTTTGTAACGAAATCTGTGCGCTTTGCACAGCCGGATGCCGTCGATGATGCTGGCATGATTGAGCTCATCGGAGATGACCGCATCCTCGGGGCCCAGCAGGGTCTCAAAAAGGCCAGCATTGGCGTCAAAACAGGAAGAATAAAGAATGGTGTCCTCGGTGCCCAGAAACCGTGACACTTTTTGCTCAAGCTGCTTGTGGAGTTGCTGCGTGCCGCAAATAAAGCGCACCGAGGACAGCCCGTATCCCCATTGCTCAAGGCCCTCCTTGGAGGCATCCACCAGATCCTGGGTGCCGGCTAAACCCAGATAATTATTGGCACACAGGTTGATGACCTGCCGGCCATCGGCCAGCTCGACCCGGGCCCCCTGGCGGCCGGCAAGGATGCGCTCGTCCTTATACAGGCCGCTGGCGCGAATCTGCTCCAGCTCCTTGATCAAATGATCTTTCATATTGCCGTACATGGGGGTCTCCTTTTACAATCTATTACGATATAAGCTATTGATCATTTCATATTCGACTCAAGGGTTAAACAAAAAAGTGCCTAAAATGCCTAAATTGAACTAAAGTGCCTAAAGTTGAGGAATTCTGTCATTTTTATTAAAAGATGGAGCGCCACGCGGCGCAAGCGCCTGCGCTGCGCGAGTGACACCGCAACTTTAGGCACTTCCAACTTTAGTTCACTTTAGTCACTTTTCATTTAACCGCTTTCTTCCGTCCAGTTGAGTATCACTTTCCCCGATTTGCCGGATTGCATGACCGCAAAGGCCTTTTCATAATCGGTAAAATCGAAACGGTGGGTGATCACCGGGCGGATATCCAAACCGCTCTGGATCATAACCGTCATTTTATACCAGGTTTCATACAACTCACGGCCATAGATTCCCTTGATGGTGAGGCCGTTGAAAACCACCAGGTCCCAGTCAATCGCTGTTTCTGTCTCTAAAATTCCCAGCATCGCGATTTTGCCGCCGTGGCACATGTTGGCCAGCATCGAGCGCAGGGCATCGGGGTTGCCCGACATTTCGAGACCGACGTCAAAGCCCTCCTTCATGCCCAGTTTTTTCTGGGCATCTGCGATCGTTTGCTTGCGCACATCCAGTGTCAGCGTGGCCCCCATTTTTTTCGCCAGCTTTAAGCGGTAGGGAATCACATCGGTGACCACCACGTACCGGGCGCCGGCGTGTCGGGCGATTGCTGCAGCCATGCAGCCGATGGGCCCGGCACCGGTGATGAGCACATCTTCACCGAGCACATCAAATGAGAGGGCGGTGTGGGTGGCGTTGCCCAATGGGTCGAAACAGGTGAGAATGTCCAGCGGAATATGGCGGTCGCAATACCAGATGTTGGTCACCGGAATGCTTAAATACTCGGCGTAGGCGCCGGGCCGGTTCACCCCCACGCCGCTGGTGCGCATGCACAGGTGGCGCCGGCCGGCCAGACAGTTGCGGCAGCGGCCGCAAACCAGATGCCCCTCACCGGAGACCAGATCGCCGGGCTTAAAATCATGAACATTGCTGCCGACCTCCGCCACCCGCCCCACAAACTCATGGCCCACGACCATGGGCACGGGAATGGTTTTTTGCGCCCAAGAGTTCCACTTGTAAATGTGAACGTCCGTGCCGCAGATGGCGGTTTTATGGATCTTTACGAGCACATCGTTGATGCCGATCTGCGGAACGGGCACTTCCTCCAGCCACAGCCCCGGCTCAGGCCTGGTTTTTACCAGAGCCTTCATTTTTGCGGCCATAGTACCTCCATCAGTTTTAGAAGTGGTTTCAAAACCCCGTCTCCCCGCTCAATGAAGCGGGGCCCTTAAACCCGATCCGGGTTTTTGAAGCCACTTTTAGCAGACAGGGCGCACTTCATTGAAGCACCCCCACTTTCTTTTCAACCGCGCTGAGGATCCTGCCGCTGCGCATCAGCTGCTTGACGGCGGAAATATCGCTTGAAACAATTCGGTCTTTATCCAGATGCGAAACTGCCTGCCGGATGGCCCGGTAGGCGGCCAGAGTGCCTTTGCCGGGTTTCATATTGGTGAAAAGATCCAGCGCCTGGGCGGCACACAAAAATTCAACCGCAATAACGTTTTCGGTATTGCGGACAATATCGCGGCATTTGCGGGCGGCAATCGTTCCCATCGAAACGTGATCTTCCTTGTTGGCAGAGGTGGGAATCGAATCGATGCTGGCCGGATGACAGAGCACCTTGTTTTCCGAGACCAGCGCGGCGGCCGTGTATTGCGCCAGCATGAATCCTGAATTCAGGCCGCCGTCATCCACCAGAAAGGCCGGCAGGCCGCTCAGCTTGGGATTCACCAGACGCTCAATGCGCCGTTCGGAGATATCGGCCAGCTCGGCCACGGCGATACCGAGAAAATCCATGGCCATCGCCACCGGCTGGCCGTGAAAATTACCGCCCAGCAAAAATTCCTGCGTGTCTGCAAAAATCAGCGGATTGTTGGTTGACGAATTCATTTCAGTTACAATCACATCGCTGCAATAGCGGATCGCATCCCGGGTAGCGCCGTGGACCTGTGGTGAACATCTTAAGGTGTAAGCATCCTGGACGCGGCCGCAATCTTTATGGGAGGTGATGATTTCGCTTTGCTGGGTGATTCGCGCCATATTATCGGCTGCGGCGGCCTGCCCGGGATGCGGCCTCGCCTCGTGGATTTTGGGATCAAATTCGGTGCGGCTGCCCATCAGCACCTCCAGACTCATGGCGGCGGCGATGTCGGTTAGTTTGGCAAGCAGACCGGCGTCATAGAGTGCCAGTCCACCGACAGCCGTCATAACCTGGGTGCCGTTGACCAGCGCCAGCCCTTCGCCGGCTTCCAGCTGCAAGGGCTTTAAGCCACATTTGTTGAGCGCCTGCCGGCCGGACAACCTCTGGCCTTTGAAAAACGCTTCTCCCATCCCGATCAGAACCAGAGAAAGGTGCGCCAGCGGCGCCAGGTCGCCGCTGGCGCCCACCGATCCTTTTTCCGGAATCAGCGGGCAAACCCCCCAGTTTAACAGCGCCACGAGCTGCTGGACGGTCGAAAGCCGGATACCGGAATGGCCTCTGGCCAGATCCTTTATCCGTAACGCCAGGATGGCCCTGACGGTTCCCTCATCGAAAGGCCGGCCGACCCCGGCAGCATGGCTCATCAAAATATTTTTTTGAAGCTGGCGGGTATCTTTCTTGGATATGGCAACATCGCTGAGGGCGCCGAAGCCGGTGGTAATCCCGTATATTCTGCGCTCTTCCTGCACCCAGCGCTCAATCAGCAAACGGCTTTTTTGTATTTGTTTTTCGGCATCGGCGGTCAACTGAACCTGGGTGCCTCTTCGCGCAATGGCAACCAGGTTCTCCAGGGTCATTCCCTCTACGCCCAGAAATATTGTCTTCA
>Ga0209742_10000719_pt1 | contig 16831 bp, 18 predicted proteins | sample DeeMarSeWOR38_10_FD_187462 | JGI IMG/M metagenome (GOLD analysis project Ga0209742, IMG submission 187462) | Marine sediment microbial communities from White Oak River estuary, North Carolina - WOR-3-8_10 (SPAdes) (version 2) | ecosystem: Environmental > Aquatic > Marine > Intertidal zone >... | reverse complement strand
CGGCGACCTGGCAAGATGTGGGCTGTTGGTCAGCCAAACGGCAAGGACGCCGGGGGACGAACGTAGCCTGATCCCCTATGATCAAGTCTTTGGCAATTACCGGGATGCTGCTTACCAGGCTCTGGAAAGAGAGCATATACCATTGGGCCTGAAAGGATACGTGCGGGAATACTTCTCGTCGCTCGAACCATAAAATGAACAAAGCTTCTAAACTGTCCCCGGCCGAATTTTTGGAAACAGCAGATGCAATTGAATCTGAAGTGGCGAAGGTCATTGTCGGCCAAAAAGATGTCGTGCGTTACGTACTCATTGGCATTCTGAGTGCCGGACATGTTTTATTAGAAGGTGTACCTGGCCTCGGAAAGACGATGCTTATTCGTACTTTGGGCCAGGTTCTAGATCTGAAATTCAGTCGCATCCAATTTACACCCGATTTGATGCCGGCCGATATCACCGGCACCGACATCATGGAAGAAACCGGTGATGGCCGGCGTACATTCAGGTTTCAGAATGGACCTATTTTTGCTAACCTGGTTTTAGCGGACGAGATTAATCGCGCCACGCCGAAGACCCAATCGGCCTTGCTGGAGGCGATGCAAGAGCAGACGGTTACTATTGCCAACCAGACTTATTCGCTCCAGGCACCATTCTTCGTTCTGGCTACCCAGAACCCATTGGAGATGGAAGGCACCTATCCCCTGCCTGAAGCCCAGCTTGATCGATTTATTTTCAAAGTGAATATTCCCTATCCTTCCACTGAAGAGTTGAACCAGATCTTGAATAGGACTACTGGAGCTGGTGTAACGGCGGTACAGCCGGTTTCAGATGGGGAGATTATCCTGGCCATGCAAAGATTGGCCAGACAGGTGCCTATTCCCAGCCACGTGAGTGAATATGTGAGCCGGGTTATTGTAGCCAGCCATCCTGGCCCAGATGCCCCGGCCTTGGTTAACCAATACGTGCGTTACGGTGCCAGCCCGCGTGGTGGTCAAGCCCTAGTGTTGGGGGCTAAAATCACCGGCCTTCTTTCCGGCCGATATAACGCGAGCTTTGAGGATGTGATCGACGTTGCGCCCGCCTCCCTTCGCCATCGACTGCTTTTGAATTTCGAAGGGCAGGCAGAAGGTATCAACCCGGACGAAATCGTCGCCGAAATTTTGGCCAGTGTTCCCGAAGAGTAATGACCATGGAATTGCAGACTTCTCTTATCCGAGTATTGACTGAACCGACACCGGCCTCCCTCTGGCATTTACGCGGAGAACTGCTGGAAATAGGTCTGGCCAGCGATTCACGCGTCATGACAATTTTGCACGAGTTCTATCATTTCCTTAATGAGCTGGTGGCCAGTTCCACAGCCCGAGAGTATAGCCATTTCGCATCCATTTTGGATATGGCGGCCGTAGCTGGTGTGGCCATCCAGAACCTGATGAATATCGAGGAATCGGAGGAGTGGTGGAGAAGATTTGTAGTGGGTGCAGCAAGCGAAGGGCTGATGGTACTGGCTGCCCGGCAGTACGTCAAAGCTTGGGAGGAAGAGATGAGAGCCAGTTACAACGCTGCAGCCTGGTATCTATCACAGGAGTATTGGGAGCTTTCGGCTAGCTTGCGTCCCGATCTCCCGCGACAAGCCCGGCGCCATCTCGTCGATCGATTACTTGTACCGGTCCACGACGACCAAGTTGAGGGATTAGTAAAGGCAGGCTTAATCGTTCGTCTATTTCAGGTTTTGCTTCTAGCCCAGCTCAAGCTAGTCCCAGAATTAACCGGAGGTGGATCGTAAGCAACAGGTAAGGGGAGAATTGTTTTCCCCGCCGTGATCGAATGGTATGTTGGTTTTTGACGAGTCCTTCCTACGTAAATTAGAACAATTAATCCTCATTGCTGATCGGGTGCGAGTAGGGGCCATGAAAGGGGAGAGGAGAAGCCACAAAAAAGGCAGTTCGATAGAGTTTGCCGATTATCGTAATTACACCCGGGGTGATGATCTTCGCCGGTTAGATTGGAATATCTTCGCCAGGTTAGAACGTCCCTTCGTCAAGCTGTTTGAAGAAGAGGAGGATCTGACCGTCCAACTATTGATCGATGCCAGTTCCAGCATGGATTGGCCTGAGGGTAAGGGCAAATTGAACAAATTCCAATACGCTTTACGATTGGCCGGGGCGCTGGGTTACATCGGTCTGGCAAGTGGTGATCAGGTAACTGTTGGATTGATTGATGATGACAATAACCGGGTCTGGGGTCCTCATCGCGGCCGGGGCAATGTGATGAGAATGCTGCAGTTCCTTGAAGGGAGTAATGCAAAGGGCCTTACCGAGCTTAATTCTTCGCTCAAACGATGGTCTGTTCGCGCCCACCGGCCTGGGCTCCTGTTCTTATTAAGCGATCTCTTTTCGCCTTCAGGTTTCGAGGATGGATTAAAAGCCCTCCAATCACGAGGCTATGATGTGGGCCTTATTCATCTGCTTAGCCCGGATGAGATAGCGCCGACGGTTGGCGACGACGTGAAGTTAATCGACGTCGAAACCAATGCCAAGACGGAGATCAGTTTGGATGCTGCCACAATAGGTCTCTACCGAAGCCGACTGGAGCGTTGGCGGTCAGAAATAGCCAGTACCTGTGCTGGCAGGGGCATTCACTATATCCCGGTTTCCACTGATTTGCGGTGGGATAAGTTGGTTTTACAGACGCTACGCCGGAAAGGTGTGGTGAGGTAGAAGATCATGCCCTTCCTGGCTCCCCTCTTTCTCCTTTTCGCTTTAGTCGCCATACCCATCCTGGTCTTATACATGTTGCGTCTCCGGCGCCGAGAAATGTTGGTCAGCTCCACCATGCTTTGGCAAAGGCTTATGCAAGATCGGGAAGCGAACACACCCTGGCAAAGGTTAAGGCGAAATTTGTTACTCATTTTGCAGCTACTTATCCTGGCCTTGTTGGTATTGGCTTTGGCCCGGCCGTACTTGCCAGTACGTTCCCTGGTAAAGGGCAACGTTGTCGTCTTGTTAGATGGATCAGCCTCGATGCTGGCGGAAGACGTTATCCCCAATCGCTTCTCCTTGGCTCAAGATCAGGTCGGCCGCCTTATCGACGACATGGCTGGAAATGACGAGATGACCTTGATTCTCGTAGCAGGATCGCCCAGAGTGCTCGTATCTGCCAGCAGTGATAAATCAGAACTACGCCAGAGATCGCAGGAAGCCCAAGCTAAACCCCAGTCTGCTGATTGGCCCTCGGCCCTGGCCCTGGCGGCTGGATCGGTCCAGGGATTTGAAGAGGCAAAAATCGTGATCGTTTCGGATGGTGGATTACCGGCTGGCCTACCGGCCGCACCGGTGGAAGTTATTTACATTCCGATCGGAGAAAGTACCGAAAACTTGGCCATATCCAATTTATCCACCCGCGCCGGGGGGACAGAGTCCCAGTTGCTTGCCAGTGTAAGCAATTATGGATTACTCGATAGGCAGGTTTTATTAAGCATCGAGGTTGACAACACCTTGTTTGACTCGCGCCTGATCGATGTACCTGCCAACAATACCACCAATATCACCTGGGATCTTCCCGAAGGATCGGCCGTTATCACAGCTCGTCTAGCGGATAATGAGGGTGATCATTTTCCCCTGGATGATAGTGCCTGGACGATTCATGAAGGTGGTTTGGAAATGCGCGCTCTCATTGTGACTGAGGGGAATCGATTCTTGGATACGGTTTTTTCTGTACTTCCTGGGATATCGGTCAGCCGCATTAACCCTGAAGGATTCGATTCTGAAGCCCTTTCCGAGCCTTTTGACCTATACGTATTTGACGGGATCTCCGTAACTGAATCTACGCCAGATGCCGACATGTTAATCATCGATCCCCATCCGAGTACATTAACAGAAGCAACGGAATCCGGTCCAATCTATTCTGTAACAGGAGTATTCACAAATACCCAGGTCGTCAGGGTGGTCGATAGCCCAATCCTCCAGTTTGTGGACTGGGGCAATGTCAACGTCCGTCAAGCTACCTGGGTAGATGCGCCTTGGGCTCAGCCAATCGTAACGGCCGAAGGTGGCCCTCTTTTGCTTGCCGGTGAGAGGGATGGCCGACGTATCGTGATAATACCATTCCGGCTGCAGGATTCTGACTTACCGCTGCAAATTGCATTCCCCGTGTTAATGGCTAACATTACAGGTTGGCTGAGTCCTGGAAGAGTCGTCACTTCGCCAATGACCCAGTCAACCGGAGTAAATACTGGTTATGCACCAGGCGAACCGGTAACATTATTGGTGAATCCCGGTGCCACCGATGTGCGTGTTCGTAAACCTGACGGCACGACCTGGACCACTGAAGTTGGTCGAGGACCATTGTCGTACGTCGAGACAAACCAGAGCGGCGTGTATGAGGTATTCGTTCAGACATCCAATGGTACTCAACTTGTAGATTATTTCGTTGTCGGCCTGGCTGATTCCGCTGAATCAAACATTGCACCAGTGGAATCGCTTGCCATTGGACATACATTTGTCGATACTGTAGGCGAGGAAAATATCGGCCAACGTGAAATTTGGTCCTGGTTGGCGATATTAGCCATTAGTGTTTTATTAATTGAGTGGTGGATTTATTATCGTGGGGCACAATTACCCTCTCTGTCTTATTGGAAGGATCGATTAGGCCGTCGCGAGGCAAAATAGCACTTCTATTACCATGAATCTAGATCGTGAAGCAGGAAAGTCCACATATCCTCTAAAACGATTCGTCGTGCCAGTCATTCTGTTGCTGATGGTCTTTTTGGCTGCTTGCATGGGCGGGCGGGGCCAGCTCAAACCACAGAGCGAACTATCCGATAATGGTCTAATTATCACCGACCAACCACAACTTGTGACCTTCTCAGAATTACAGGCAGATCCGGAATATTACCGGGACCGGCTTATCCGGGTTACCGGCACATATATCCCCTTAATACCACCAGAATGTTATCCTTTTAGCGGTCCGGGCGCTGATTGGGCCCTGGTTTCAGAAGGTTTGCGTCTCGACATCATCGGCTTTGAGCGGGTAACGAGGTTAATCAGCCAAGACATGATCATGACCGTGGACGGTTTCTTTCGTCTCTATGAAGGCCCAATTGGCTGTGGAAAGAGCGCACCAGTTGAAACCGCCTGGTTTCTGGAGATTTTGAAGGTTGTACAGCCTAACCCATTGGCATCATCTGGTAGGCTGGCAGATGCGGGTGGCTTGCTGGGATTGCCATCTCCCCAAGCATCGCCAACCGGTATTGGTGGGTTGGGTGAGACGCTCTCGCCAATAGAAGGAACTGGACAACCGACAAACGTGCCCACGGCCACACCTGTCGGCACATTGCTTGCAGTGCCTACAAGCACAGGTACTGTGGTGCTGACGGGAACGCCACTCACGACCGCCATTCCAACAGTGACCCCGATAGATAGAACAACAACATCAGGTACGAGTATCCCTACGCCATCGCCCACTCGAACCGCTACATCGATCCCTGGGGTACCGACCAATACGCCTAGAAGCGGCCCAGTGCCAACTTTTCCACCCCTGCCAACGGCAACAACTGGGGGATATCCGCCTAATCCTCCGGAGCCGCCTGAGCCATATTAGTTTGGATGGTCTACAAAGCGGCCGTCGCACCACCAAGTCAAGGTGGCCAAAAATCCCTGTGGTTCGCCTTTCGCCGCTTTGGATTATTGGTCCACATGGAAGGGGGGAAAGCCGATATACCTTGTATAGTTGATCCTAGTGAACTCGGTCTACAAAGCGTTCGGCGGCAGTTTTTGGGAGAGCTTGATGGCCAGCCTTGCTATTCTGCCGAATTGGATGAGGATGCAGAAGCACCCGTGGGCTGGAGTTTTCAGGGACTTCGTGGCCTGTACAATCTGTTACCCGAAGATTTATTTTGGGTGGCCGGGGCGGCCGTACAAATCGTCGATTGGGATCGCAACCACCAGTATTGTAGCCGTTGCGGTGCCGAAACAAGGGACAAAGAACGAGAGCGAGCCAAGGAATGCCCCCGATGTGGTCTAATCAGTTATCCTCGCATATCCCCAGCCATCATTGTATTGGTCGAGAAGGACGATACCTTGCTGCTTGCCCGTTCGCACCGGCACCCGGATGGCATGTATAGTGTGTTAGCTGGTTTCGTTGAGCCAGGAGAAACTTTAGAGGCGGCCGTGGCCAGGGAGATTCGAGAAGAAGTTGGCATTCAGGTCAAGGATATCCGCTACTTTGGCAGCCAACCGTGGCCTTTTCCTAATTCATTAATGATCGCTTTTACCTGCCAATATTTATCTGGTGAAATCATGTTGGAAGAGGAAGAAATGGCTGACGCCGGCTGGTACAAGTCTGATCAACTGCCGTTGATCCCTCCCAAAATCAGCATTGCACGCCAACTTATCGACTGGTTTGTAGCCCGTCATTAGCCTACTAGTATCGCCACAGATGTGGCCATGAAAATTGTGACGCTCAGATAGCCATTCACATTGAAAAAAGCGATACCTAGCTTACTCAGGTCATCCGGCCGGACAAGGGCATGCTCGTATATCAATAAACCAGCTGCCATGATAACACCAAACCAATAAGGCCATCCTAAGCCAGTCATTATCCCGAGTAAAACCAATAAAAGAACTGTAATCACGTGGCTGGCGGCCGCAACTTGCAAGCCACGCTTGATCCCAAAGCAGGCGGGAATGGAATAGAGTCCTTCCTTCTGGTCGAAATCTACATCCAGGCAGGCATAAATGATGTCAAATCCGCCGATCCAGAAAGTAACGACTCCCGCAAGGATCCAGGCTGGCAAATCCTCGATCGTAAACAGCGACCCGCGCACACCAATCCAGGCTCCCATCGGCGCTAAACCATCGGTGAAGCCCAAGATATAATGACACAACCAGGTAAAGCGTTTCGTATATGAATAGCCAACCAGAAAAAGTAAAGCAACAGGGGACAGGAAGAAAGCCAGTGGGTCGAGCATCCAGCCGGCAATAGCCATGACCACTAGTGAAAGGATGGCTAATGCCAAGACGACAGATGAATCAATCGCCCCCATCTGAATGGGGCGGGAGGAAGTTCGGGGATTTTGGGCGTCGATGAACCGATCGACGTAACGGTTGAGTGCCATAGCCGAGGTCCTGGCAGCTGCCATTGCAATTGTTATCCAGATGAAATCCCACCAGTTTGCCTTTTCCCAGCTCCCCCAGGCGAGGACCATTCCCAGATAGGCGAAAGGCAAGGCAAACACAGTGTGTTCGAAGCGAATCATCTCCAGAAATGTGCGCAATTTCCCCATCTTCTTTAAAAATCCAGCGGTAATTGCCCTTCGATTATAGGCGCCGGTTTATCCGCTCGTAAACAACAGATGAGGTCGTTGAGGCTTACGGTTTTCTTAATCTTGAACCCTGCCTCCAACAACAAATTTTCCCAATAGGCGATGGGGGACAGTCTCAATCCGGCAGGACCATTTACCAAGAGGTTGATCGGTGTTCGAAGGCGCTCTGCCAGCAAAATACAACCGCCTGGCCTCAAAACGCGAAAAACCTCCTTGAATAATTGTTGCCTATCGCCCAATTGCCAAAACTCGGAAGCAACTTCACTCAACGTAACGGCCGGAACACTGCCATCGGCTAAAGGTAACAAGCTGATTTTGCCATCGCGCCAGGATAGCCGCGGATCCGGGTCCGGGCGTTTGGCTTGACGTCTTGCCCGGGCCAGCTCCCTACCAGGCGTCATTTGTGGGTTATACACGCCGATCACGATAACCCGGCCGGTCGTCATATGGCGGCACAAATCAATAGCCAATTGGCGTCGTCCGAGATCGATATGAATCAGCGTGTTTTCAGGTTGTAACCCCCCTAACTTGACTAAACATTGGCTGATATTTTGTTTGTCGTAAATCTGATGAGCAGACCAGAGGGACATTACCAAAAAATAGGTCATTACTAGCATTGTGATCAAGCCAAAAAGTATGAGTGAGTACCAATCCCTCGTCGCACTAAAAAAAACGACAACCACGACCAGCAGCAGGCCGCCGCAATAACCGATAACATAGTTGGGCCAGCGGGACTGGACGTAACGAAGCGCGCCAGTATAACGAGTGGTGATCTGCATGAACATCAACTATAATCTGCTTGACCCCTAGTAGCAAAGCCGCAGGCATACGAAAAACAGGCTCACTTTTAAAGGGACCACCCGATATTAAAAGGTTCAGGCAATATTGATGGCGATCGGACGTTTTATAGCTGGAATTGGCGCCCTCATCTATGATCCGGAGGATGATAAATATCTGTTGCTCCGTCGCTCAAGCGAGAAGGATTTCGCCCCTGGCGCCTGGGAGTGTGTCACCGGAAGAGTCGATCAGGGAGAAAGTTTCGAAGGGGCTCTTCACCGTGAGGTTAGGGAAGAAATCGGCATTGAAGTCCATCCTCTTTTTTTAATTGGAACGACTCACTTCTTTCGCGGTGAGCCTCGCCCAGAAAATGAATTGGTAGGCCTTGTTTATTGCTGTTCCATCGAAAATAAAAGGAATAATAAAAAGGAGATCCAATTATCGGCCGAACATGCCGAATATCGGTGGCTGACGGCCGGTCAGGCTCGATTGATCCTTAATGCTAGCAACCCGACAGAACGGTGGCTCAGAAGAGTGATTGAACGAGCTGAAGTGACCATGGAATGTTTGCCACCTGATTTAATTAAACTGCACCGTCGACAAGGCTTTGAGTTGGATAACTAAACCCAAAATTTTAGAGAATATACTTTAAGGAGAGGTAAATGTCTTCAAAACAATGGAATAAACCCCCAGCCATGCAGATCGATGTCGATGAGACTTATCTGATAAAGATGGAGACCAGCCGGGGTACGCTAGAGCTGGAGTTGTATCCGCAATACGCACCGATCACGGTTAATAACTTCGTCTTTTTAACCGAACAAGGTTTCTATGATGGCGTTAGCTTTCATCGAGTGATCGATAATTTTGTGATCCAGGGTGGTGACCCGACTGGAACAGGTCGGGGTGGTCCAGGGTACCGGTTTGAGGATGAGCTGGTGGGAAATCCATTGAAACACGAAACTGGTGTCATATCGATGGCCAACTCGGGGCCGAATACAAATGGTAGCCAATTCTTCATCACCCATGCTCCGCAGCCCCACCTGGATGGAAAGCACACGGTATTCGGCAAGGTTGTAGGGGGCCAGGATGTGATCTATGAGATTCAAACTGGCGACGAGATGACCGCCGTAACCGTAGAGCAAGCCGGTGAATGATTCCTTATCGGTGAGCCCCTAGCATGAAATGAACGATCAAAATCCGTTAGCCCCCTTCTTGCAACAAAATGGCTTTTTGGTTTTAGATGGTGGTCTGGCGACCGAACTAGAAGCCAGGGGGTATGATCTGGCGGATGAATTGTGGTCGGCACGACTGCTTATTGACGAACCTGCTGCGATTAAACAAGTTCATGCCGATTATTTGGTAGCTGGAGCCGACTGCATCATTACTGCCAGCTACCAGGGCACAATTAGGGGCTTCATGAAGCGCGGACTATCAGAGGAAGAGGCGATCGGGTTGTTAAAACTTTCGATACAATTAGCCCTCGATGCGCGTGATGAGTTCTGGACCGATCTGAATAATCGCTTGCATCGCCAAAAGCCGATCGTCGCGGCGAGCATCGGGCCTTATGGGGCGGCCTTAGCCGATGGGTCGGAGTATACGGGTGATTATGACCTCGACGAAGAAGGTCTTGTTGAATTTCATTGTAAACGCCTGCACATTCTATCCGATAGTGATGCAGATATCCTAGCCTGCGAGACGATTCCTTCATTCAAGGAAACTCTGGCTCTAGCTCAACTCTTAGGCGAAATCCCGGGACGGTTCGCCTGGTTTAGCTTTAGCTGTTCTGATGGAAGACATATAAGTGATGGTACACCAATAGGCGACTGTGTCGGCCGTCTCGACGATATCGAACAAGTGGCTGCCATGGGCATTAATTGCACATCCCCACGCTTCATTCCATCTTTGGTCCAAGAGGTTCGAAAGATAACCGATAAACCAATCGTCGTTTACCCCAATTCAGGCGAGGAATATGACCCCCAACAAAAACGCTGGTTGGGGATCACCGATTCGGCCGATTTCGCTAGCGCGAGTAAATTATGGTGTGCGGCTGGAGCCTCTCTGGTGGGTGGCTGCTGTCGAACAGGCCCGGAACACATTCGCCGGATACGCCAATCTCTCATCAGTGGCTAGCCGGGATAAGAACTGTTTTTCCTTCGCTTATCGTGCCCGAAGGTAAGGCTGGATCATGGCCCGCACCGATATGGAAGGTATTGCCAATGACGACAATTTTGGGTGTAGCTGAAGTGGTTTTGTATGTCTCCGATCTGGACAAAGCGGCAGATTTCTATACCGAAATCTTGGGGCCCTCATTATGGTCGCATTTGGCATCGCCTACAGCAGAGCACAGACGAATAGATATCGAATGGTAATACTGGGTCAGTTAGCCGCCTTGGCGACGGCCGCTTGTTGGTCGTTGACCGCCGTCTTTTTCAGTTATAGTGGCCGCCTGGTCGGCTCCGATGTCGTCAATCGCAGCCGCCTGGTATTTGCCATGTTCTTTATATCCATCAGTCATCTGGTCCTGATTGGAACGATTTTCCCTTTTGAGGCTGAGCCTTTTCGCTGGGGCTGGCTGGCCTTATCCAGTGTGCTAGGCCTGGTTTTGGGTGACACCTTCCTTTTTCGAGCTTACGTCCTAGTTGGTCCCCGGTTATCGATGTTGATGATGTCCACGGTTCCTATCCTCAGCACTACCATGGCTTGGCTGATTCTGGGTGAACGTGTGAGTTCGTTGGAGATCGTGGGCATTTTTGTAACCGTATCTGGGATCGCCTGGGTAGTTACCGAAAGGCGATCCACCCAAGTTATCGTCGAAAACAAGCAATACGGGATGGGCCTGTTTTTTGCCTTTCTGGGAGCATTGGGGCAATCATCCAACCTCATCGCGGCTAAATTTGGCCTCGTTGGCGATTTTCCAGCGCTTTCCGCCACATCTATCAGGCTTTTCGTTGCCCTGGTCATCCTTTGGGGCCTGGCAGCCATACGGGGACAACTAGTCTCTACAATTCGCCAATGGCGGAATCGTCTTGCCTTTCGAGCGATAATAGCTGGCACCGTCGTTGGACCTTTTCTGGGGATCTGGTTGTCCTTAATTGCCATACAACTGGCGCCAGTTGGGGTAGCTGCGACACTCATGGCTTTGCCCCCAGTCATCCTGATTCCTCTCGAATATCTGGCATATGGTACCCGAGTCAGCCAACGGAGCATACTGGGTACATTCGTCGCTTTCTTTGGTGTTGCCATCATCTTTGTCCCAAGCTAGTTTCCTGGGTTCGCTTAGAGATTCTGTAATATTAACTGGAGGCTATCGATTTTAGCATGTCCCTAAGAGCCATTCGCTATATAATCAACTTGGCCAGCACAAGTAAAGTAATAGTTGTTGGTCACTTGTAAGGAGATAATGAAGACATGGATCTGCTTGGTGGAGTCTTAATACCAATTCTTTGTCTTGGCGTTGGTCTGGTTGTAATTCTGGTCGCTGCCATCAAGATCGTACCTGAATACGAGAGGGGCGTGATCTTCCGTTTAGGACGTGTACAAGCGGCTAAGGGGCCAGGGCTATTTTTCATCATTCCCATCATCGACCGCATGGTAAAAGTAGATTTGCGTACGATTACGCTAGATGTGCCTTCACAGGATGCGATCGCGGCCGATAATGTGACTGTACGGGTAAACGCCGTGGTCTATTTCCGGGTGTTGGATCCAGTGGCGGCCGTCATTCAAATTGAAGATTATCAACGGGCTACATGGCAGATCGCCCAAACAAGCCTGCGAAATGTCATAGGCCAGTCAGAAATTGATCAATTATTGCAGGAGCGCGAGCGAATCAACGACCGGTTACAGCGCATCATCGATGAAGCCACAGAGCCCTGGGGCGTCAAAGTCAGTATCGTCGAGATCAAGGACGTGGAACTAGACTCAACGATGGTCCGGGCGATGGCCCGACAAGCCGAAGCTGAACGAGAACGCCGGGCCAGAGTTATTCGGGCTGAAGGCGAGTTACAGTCGGCCAAACAGTTAGCTGAAGCTGCCCGTTTGATGCAAGAGGAACCGGCAGCCATCACGCTCCGCTATTTACAGACGTTACTCGATATCGGCGTTGAGAACAATACGACGACTATCTTCCCGGTGCCACTAGAAATGCTTGATATTTTTATTAAGGGTCGCGAAGAAAAAGATTCATAAAACAAAGCCCAGTTCGCCAGTGAACTATCTTCAACAATAAGGCACGGAAGCTCCAGATAGCCCGCGCCTTATGATATTACTTTGCACAGTAAACAAACTGAATTCATATCTTAGTCGAGGTTGAGGTGCGTTTTACCGGCCGATTCATCCTGTTTGCCGTTTTCGTGTTGACATTGGCGACGGCTTGCTCTTTATTATCACCACCGGAGGGGCCGGTCATTCCCACCCCGCCAGTTGCTGAACCCGTGGACTTCTCTGATCTGGAGTTGATCACCAACCCAGTGAGTTCTGTAGCTCCGACCGTCGATCCTGACATTGCAACGCTGGTGAATTCCGTATCTGAACAACAATTATTAGCTTACGTTCAAACACTGGAAAATTTTGGGACGCGGAATATATTCAGCGAAACCCAACGGGATGATTTTGGCATCGGCGCCGCCCGGCGATGGATCCATGATGAGTTCCTCCGGGTGAATGGTGGCGCTCTGCAGGTCACTTACGACGACTTTCCGGCAAATATCGACGGTCGAATTACAAACCAGCGCAATGTCATTGCTACCTTGCCCGGGATCGGCGACTATCAAGGAGCGATCGTCATTTCAGCCCATTATGACTCGCGGTCTACTGATCCGCTCGATGGGATTAGCCCTGCTCCCGGGGCTGATGACAACGGCTCAGGCGTGGCATTATTGATCGAGCTTGCTCGACTGTTGAGCTCCCGCTCCTGGAATCAGACGATCATATTTGCTGCGTTTTCGGCGGAGGAGCAGGGATCCTTCGGCAGCCGGCATTATGTACAAAACACGATGTTAGAAGGCCGAACGCTTGATGTTATCGTCAACAATGACATCGTCGGCGGCCGTGCTGGTATCCCCCAATCTATACGCATCTTTTCTCCTGGCCCTGACACGAACACTTCTCGCCAATTGGCCCGGTATCTGAAGCTGATCGGTGGACTCTACACACCAGCCTTGGGAATTGACATAATTAACGCTCTCGATAGAGAAGGCCGCTGGAGTGATCATCGCGAGTTCATTAACGCTGGTATTCCTGGGGTACGATTGACGGAATCTGTGGAGGACAGGGGTAGCCAGCACTCATCCGGGGATACTGCGAATAAGATTGACTATGGCTATTTAAGACAAGTGACCCAACTCAATCTAGCGGTACTGGCCAATCTTGCCGGTGCACCACCAGCTCCACCAGCACCGACCGTCACCCCAATGACCGGAACCGGTTCCTATATTCTGAACTGGTTTCCTGATCCCCGTGCAGCCGGTTACGCTATATCCTTCCGCCCAATTGGCACCGAAGATTACCCCCCTTTTCGATATGTCTCGGTCTCGGAAGCTGGCAACGTGGCTTTCACAGACCTGGATGCTCAGACCGCCTATGCCTTAAGCCTGGCAGCCATAGATGCCAACGGCCGGATTGGAGGCTTCTCGCCTGAAATATTGGTCGAACCAGCACCTTGATCACAAGGTATACTTATCCTCAACCCCCAGCACCACAGGCCGGCTATTTGTTTGTTCAAGCACCCGTTCTGCCCAGCTGTGGACATCTTGGGTAATTGGCGGCCAGGTATTGTAATGATACGGGATCACCACGGCTGCGTTTAAAAACTCGACAGCTAACAATGCATCTTCCGGACCCATTGTGAAATTATCGCCAATGGGCAAAACCGCCAGATCTAGCCCATGGCGGCCGATCAACTGCATGTCCGAATATAGAGCCGTATCACCGGCGATATAAACCTTTTTCCCTTCCAAGTTCAATAAAAAACCAGCCGGCATTCCACCAGTCGAACCATCAGGTAGGGCCGAGCCATGAAATGCTATGGTCAGCTTCACATGACCAAAAGGATGCTCGTAGCCACCGCCAATATGCTGGGCATGCACCCGTTCATGACCCTGAGTGGCGATCCAATTGCAGACCTCAAAGTTGGATATCACCAACGAACCGCACCGCTTGGCAATGTAAACGGCGTCACCTACGTGATCGCCATGGCCGTGTGTCAACAAGATATAATCGGCTTCCACATCAGCAGCACGCAACTTTGCCGATGGGTTATCGGTAAAAAATGGATCGACAAGAATCTTTTTGCCTGAAACGTCAAAAGATACCGTGCCGTGACCATGCCAAGTGATCGAAACTGTCATGATTTACCTCCTACGCTCATCATTAAGCTCTTGATGCCCTATTTACCGACTCGAAATCAAGAACTAAAACCAAATCATGGGCTGACCCATTACCACAAAACAACAATGTGCCAGTATATATTGTCCAACACTAGGTAGTCAAACGCTCCTACTCGAGAATTTTGAAGTATACTTTTGGATTTGGTCGATGCTGCTGATATTTAACTAGCCCTAATTAACCAAATAAAAAAGGGGATTGTGATATATCACATTCCCCAAAAATTATGAGCGATCTTCACCTATCCGAATACCGGAAGTTTAGATATTCCTTATATGAGCAATTCCTACCAATGGATAATTTACAATCCAAGCTGAGCTGCCGCCCGCTGGCAGCCAGCAGCACCACCGGCTGCTAACCACTCTGATAAAGTCGGACTCTGCTCCATACCACCACTGGCTTCTTCGTAAATGCCTTTCGCCCAGTAGTAATACCGCTGCGTTTCATTGGGCCAATTCAAATAATTACCCCCTGAGGCTGCATAACCACCGTTGTAACCAGCGAAAGATAAAAGAATATCGCCATTTGTATACCGAAGTTGTTCATTGAAAAAAACCAAACCCCGCATCGCATTGGTATCGGGATCCAACATCGACTCACCTTCAGCGAAGTGAAAGGGCATAACCTGAAACAAGCCCTTTGCTCCAGCATAGGATTCTGCTCCAGGGTTGCCGCAAGATTCTATTTGCATTATGGTAGCCACGATATTCGGATCGATACTGTAATTGGCTGCCCACCTCAATATTTGTGGTTCCCAGAATAATACTTCCGGTGTAAAAACAGGAGAAAGTCTGGATCTAGAGCCACTAAGATCCAGGTTAACATCTGACAATTGTCCAATATCTGTTTCGACTTTTTCGATGGCGACGCCAGATTCGGTGGACACATCTGTACCAACCGCGTTACCATCATTTTGCACCTGATCGCTGGTTCCAACCTCAGGCCGAACAATGATAAAGGCTGCAATAGCAATCAAGGCCAGCAGAATGGGTAATAATCCTCTACCATCGCCAGATGGAGACCACCAAGCTTCAACTTGTTCACCCGAAAAGCTGGCTTCCGAAGGTGAAAAAGGTGTGCCGACTTCAGCCAAAGAATCTTCATAAATGGCCATGACTTGCTACCATCAATTTCCTTAGCCGCTCTTCGAGGTAGAACCAGCGCTGCGATATCCATCACGGAGACCTGTACTAGAATTCGGTCGTGGTGGACGTCGATGCACCCTTGTTGGCTGCACCCCTGGCCGGGCAGGTGCTGTGGAGAGTTCGATGGCAGCGCCTTTTGCAATTGGTTTGGCGTACTTCGGCGAAGGACCCGTTGCGCTGCTTGAAGTCGTGGGTTGGTTATTCTTAGATGTTGACGAAGGAGCATTGACTCTCGGCCGTGTACTTCCATGTAATATTCTTTCACCAGCCATCGTAATTGCTCCTATGAAAAGGATCCTCGTCAACCATACTAAAATCGCGACAAAGACAGGCACGATATTCAAAAGCTGTTCGCGACTCAACACTTCGTTACCAAGTTGTGACTCAAGAAGTACAAGCGAAACTGCCCACCATGTCATGATTGCATTCATAGTAGCTCCCAACAGCCAAGCGCCGGTTAAATACCAAATTTCCTTTGGCTCATTTAAACCCCGTTCAGGTGTGAATAGCCTGGCCAACCCGGCGAAATCGATGGCGCAGAAGGCTACTGCCAGGATCGTGGCCCAAGCTAAACCGGCAAACCTGACATCTCCCAGCAAGCTACTTAACGCGTATCTGGTCGTGTCAAAGTTGAACATTTCGAAGGCGAAAAGCGCCAGAAGGAGAATCACACCGATTAATAATGTGCGAGGCGCCATCGACGAAGAGGAAAAAAAATTAGGTGAAGTCAGGTTTCCAGACCGAACAGATCCTAAAGAGCTCTTAACTGCCATGATAAATACCTCCATTTACTCGAGTCAAATCGTTGAACCAATCCTGATGGCATATCCGTGAATCGAATAGAAAATAAAATCATTACCAAATATTCCCTGCCGATAAGAATGGCAGAATCTTGTCTGTTACTTCGACGGATAAGCTAGTACATTTTATGTAGAACGTGTGTTCTAATATCGAAAGAATAGCACAAGTGTTCTATTGTGTCAAGACTTCAACGATTTTTTCTTTCTGAGGGATATTGTCTGGCTATTTTAGTCTAGCTGTGCTTTTACGGTTTGGGCCACACCATATGGGATTCCTGGGACGGCCGCGACCTCTTCGACTGTCGCTTGGCGGATCCCTTCGATCGACCCGAATTGCTCGAGGAGTGCTTTTCTTCTTTTTGGTCCTACGCCGGGAATACCATCCAGTATTGAGGCTACTCCCACCTTTG
>Ga0209742_10000718_pt1 | contig 16871 bp, 24 predicted proteins | sample DeeMarSeWOR38_10_FD_187462 | JGI IMG/M metagenome (GOLD analysis project Ga0209742, IMG submission 187462) | Marine sediment microbial communities from White Oak River estuary, North Carolina - WOR-3-8_10 (SPAdes) (version 2) | ecosystem: Environmental > Aquatic > Marine > Intertidal zone >... | reverse complement strand
TGTTGAGCGGGGCGGCCTCTGCAAAAGCAGCGTCAGCCGGAAGGTCCACTATCTCGTCGTTGGGGAAAGCCCCGGAGCTTCCAAACTGACAGCGGCCAAAAGGCACGGAACCAAGACCATCAGTCCAGACGAGTTGTACGACATGTTGAAGTGGCGACCGACAGCCTAAGAAGTACCTATGAGAACACACCAAAAAGTAACGGCCCGACGCGTCGGGAATCGAAACGGCAAGTTCACTTGCGCCCACGAAGGATGCTCGCGGAACTTCACAACACCCCAAGGTCTGGCGATGCACGAATTGCGCGCTCACAAGGGGATGGGTCCCCAAAGAGGCCAGGCCCAGGAGACGGAGCAGCCCAAGCAGCGCCGACGGAAACCGCAGATGATGGAGGTTCGCTATTGCCCGCACTGCGGAACCGACATGCTTGCTGTTTCCGTCGCCTTAACCGTTGCCACCAAGAGATGAAAAAGAGGAGCATCTGGTACTGCGAAGGTATCGTCGACGCGATCAAGCTGGCCAAAATTGGCCGCAGCAATCGGGCGATCCAGGAGCAGACGGGCTTGACCGCCTGCCAGGTGACCTACCGCCTGACCAAAGCCAAGCACGAAGAAGGCTTGCCCAAAGGAATAGGCTACCGGGTCGCTTGGCGCGACGGCACGAGTCCTGAAGCACAACGTTTCGACCGATTGTTCCTGGGGTCTGTTGCCAGGAAAACCCGGCAGTTGTTGAAGAAATTCAGGGCTGCCGAGGCCGCCAAGTAAATTCTTGCAAAAAAGGCTTGCGCGTTTACGCGGGCCGGGTGTAGCTTCATCCGCGATGCAGAAATCAGTCCATAATCTTAGTCAGCCAGGCATGACGGCGATTTGCCGTTATGATGCCTGGTTGTCGGGTTGTGGGTTGGTGGCCTTTACCCAAGAACCGACAAAAGGAGCAGCAGGATGAAGTAGGCCACCAAAAGACCCTTTTAACCCTGCTGCTCCGAGAGGACAGCAGGGTTTTTCATTTTATGCTCCGAAAGGAGCCGAGAGCCGGGCCGATAATCCGGCGAAGACCACCGCGAAAAAAGACCTGTGGGTTCGAGGCCGAAACCGACCTCGTCATGGTGTTTGTTCATTGGGAAAACGAACCCCGGCCTGCGATCCGTGATCTTTGACGGACAGGCCGGGGAACAATTTCTTGGCCGGATAGCTTAGTGTTTAGAGCCCTCAACCTTTACCGGAAGGGGAGACGGTGGTTCAAATCCATCTCCGGCCACCAATTTGCGTTGGCGGGGTCCAGTGGGGACAGGCAGGCTTGTCGACAGTCTGCCTCGGTGGTTCAAGTCCACTTCCGCCAGCCAATCCAGTTCTACAGGGCATGTGCAAAAGAGGCTGCCACATTTCCGGTGAGGTCATCGGGCCGAACCGGATTCGGGTCCTCACGGTTAATGGGCGCGAAACGAGCGACAAACCGGAAATGGACATCGTGACCAAAGCCAAGTCCGGCAAAGTTTCGGGCCGCGTCACGTATGAAGGCCGAGGGCGCGAAGCCAAGCATCTCGTTCTTAAGGAAGACAAATGAGCTATCGACCCATTGCCGACGTGTGGATTTTGACCAGGGCCAAGCTGAAGGATGGCCGGAAGTACTACGGAGCCTATCTTGGCGGCTTCCCGGAGCGGGCGCGAGCCCTGCTCGGGTGCAAGATCACGGACCCAGTTCTCCACGTTTGCGGTGGCATGGCGCGGTATTACCCATACGCGGGCGGCTTTGGCCCGAACGACCGCACCCTGGACCTTGATCCAGAGTGCAAACCAGATTTTCTCCAGGATGCCAACGATTCCTGGCCCATCAGCAGCCCCGATCCGTTACACCAAGAGCGTGGGTGGATGAATCCTTGGGGCGGCATTTTGATTGATCCGCCCTACAGCCCGGAGGACGCCACGCATTACAGGCCCGGCGTGGCGCACTACCCGAAACCGAATCACTTGCTGAAGCGTGCCTTCGAGGTTTTGCCTCCAGGCGGTAGGGTTGGGATCATCCACTACCTGGTGCCTTCGCCGCCCAAGCCATCGCGGTTTGTCGCCGTGGTCGGCGTGATGTGCGGTTTCAATAACCGGATGAGGGCTTACAGCGTTTTTGAGAAGCCTGCGGATGTAGTTCAGCAGTAGAACGTGGCCTTGCCAAGGCTAAGGCGGCGGTGCGACTCCGCTCATCCGCTCCACTTTCAATCCTGCATCAAAGCCGACAGCAATTCGTCGGCGAGGTCTTCCGGGTCCCCGTATTGGGACAAAGCAATGTCGTCGAGCGCGTTTTTCAGCCACCGCAGCGAGTCATCGTCAACCTTGCCGGGCAAGAATTCGTCGGCTACCCCTTTGAGACCGCCAAGCACGGTTTCCACATCGGTTTTGCCTCCGATCAAGTCAGAAAGGGCGTTGGCGAAGTAGCTGTGGAGCCAGTCGTACTCGCTTTGGTCGAGGCCAATCTCCGCCTGGTCCTGCTCCCGTTCCGCCGCCGTCCAGCTGCGGGCGTGGGCCGCGCTGCTGGGGTGAAGCGCTGGACTGGCTGCGCCCTGGTCGAAAACGTAGAGCCGGGCGTTGTTGTAGCTGGTGATCTTGCACTCAGCGTTGCTGTAGCACTGCCGCACGTCGGAATAGGGCCGACCGGCGTCCATGATTTCCCGGACCACGCGGCTGAAGTTGCTGTTCGACCGGTCGACCTCTTCCTGGGTCGCCTCGATGCCGAAGTAGCGGGCCTCGGCGACTTCGGAGATGAACATGCCGCTAACCAGGCCGCTCAGTTTGTGCCGGTGGGCGTAGGCGTCCGCGTTGCACCAGATGTAGAGACCGTCGGTCTTCTCGGCTAGGAGTGCCCCGAATTCGTCATCGATCATGAAGCTTCGGCCAAACAGCCCGGACGGGCAGCCGTGGCCGAGCATGAAAACGCGACCGTGCGAGCGGATCGCGTCAGCCAGCTCCTTCTTGGTTACTGCGCCGTTGATGACCGGGTAGCCTTTGCCCGCGTAGATGGCCTTGAGAAAGTCGGTGGTCCGATCGTCCAGGTGGACGACTAGCGTGCTGGTTTCGACTTCAATGATGCTGCGAGCGCGGCTCATGCCTTAAATACTCTGGTTCAAACTGCGCGCTTAGGGATCAAAAAGCGCTGATCTTTTTTGCCCGATAAGCGCGGCCTGCGCAAGCAGTTACCCGGCACAGAGGCCGAGAAACCGTCGATCTTTTCGTCGATCTTTGGGACCGTAGCTCAATTAGCAGAGCATCTGCCTTGCAAGCAGAGGGTTGAGGGTGCGAATCCCTCCGGCTCCACCAATTTGGTGAGCGTTACAGCCTGGAGCAGCAGGCCGAGGGCGCGAACCGCGCAGAACTGCTAAATCTATGGCGCGGCACCAGTTCGTTTTAGGAAAAACCCACGTTTTAGTGAGTCACTAAAACATGGCAAAAACCTAAAACCAAGGGGCGCGGCGCGGGGTTGGAAAGCTGAGAAAAGCCACCGGTAATCAACCCGGACGACACCGCCATCGACCTCGCCTGGTGCTCCCTACGGGGCATCGGGCGACCGGCTGATCACCGGCACGCTCCACCAATTTGGAAGGAAAACGGACGCCGAAACCGAGGGAAAGGACACGCGTACCGGGATGAGCGAAAGGGAGCGAATCGGCAGGTATTGCCCTGCCGTGGCTCGTATGGGCGAGAGCGAACGATTAGCAAGCAAGCCCGGCTCTACTCACGGTGGCGCAAGCCAAGCGAGGTCCAAACGAATCGGCTGGGCCGAAACCTTCCAGCCTTCCAGGAGGAAAGCGTGCTCCCAGGAGTCGCGAGCGTCCACTGGAGGGCGAACTGCCCCGTAGTGTAACAGTAGCATGACTGGCTCTGAACCAGCGGGAGAGGGTGCGAATCCTTCCGGGGCAGCCACTTTCGGGTTCCGCCCGTTCCGGTGACGCGGTCGCACGTGAACCGCAAGAAACGGAGTCGATGCGCGGATTTGCGGTCTGCCACCTGCAAAGGTGCTCCTGGCCGACCGATCGGGGCCATAGCTCAACCAGTAGAGCGCCGCGCTGGCAGCGCGAAGGTTCGGGGTGCGACTCCCCGTGGCTCCACCATACGGAGGGCACCAGCTGTGCAACATGGTCTCCAAAACCGTGTGTGCTCGGGGCAGCACCGAGACTCCGTGCCAATTTCCCGCACTGAAGCCTCAGCGCAGGATCGGCTTGACATCTAGGAGGGGCCTCCGGCGGGCCGGTCGTGCGATAGCCCGTAATCACGGACTCCGTAGACCTCTCCAGATGTCATTTTCTCCTTCCCGGCAAAAAGCGGTATGAACGGCCCCAGCCAGCACAGGCGGAGTAACGGGCCGAAAGCCGCAGTGCGGCCAGGACAGGAGGCTTTGGGTGGTGTTCCCACAGCTGGTCTGTAAAACCAGTGCCGATTCAGAATCCGTGGGAAGTCGGCGGCTGGAGCGTTACCAGCACCACCCACCATTTTGGGCGTTAAGATGAAGGAGTCGAATCACCCGGTTGTCAGCCGGAAGTAAGCCAGTGCGAGTCTGGTAACGCCCGCCATTTCGTAGTTAAGGCGTGGGTTCGCTGGCAGAAAAGCTGGCCGAGAAAATAGCCAGTCGCAGGGTGTTGTTGGATCACGCGATTGTCCAGCATTGCCCGATAGCTTGCTTCATCCTTCAGCTCAGCGGCGCTCTGGAATGCGCTAACGAGCGCTTTGTGCGCCTTGTCGGCTACACCGAGCGCGAACTCATGCGCAAGGGCATCGGGTGCGTGATTCACCCGAAGGACGCAAAGACTTTTGATGGGCATTTGGCCCAGGCAGTCGAGAAAGCTAAGGATTTGCGAAATTTGTCGCACCGCATCAGGACCAAGTCGGGCAAGATCATTGCCGTTTTTATCAACCTCCATCACATCAACGAGGCTGGCTTTGTGGGTTTCATGGTGCCGATTTGTGACCGTCCCGAGCAGTGTCCGCTCCAGGGAAATGTGTTCTGAGGTACATGCCTTTTGAGCGCATCCGACCGGCCCGTTACCACGGGGCCACCAAGCAAGAACGTTTGGACTGGCTGCGGCGGCGCGTTGCCCGCTGCGAAAACTGTCCCAACTTAGTCAAGACTCGGCGCAAGACGGTTTTCGGCGAGGGCAGCCTCGATGCTTTCGTTATGCTGGTCGGCGAGGCTCCCGGCGAGGACGAGGACTACTTCGGACGCCCATTTATCGGGCGTGCCGGGAAGCTACTGCGGCAGTCCTTGCAGGACGCTGACATCAGCCTCGACGACGTTTACATCACCAACGTACTGAAATGCCGTCCCGATCCGCCGCTGGGCCAGGCCAACCGGCCTCCCACCAAACCGGAAATGGATGATTGTCTGCCTTACCTGCTGGCGCAGATCGAGGTCGTCGATCCGCCAGTCATTGTTGCCCTGGGCGCGACGGCGATCAGTGCTTTGGGGTCTACGTCGACGATTTCTGAGGCGCGGGGCACCAATTGGGTGTTTCGGCGCAAATGGGACGTGGTGGCGACCTACCACCCAGCTTTCATTCTCCGCAGCCCCTCCTACAAAACAGAGTTCCTTGAGGACCTTGAGGAGGCGGCGCGCATCGCCGGGGTATAGCGCAGTAGCCAGCGCGCCTGTTTCGGGAACAGGAGGCCGAGGGTGCAAGTCCCTCTACCCCGACCATTTCACGGGCTGTAGCGCATTAGCAGCGCGCCTCGTTGGGGACGAGGAGGCAGCGGGTGCGATTCCCGCCAGCCCGACCACGGGGCATAGCTCAGAAGCAGAGCGCCTGGTTTGGGACCAGGAGGCCGGGATTGCGAAACTCCCTGCCCCGACCATTTCACATGAAAAACGGGTCGTTGTAGTAGGGCTCGGTGCAGAACGCACACTGGCAGCCTGGCCGATGGGCAGCGCGCAGTTGTCGAAGTTTTTTGGCATGGAGCTGCTGCATGCGCTCAAGCTCTTGTGGCGTGTGCCGGGTGGTCTCGCCCCACGGGGAACGCTCGACCTTTCCAGTCGCCGGGACGGCTTTCTTAATGCTTCGCAGCATCTGGTCGTACTCGCGTTCTCGTCGACGGAAATCCTGGAGGGCTTGAATTGGAGAGACGCCGCGATTGAGCTGGCCGACCAGCTCGTTGTCATAGTTGGAATAGCTGAGTTCAGCTAGTTTGCGCCGTCCGAGAAGCATTTGCACGCGCCACTCACCGCCACTGCGTCGGCGCTGGTTGAAGGCGCTTACGAAAGCGCGCTCCGCCTCACCGCGATCCTGGCCTTTGTAGTAGTTGACGCTGTAGCCGCCTTCGATTTCGTAAACGCGAACGTTGTAAGCAGGCCGGTGCCTCAGACTTTTGATGAAGTCCCGCGCCGTTTCGGCTTCGATGATCGAGCGTGCCTGCACGACTTAATTACGCTTTCGTTCCTGGGTAGCTCAACAGTAGAGCGTCCGGCTGTTAACCGGATGGTTGAGGGTGCGAGTCCTTCCCCAGGAGCCAATTTCAGCAATGACCGTTCAGACAGGGGATCGCACAATTATCCAGCGGGATCACGTAGGCGACAAAACCGTCGTTGGGAATGTGGGAGGCGAAGACGTGTGTCTGGATTTTAGTCTTGGTTCTGCCCGACAGAAACGTCAACGACGCCACAAACTTGCCGGTCGGGTTGGACACGTACTCGCCCCAGGCGGTGTCGATTGGCGCAAGCATCTCAGGGTCGACGAAATTTCTCCAGCCTTTGTAAAGCAAGTCCTGGTGGGTGCATTCGAGCATATCGCAGTAAGCGTGGTTGACGTAAACGTTGTCGCCGTGGCTGTCCAAAAGCACAACCGGCAGCGGACAGGTATCCGCGATCACGCGATACAGGTGCAATTGCCGTTCGATTTCGGCGATTTCCTGCCGCGTGGCGGCGAACTGCTGGGCCAGTGCTTGCGCGATGCTCACCACTATTAAATAGCTCCGGTGGCGCAAATATACAGCGCGGGGACCTTCTAAGTCCAAGGTTGCAGGTGAGAGTCCTGCCCGGAGCGCCAATTTCGACGGGTCGAAGGGCCGAGGGTTATCTGGTTCAAATCCAAACGAGGCGAAAAGCCTTGCGCCTTTAGGGGCGACTCCCTCTCCCAGCCTTATCCGTCGTTTACCCTTTGAATTTTGGCGGGTCGCTCGGTTAGGGTTATCTCTCATGAAAGAGGAGGTCGTTGGTTCGAGTCCAACCGCTGCCACCAAATGGCAGCGTAGCTCAGTGGTAGAGCGCTAAAACATCCTGGCCCCTTTTTATCCGCCAACTTGTTTACGCCAGCAAAGGGCGGCACATGCCTGGAAGTTGATCTTCGGGCATGTAGTCTGGTCCCGGTGTGAAGATCAACCATCGGGCCGCTGGCGTGTGGAGGAAGTCCGGCATAGACGAGGACGCTGTCTCGAAAACAGTCGCGGGGTAACCCGTCGTGGGTGCGATTCCCTCTTCCTCCGCCATTCTTAAAAAATGTTGTTGACGCGTAAACGCCGTGATGCTACCTTGCCTGCGCTATGACAACTGCCAAGATCACCGAGGTCGGTCAGGTTCTGACCGAGAAACAGGCCATCAAGAAAGCCCATGAATTCAAGGAGCTGTTGGAAGGCGACTTTGGAACCGGTGACCCGAAGAAGGACGCGGTCACGGCGGGTTATCTGCTCCTGGGCTATTTGATTGCGCAGCCCAACTACGAAGCCTACAGGGCGGCGCAGATTGAGCAGCATCCGCGTGAGAACGTGGAGCAGACGCTGTTCGGGACCTTCATCGAAGAGGTCATTGAAACCGTTTACGAGGATTGACTCGCCAGATTTTTAAGGAGCGCGCCCGAGCGATCGAGCGCGCTTTTTCATGCCCCGGTAGCTCAGCAGTAGAGCGGACGCTCGATAAGCGTCGGGTCGGCGGTGCGAATCCGTCTCGGGGTACCATCCCTCGGTAGCTCAGCAGTAGAGCGCTGCCCTGAAGAGGCAGGCGTCGGCGGTGCGATCCCGTCCCGAGGGACCAGCTTTTGCTTGGTATTTAGGAACATGAGAGCAGGACTTGTTGCACTCCTAATCGCCGCCGGTATTGCCTGGGCGGCTGACGATGAAGCACCACCGCCGCTGGCTCCTCCGGTTCCGGCTATTGTGAACACAGATTCGTTTACGGTCGTGACGAATGCCGCTGTGGTCACGCCGCACCGAAGCTTCGGCGATGCCCGGATCGAGTTCGCTTCCAGAACTTTGTCCAGGGCCATGACGCTTGCCTGGGAAGGCGGCGACACCAACCACATCTCCGGTTATGCGTTCCACTGGGGTTTGACCAACGGCGTCTCAACCAACCATCTCAACATTGGCAAAAACCAGATGGTGGTCTTTTACGGGCTCGACACCAATGCCGTTTACTTTTTCTACGCCACGGCGTACAACACGAACGGTGTCGAAAACACGAACAACTGGGTCCTGACCATGAAGCCGATCCGGTAGGTAGATGCGTATGAAGGCACTATTGAAAATCGCAGCACTACTGGTGACGGCCCTGGCCGTGAACGCGGCGGCTCCGCCCGCCCCGGACGCAAGTCTCGGCTGGCCGACGAATCAAACAGTCCTGACCAACGTTTCGGTCGTCTTGCCGATCGGAACTTTTCAGAACGCCAAGGTTTACGCACCGGACGTGGCCAAGCAGAAGGGCGTGCAAATCGCCTGGAACGTGGTCGATGTCCCCGACCTGGCGTCCTACACCGTCAAGTGGGGAGACGTTCTGTCCGCCGATGCGCCGACCAGTTTGGTCGTGAATAAGGCGACGAACATCATCTTTTACAGTCTTGACCCGGCGACCACTTACTACTTCTATGTGGTAGCCGTAAACACGGCTGCGGAAGAGAGCCCGCCCAGCAGCGTGATCATCTTCCAGCCAGGTTCCTGAGTTCAACAGATGCCTGCACGGGCGGCTCGACAACGGGCCGCCCTTTTTCGTGTCCGGGAGCGCAAAGTAGTCGAGCGGTCGGCCTTTCAAGTCGAATCTCTAGCGGGTGCGAGTCCCGTCCCGGATGCCAGTTTTCCAGTGCCCCTGTCGTCTAGTAGCTAGGATGCGGCGTTCTCAGCGCCAGGACCTCGGTGCGAATCCGGGCAGGGGTGCCACTTTGGTCGGGTCGAATCCGTTGGGTTACCTTTGCCTATTAAGCGAAAAGCCCCAGCGCACTTCCTTATCCGACCGTTCCCTTTGACGGGTCGAAGCATTAGGGTTATCTCCTGCCAAAACTAGGAGCCAAGCATCGGGTGATGCGCCCAGGCGGCAAAACCACTGGGAGAGGCCGATCATCTCGGCGGCAAAACATCCTGATCAGTTCTTATCCGTCATTTGCTCCTGTGGCGCAATTATCAGCGCAGCCGCCTCCTAAGCGGCAGGTTCCGGGTGGGAGTCCCGGCAGGAGCGCCATGTTCCCGTAGCTCAGCACATAGAGCAGCGCCCTCCGAAGGCGAAGGTCGCAGGTGGAAATCCTGCCGGGAATACCATTTTCATGCTCCCAAGGTGTAAGAGACTGCATGTCTCCCTGCGAAGGAGAAGGCTCCAGGTGCGAATCCTGGTGGGAGTACCATTTATGCGGGCAGCGGGATAATTGCCAGCTGGCGGACTCCAAAACCGCGTGTTGGTCCCGTTCTTTGATTGCCTCGACGGTCCTTGCTCGTGCCGGTGTGGAAACCGGCCTTGAAAAGCGAGCCGAAGCTCAAGGATTATCGCCCGCGCCAATTTGGGAGCTTAGCTCAGCAGCAGAGCAGGTGGCCTACACCCACAAGGTCGGCGGTGCGAATCCGTCAGCTCCCACCATTCTTTCGCCGGATGCCTACGACGGCGGGCAGGCGCAAAGCGTGCCACGGGCCGCAAACCGGTGGGAGGTCAAGCCGCTGAAGTCGTCGTTGAGCAGCACCATGATCCGTTGGTTTTCGGTCAGCGACAAAACACCGCCAAAGTCCTCGCCAAGTTTGAATTCGGCGCTGAGGGTTTGGGGCAGGGTGGCAAATGTCGTCAGCGTTACGTGGGCGGTCAGCCCAAAAAAGTCGTTGTTTTGCTTGATGGTGTAGCCTCCCAAGAGGGGCACGACCACGCCGACATCCACGAAGAAGCGGACGCCATTGGTGAGCGTGCCAAGACCGCCGTACCCCGTTTGGGTAAACTGTGTGGCGTCGGCCACTTGAATCGTCACAGATTGGATGCGAAAGAATGACTTGCTCGGCACGCGGTAGAAAAAGTAGGTGGCCGCGCCGGAATAGTTGCCCGTCAGGTTCCCGTCGGCGACACCGCTTCCGTCTGCCGTGAAGAATTTGATGTAAGGGGTGTCGGGCGAAACAACCGATCCTCCGCTGTCGCGGATTCGCTGCTCTCTGGTTGGTATGCGTTGCAGCAACATATCATTCTGCGGCCAGCACGCCGCGTAGTTCGATTTTGTGACCTGACAGACCGGTGAAATTGTCCTGCAAAAGCAGGATGAATCGCTGGCCTTCGGTCATTTGCAGGTAGCCGCCGTAGTCGTCCGCCAGCATGAATTCTGACACGATTGTCTGAGCCACCCCGCCAAAGTCAGTAAGCCTGGAGTGATGCGTAAGCGCGAAAAAGTCGTTATTCGTCTTGATGGCCGCGCCACCGAGAAGCGGCACGATAAAGCCTCCAAGGTCGATAAAAAAGCGCAGGCCGTTGGTCAGCGCACCGGCCATCGCGCCGTAGCGGTCCTGCTCAAAAATGCCGACATCGCTGACCTGAATAATCACCGTAGAAATCGTGAAGGTTTGGTTGTCGGGAATTCGGTAAAAAGCTTCGGTCGGACTGGTATAGTTGCCGAGCAGGTCGGCGGGAGCACCCGTGCCGTTCAGATTGAGCCATTTGACGTACGGCAGATCGGCTGAAACGGGAGAGCCGCCCGAATCCCTCATCCGGGTCATCGTGGATGGCACAGTGGCTCTGATCACACCTTAAATAGCCCTCAAACCATTGAAAGCGATGGGTCCGTTTCGTAAACGGAAAAGGCTGGTGCAAGTCCAGCTGAGGGCTCCATACTTAAAGCATGGAAGGCGCACGCGCCATTTTGGAAGCGGTTTTGGCCGATCTTCCGCCGCCACCACCGGCCCAGGTGCAGACGAGCACGAACTTCGCGCCGGACTTCGTAGCCTTTGTCAAGAATCTGGAGCAGGCCCAGCGCCTGGCCGTTCACAAGCCGCACAAGTCGCCCGAGGGCGGAGCGGCGACGATTGGCTACGGGCACAAGATCAAGCCGGGTGAAAAGTTCACGGCTCTGACCGACGCCCAGGCAACCAAGCTGTTGACTCATGACTTGGAGCAGGCGCGCCAGAAGGTGTACGATCACATCAAGCGTGTTTACGATTTGCAACTCAGGCTCAGCCGCAAGCAAGAAGAGATGCTGACTGAGTTCGCGTTCAATTTGGGCAGCCTGCGAGCTTTCCCCAAATTCGTTGATGCTGTGCTTCGCGAAGATTGGGCTAAGGCCAAGCAGGAGTACCGCCGATCCTATTTGACGCCGGAAGGCAAGCGGCTCCAGCTCGACCGGCGGAACCAACTGTTTGCCCAGCGGTATGGTCTTTGAATTTGCCCTTCAGTGGGCTCCAGATGTGGCCGTAGCTCAACAGTAGAGCCGTGGGCCGTGAACCCACCTGTGCCGGTGCGACTCCGGTCGGCCACCCCATGACATGAGGAGCGACCGAGCTAGTGAACGGCCTCGCCTGCAAAGCGATGGCGCAGGGTGCGATCCCCTGGCTCCTCTCCAGTATTTAAGACGTATGGCAAAGCCCGAAAAACCAATCGGTGAGGCCGCCCAAGAGCTGGCCAGGCAAGTCCTGGAGACGGGGCTCACGCGGGCGTGCGCCAGGTGCGAAGTGGAACACGGCGTCATGAACCGCGCCGATCCGAACAAAAGCCACGGTTCGTGTAAACGGCACTTCATTAAGGACCTTGTGGATTGGGGAGTATCCCCGCAGGAGGCACAGGCCAAGGCCGACAGCATGCCGGAAACCGCCTGGTGCCCGGACCTTGGGGCAGCGCCCGTGGCCGCGACCGAGGACCTGGACGGCAACGGCCACTTTGGAGGAAACGGTGGCCCTGGACCCGAGCCCGAGCCTGAGCCCGACGTGCCGCAGGTGCCGCTGTCAAAGATTCTCACCCCGGAGCAGATGGAAAAGGTGATCGAGCTTTGGAACGGTTCCGAGAGCCCTGATCAGGCGCTGATGCGCTTGCGAGGCTATCTGCAAACGATCGAAGCTGAACTGTCGGAAAAGGGCGTCCTGCCCGACTACCTGGCTTACATGCTGTACGCCAAGTTCATGAACATCATTTAGCGCGGCACAGGTGTTGACAGATGCACGGCGGCCTTCCAAGCCGAAAGACGGGGCGCGATACCCCGGTGCCGCACCAACGTATTTAGGGCATGCCGAAAGTCATCAATTTTCCCGAGGTTTCGAGCCTGACGCCTGGCTACAAAATTCCGCTGCTGAACGCCAGCGGGGACGAGGCCAAGGTCGCCTACCAGAACTTTCAACCGTATGGCCTGATTTTTCGCGTGGGCCGCCTGTCGACCTACAGTATAGGTGCCGCCTCCAACGAACCCATCGAATGGGACAATCAGATTTACGACACCAACGATTTTGCAGGCTGGAGTGGCGTAAACTATTCCTACACGATTCCCGTGACAGGCATTTGGTTTTTCCAGCTTCAGCTCACCCCGACCGGCGGAACAACCCTGACCTCCAAAACCACGGTCGCTCTGTACGCTTACCCGGCGACCAGCGGGCACCTGCTAAAGTGGACCGGGGCCGACACCACGGTTCAGGTTCCGTTGCGAGCCGTTGGCTTGGTACCCCTGGCGGCGGGCACGGAAATCTATACCCGTGTTGAGACGGCCACCGACGGGGTTGCTTTTTCGGCAGCCGAGGCCGACTCAAGTTGGACCGGTATGCTTGTATCACCCCAATTTTGGGGAGTCATCTAGTGCCCCTGAAGCATTGTTAGCGATGCGCGGCCTCGGTAAGGCCGACAGCTCGGTGCAATTCCGGGCAGGGGCTCCAACCTTAACCGTTCCCTCGTTATGCCTGACAGCCTACTCAAGCGCCGGTACAAGCAGAAACACGGACGCGGCTGCAAAATGTGCAAGCCGCAAAAGGGCGGTTGGTCCGACCACCGGACCCTCCAGGACATCCACGCGGATCAGGAATTCGCGCAGCAGATCAGAGAACTTCGCTCCGTAGCTCAGAAGTAGAGCGGCACCCTCATAAGGTGACGGTCGGCGGTGCAACCCCGCCCGGAGCGACCATGCGTCGGTAGCTCAATTGGCAGAGCAGCTGGCTCTTAACCAGCAGGTTGTGGGATCGTGGCCCTCCCGACGCACCACTATTTCTTGAAAGACTTTTGGAGGTCTCCCTTGATCATCTCCTGCTGTGCCTGCTGTTGCATCTGAAGAATCGAATCCCAGGTGTCCTTGGGTTTCTCCACAACGGGCAGCAGCGGCTCGGTGTCTTCTTCAGCAGGTGCCCAGGGCACAGCAGGTGCCAGGATTGAGGCCAGGGGACTGCTGGTTGCGCTGGTTTCCAACGTCGCTTGAAGCTGGGCCACCTGGTTGCTGAAGGAATCCATGCGGCCCTCGTAGGAAACGAGTTTTTCGGAAAGATTGTCGATCAGAACCTGAAGATTGGCCTTGGTGTTGAGGACCTCCTCCTTCCAGGTCGTCGCGCCGTCCCAAACGATCTTGCCCGCGCTGATCACGATGGTCGTGACCAAGATCGTGACGACGTGCTGGATCATTTTGCCGAAATCGAAACCGGGTTTTTCGCTTGGTGTTGGCATAGCCGTGTGCGTAGCGCCGGAGCCTGCCTTGTAAGCTGGCTAGCGGGGTGCGAATCCCCGACACGGCTCCAGTTCTTAATAACTAGCATGAGTTGGCAAACACGATGGGGCAACAGGAGCGGCGCAGCGGGTGTCAGTGTGTCCGCTGCTCCGTTCCAATTGCGCCTGCCCAGCGGCAAGATCGTAAACGGTAGCAAGCGGGAAATCATCAAGCTGGCCAAAGAAAACGGCGTCGACCGAATTATCGATCGACGCACGCAAGAATCTATTGTCGTGGGAACGTAGCTCAGCAGTAGAGCAGGTGCTCGACAGGCACAAGGTCGCAGGGGCGGAACCTGCCGTTCCCACCACTTAATCGCCAGTTTCAGCCTCTTCTTGGCTGAAATCCATGCCGCATTGGCGACAGCGGTAATGTTTACGGTTGCCCAGCGCGCCGAGAAGGACCCCGTCGCCACCGCATGCGGGACAGCCAGCGTAGCCAGGCTCGTCAGGTTCGTCGTACCCGCAGTCCTCGCCGACCAGGCCGACTTCCTGAAGTTCTTGCAACGGAACTCGCGGGATTAGGTGGTCGATGGACTCGTCTTGGTCGCCAATGCCTGGGAACTTGCGATGGACCGCAGCCCGGACTTTCGCCTTTTCGGATGGTGTGCCGTGCTGGGCCACGCGTGCTAGGGCATTTCTGGCGTGCGCCTTGTCCGGGATCGGATAACGCCTATCTTTCGGAAAGACGAAGGACCCGCCTTTCAGCGCCTTGCGTTCCTTGTAGGTTAGTTTTTTCTCTTCGAGGCTCATGTTATCTGAACTGGTCCGGCTTGACGACGAGGTCTCTCACATAGCCGCACGGGCAAAACAGCCGCACCGTCCTGTCTTTCTCACGTGCCAGATGCCGGTCTTTCGGCCTTTTCTCTTTCAGCACTGAGCCACAGCGCGGGCACGTGTATTCGCCGAGGACCACGTCGTCAGTCGCATCAGCCACCCTTTAACTACACGGCACGAAGATGTCCGCCGCCAGGTAGGCGGGGTCCCAAAGCGTGAGCTGCGGTGAAGTCCTGATGCCGTGGATGCGCCGCCAGCAGTACCAAATGGTTCCCTGCATTTGCCAGGTGACCATCCCGTGTTGGGCCGCCAGGTCGCGCACATCTTGCGCGCAAGCCAGGTACTCGGAACGCTTGACGTTGGCCCCAACGAGGTTCACGCGTTTGCCGAGCCAGACATTGCGCATGTGCCCGTCGATGGTAACCGCCTCCCGGTCGGTTGGGTCGGCGATATTGATGAAGAAATTACGGGTCTTGAGCGCCACGATCAGTTTTAACGGATCGGTGCCGCGAGCGATGTCCCAGGCTTTCCGCTTGTTGGGACCGTAAGTGGAAACCGGGAACGAATCGATAGCGTCTCCAGCCGCTGCGGCCCGTAACAGCCGATTACAGTCACGGACGTTGCCGTAGTAGTCGTTGTTCGGGCTTAAGGCAGCGAAAACCCCTGCGGCTGTGCGGCCTGTGAAGCCATACTTGGCCCCGATCGTCTGCATGAGCCGGTTGTAATGCCAGAAGGAATCCACACCCAAGCGGCGGTCGTAGTCATCCGCCTGGCCGTAGATGGCTTCCAGATTTTCAATCGGCATGCCATCAAGAACATGCTCCCGTAGCTCAATTACCAGAGCGGCGGTCTTCGGAACCGCTGGTTGCAGGTGGGATTCCTGCCGGGAGTACCACTTTCGTCGCCCTGTAGCGGTGATCCTGCTTCAGATGCGGCATCGGGTCTTCGTCCACTGGAACCACGATTACTTCCCCGGTGTCGAGGTCCACGAAGCGCGCATGGGTTTTGCGGTGTTCGGCGTCGATGACGCCAAAGATGTCCAGTTCGGAATCGAGAACAACGGCAGCTAAGACTTTGGCGGCTTCCTTCACGGAAAGCCGAACTTTTTGGCCTGCGTCCTTATTGCGGAATCCTCGTTTACGCTTTTGCTGACCCGTAACTGCTGCAACCATGTTGATGTAGTTCTGCGGCTTGGCGCGCAGGAAGCGCATTCCCCGACCCCGGCTGTAGCGCTTGGCGGCAGCTGGCAATGGAAGACTGGAAAGATCGTCACGCATCAGCCCGGCATGCCGGAGGGCGTGCTGGTTGAAGGCGGGAGCGCCATCATGACGAGCTTTTTGCCCTTGAAGAGCGGCTGGCGCTTGACCTTGGCGATGGCGGCCTCGACTTCGTCCGGCTCGATTTTCTTGAGCTTTTTCGTGTAGTAGCCGCTGCCGCCCGGAGCGCCGATGTGCTGCTTTCCGATGATTTCGGCGGTGTCGGGATCGGTGGTATGTTCCTTCTCGACTTCTCGGCCCACAGCGACTTCAAAGGGGTCCAGCTCGCCTTTCGGCGGCGGTTTGATCGGGCACTTGGCCTCGCCGTAGCGCCTGGTCGGTGGCTGCTCCGGCAATCCGGCGCGTTGGCGAACGTGTCCGTGGCGCTCGTAGTGTTGTGGGTCGGCCAGCAGGTTTTGGTAGGCCGCTTCCTTGGCGGCTTCGAGGTCACCGCCGGTCCGTTGCAGCTCATTGCGGATGCCCTTGCGCCACATCTCCGTGTCGAACGGGAGGTCGCGCTCGCGGCTTTGGGTTACGACTTCGAGCAGTTGACGCGCTTTCATCAGACTAAATACAGTGGGCGGGTGGTGGAATGCAGACACGCTAGGTTCAGGGCCTAGTGACCTCACAAGGGTCGTGCGAGTGCGAGCCTCGCTCCGCCTACCAATTTCCGGGCAAATGGCGGAACAGCAGACGCGCTGGTCTTAGGAATCAGTGACTTCGGTCGTGTGGGTGCAACTCCCACTTTGCCCACCAGTATTTACAGCGGTGAGACATCTGGCCGAGCAAGAAACGCCCCGCCACGTTTTGCGTCAGCTTCCGCATAACGGCTGCCCCAACTGCGGGGACGCCGAGCACATGCGGATCGTTGACGTGGAGCATGATGGTGAGTGGATGTACGCGCAGACCGAGTGCGACAATTGCGGCGCTGGCTGGCACGGGCACTACCAGCTGGCTGGCGTTTACAAGCCGATAGAAAATAT
>Ga0209742_10000716_pt1 | contig 16901 bp, 16 predicted proteins | sample DeeMarSeWOR38_10_FD_187462 | JGI IMG/M metagenome (GOLD analysis project Ga0209742, IMG submission 187462) | Marine sediment microbial communities from White Oak River estuary, North Carolina - WOR-3-8_10 (SPAdes) (version 2) | ecosystem: Environmental > Aquatic > Marine > Intertidal zone >... | reverse complement strand
TCTCACCAGGTTCGAGTCCAATACCGTCCACAACTCGAACCGCTCGATGATACCGGGCGGTTTTTGGCTTCACTACGATTCGAGCAAAGGGGGAAGCTGGATCAATTGGGGATCGAAATAGGCTCTTTTAATTGAAAATCAGCTCCTTTTGGTTCGAGTCCGATACCTAGGAATCACGTTATTGGAAGATAAATAAGTTAGTGCTATTCTCTGTTATCAATATTGCCCGACTAATAAAATAAAGAAGAATCCCGACAGAATCCACCATGCTATAATGAACCTGATCTATAAAGTATTTCAGATTTTTTCCGTCGCCTTCATAAATACACCGGATCAGGATGCTTGCATATCCTGAGTAGAGATTGACTCATGAGCCAACATTGGGTTTGTTCTTTTATATTTGGTAACCACGAATAATCAAGGTTAAAAGTGGAACAACTTCTCACCACCAAACTCTATATCCCCCCCACCCGGCAAGAGCTCGTCCCTCGCCCGCGTCTGATAGAGCAATTGAATGATGGCCTGCACCGTAAACTGACTCTCATTTCTGCCCCCGCTGGCTTTGGCAAGACGACGCTGGTCAGTGAATGGGTGGAACAATTGCGGTTGGATCCCAAAAAAGAAAACCAAATCGACAATAAAATCGCTTGGCTTTCACTGGATGAAGGTGAAAACGACCTGGCGCGTTTTCTGACTTACTTAATCACTGCATTGCAGATGATTGATAGCAGTATTGGTCAGCAGGCTCAGACAGTGTTCCAATCACAACAGCAGTTATTGGTTGATCCAATCTTATTGATGTTGGTTAATGATATTACTCAACTCACGGACCCTCTTTTAGAAGAATCAAATAAAGATTTTGTGCTCATACTTGATGATTATCATGTTATCGAAGAGCCGTCTATTCACCAGGCAATTGATTTTCTACTTGAACACCAACCTCCCCAATTACACCTGGTTATCTTGACGAGAATAGATCCTCCTCTGCCTCTCTCCAGATTGCGCGCCAGGAATCAGATAGTGGAAATACGCGGCAGCAATTTACACTTTTCAGAGAAAGAGGTTGAAACTTTTCTTAACGAAATTATGAACCTTGATCTTACCCAAGAAGAAATTGCTTTGCTTGAAACTCGTACAGAGGGATGGATTGCCGGTCTGCAATTGGCCGCTATATCGCTGCAAGGTCAGGCAAATCACCAGGAGTTTATTCAAACTTTCTCAGGAGATAATCGCTTCGTGATTGATTTCTTACTTGATGAAGTCCTGCTGAGGCAGCCAGAAGATGTTCGCCGCTTTCTGCTCCGAACATCAGTTCTCAGTCGTATATGTGGTCCGCTTTGTGATGTCGTTGTCAATTTGTCGGATGAAGAATCCATCCAGGATGGTCAGGGTTTCCTGGAATATCTCGATCGGGCAAACTTATTCATTGTACCCATGGATAACCAGCGGAAATGGTACCGCTACCATCATCTATTTTCCGAAGTACTCTTAAATCGTCTGCGTCAAACTGAGTTATCCCAACTACCGACACTTCATCTGAAGGCTAGTCAATGGTTCGAAGACGAAGGAGATCAGGATTTAGCCCTTCACCATGCGCTGGCTGCTGGAAACCTGGAGAGAGCTGCTCAACTTGTTGAACAGAATGCATTAGATTTGCTCGTACATAGTAGACTGACAAAGCTGAAGAAGTGGTATGAGTCGCTCCCAAAGGATTTAATTAACTCTCGATCAAAGCTGTGTATATATCGGGGTTGGCTGCAGATTCTTATCGGAACGACAGAAGATGCAAACCGATGTGTGCAAGTCACCGAACAAATATTATGCTCAGCACCTTTACAAGATAAAGCTGAAGAGCAAGAAATCTTAGGTCTTATCTATGGCTTAAAGGCACGTATTGCCCTAAAAACAGGAGAGCTAGGAGAGGCAGATGAGTTTGCCAACCAAACGCTCAATTACATAATTGAAGGAAGTCCCATACACAGTCATGTAGCAATAATTAAGGGATTAGCAGCATTTTGGGATGGAGATTTAGAGACAACTGATCTAGCTCTGCGCGAGGCGGTGTCAATTTCTCAAAAATGTAACCACAGGTTCATGACCGTAGAAGCTACCATTTGGTTAGGCTACATTAAAACGCTTCGAGGTCAACTTCACCAAGCAGTCAAGCTTTACCGGGACGCGCTTCAGTTTGCTGATTTAGATGAAAAACGCAAAATACCCATAGCTGGTAGCGCGTATATCGGCTTAGCCCTGGTTGAGAGAGAATGGAACAATTTAGAGGTTGCTGAAAGCCTCCTACTGGATGGCTTTGATATGTGCAACCTGTTTGGCAATCCTCAAGCCTGGCATATTGCGATGGCTCATGTAAAAAACGCACAAGGGAACCAGGATGATGCGTTTGATGAAATTCAGATAGCAGAACAAATGGGAGCAGGAGCCGATGTGGCTTTTTCTCACCTAAACATTGATATTGGACGAGTTCGTCTATGGCTTTCTCCTGGGGAAAGAAATCTGGCCGAAGCAGTAAGATGGGCTGAAGACCGTGGATTAAATGCAGAAGATATGCCCACTTTTTCTCAACGGATAGCGTATACAACGTTAGCACGAGTGCTGATTGCCCAAGGTGAGATGGACAAAGCGTACGGACTACTGGTTAGATTACAAGACAATGCTGAAATTGGTGGTCGAAAGGGGGATTTGATCGAGATTTTGGCCCTTCAGGCTTTATCGTTACAAGCTCTGGATGATACAGACCAAGCTATCATCACCTTGGAGCGAGCCCTCACCCTGGCTGAGTCGGGTGGCTTCATCCGTATTTTTGTGGATGAAGGTCCGCCAATGGCCCATCTACTCTACGAAGCTGCCACTCGCGGGATCGCGCCAGATTACGTTAGCCGGTTGTTGGGGGCCTTCCGCGTTGCCGAAGCAATACAAGCTGCTTCATCGCAAACCCAACCACCCGAAGCAGAATTGATTGAGCCTCTGAGTGAGCGGGAACTCGAAGTACTGCAACTCATCGCCGAAGGATTGACCAATCAAGAGGTAAGTTCCCGGCTATACCTCTCATTGCACACAGTCAAGGCCCACACCCGCAATATCTACTCCAAACTCGGGGTCAACAACCGCACACTAGCGGTTGCCACGGCAAGATCTCTTGGGATTTTACCCTCGACCTAATTGCCTCATTACCTGAAATTGACCTCTACGGCACACAAAGCATAAATAACGGGTTGCAGATAGCAGCCCGTTTTTTACTTCTGTCAAGCTTGCAATTAACACTCTGAATAGCACTTTAGGGGTATGACATTAATACCATCTTGCAGATATGCTAAAGGTGTACCAAATGTTGGATTGCTGATCAAAAAAACAGCATCAAAATTTACCAGATTTTAGATACGAAAGTGAGGAGAAAAATGAATAACAAAATCCGATGGTTACGTATTAGTTATTGGGCAGGTGCCATAGGTGATTTTGCAATTGCAATTTTCGCGCTTGTTCCAGGGATAATGGAAGTTCCATCCTATGTTTATCCTATGGGTCTCTTAAGCGCGGTGGCATTTTCCTGGGGGTGTATGTTGATTTGGGCAGATCGAGATCCATTGGAACGGCGATGGGTTCTGTTGCCCACGATATTGGTTGGCAGTATGTTGTTCCTGGCGGTCATATATTCTATGTACACGGGAGTGATTGCTATCCAATCACATTTCCATAACTTGGTACTGTATCCAGTATTGATCACGCTCTGGAGTTTCAGTTACCTTAATACCCGAGATACCGAGTAGGTGTGGCCAACCCAAATACTGGGTATTACCATGGAAAGTGAATATATTCCTTTCCGGATCTGGTGAAACAGTGTTTGCCAGTACTTGTCTGGTGGACGAGAGTAGTGGTGACTTATCCAACCTTCCAAGTCCACCTCCCAGAACAACACGTTCGGGGTATGACACTAATACCACCTGGTTGATAGAATGAAAGTGTAGGATTTCATCAATCTCAGAAAAAGTCAAAAAGGAGAGAAAACGATGACTACCAAAGAAAAAATGAATACATATAAAAAGACCGCAATAATTGTGGGAGTATTATTCATAACTGCAACGGTTGCGTCTAGTCTAGGTTTTGTTATTTTAGACCCTATTCTAAATGTTCCAGATATTCTTGTTAATGTTTCTGCAAATACAACCCAAGTGACAATAGGAGTGCTCCTTCTGTTAATTGATTCCGCTGCAGTTGTTGGCATTGCAGTTATGATGTTTCCAATCTTGAAAAAGCATAATGAAGGCTTTGCTCTTGGCTACGTGGGTTTCAGGGTTATTGAGGCCGCTATCATTATAGTTGCTAGCATCATCCTATTATCACTATTGACATTAAGTCAGGAATATGTACAAGCAGCAGCTCCGGATGCTTCCGATTTTCAAACTTTAGGCACTTTATTACTAGCAGTATGGGATTGGGCCCTTTTGCTTGGGATTATGATCGTTTTTAGCCTAACTGCTCTGATTTTGAATTATTTGTTATATCAATCAGAACTCGTTCCTCGATGGTTATCGGGTTGGGGTCTTATTGGAGCCACATTGTTGTTAGCAGCAGGCTTGTTAGAGATTTTTGGCATTAATCTAACAGATTTAATAAATCTTCCAATAGCCTTGCAGGAAATGGTTTTTGCGATATGGCTGATAGTTAAAGGATTCAATTCATCTGCAATCGTTTCCGGGTCTGCCCAAGTAGTTAGGAACTAAGTATTAATGAGCACATCAAAAATAAGGAAAGACACTCATATGAAAGCTATTGTTTATCACGAATATGGCTCACCCGATGTTCTTAAACTTGAAGAGGTAGAAAAACCAACTCCGAAGGACAATGAGTACTGGTAAAAGTTCATGCGGCATCCCTAAATTACGGTGACTTGCCTATCTTGAAAGGTGAACCGTTGCAACGCCTAGTAGGAGGTGGGCTTCTAAAACCAAGACACAAGATACTCGGAGATGACATAGCGGGTCGGGTTGAAGCGGTTGGCAGAAACGTCAAGCAGTTTCAGCCAGGTGATGAGGTATTCGGAATAAGCGTTTTTGGCGCTTTTACCGAGTATGTATGTGCTGATGAAAAATATTTGGCGTTGAAACCGGCCAGTATGACATTCGAGGAAGCAGCGACCATACCTTTTGCGGCAGTCACCGCACTGCAAGGCCTTCGCGATAAAGGACAGATTCAGCCAGGGCAAAAGGCTTTGATTGTTGGTGCTTCTGGTGGTGTGGGCACGTTTGCAGTGCAGATTGCCAAATCATTCGGGGCTGAAGTCACTGGCGTGTGCAGCACGAGGAAGTTGGACATGGTGCGCTCAATTGGTGCAGATGAAATCATTGATTACACTCAGGAAGATTTCACCCAAAAAGAGCAGCGTTATGACCTGATTCTTGCAGTTGGGGGATACCGTTCGATTTTTGATTACAAGCGTGCATTGAGTCCCGAGGGGATTTATGTCTGTATCGGAGGTTCCATGGCCCAATATTTCCAAGCTCTGTTCCTGGGACCATTGATTTCAATGACCGGGAGTAAGAAAATTGGTGTCGTGATGCCGAAACCAAACCAAAAAGATTCTGTTTTTTTTTGATAGAGCTTTTTGAAGCCGGCAAATTAGTACCTGTCATAGATAGACGTTACCCGTTAAGTGAGGTCCCTGAAGCTCTCCGGTATCTTGAAGGTGGACACGCTCAAGGAAAAGTAGTAATAACGGTGGAGCATAATAACGATTCTTGATAAATCAGGAGGAATTGTAATGACAAACCGTTCCTCCGAAACTTTTTGGACTTTGAAGTACAACAGCAAAAGACTAGAAGGAGGATGACATGGAACAGGCTCTAGTAGCAGTTCAATTGGTGTTTTTTATCATTGGTGGTTTAGGATTATTCTTTACGGGGGTTGGAGTACTTTGGTTTGTGACTATTTATAAAGACGGGAAAGAGTAGTATCGCAAGATTGATACGTAATCTCGCCTATCTCAAAATACGGGCCGCTATCTGCTGGCCCGTATTATTTTCCCTCTCAAAATCCAAAATTAACCCCCTGAATAGCACTTTTGGGGTATGACACTAATACCATCTTGCGTTTATGCTAAAAGCGTAATAGTTAATTATTGAACCGGAAGGCAGGTTACCGCCTCCATCCATTACAAATCATAAAAGGAGAACAATAATGACTACAAATGCATCCCAAAAAGTAGTTAGAACAAAAGATCAGTACAGCCTGGCCAAGATCCTCGGAATCTGGGCTACGGCAGCCCTGCCGATGGCCATCTTGAGTTGGGTCGTCTTTCCACTCATGGCGCCCGATTTTGAGTTAGATCCTCTCGGCTCAAGCGTCACCAGAGTGGTATTACTCACACTTGGTTTGATCTGGTTGTTTGTCCTCTCCATGATCATTGTCCGTCAAGAAGAAGGCGATCTGAGGTGGGCGACCGTCAAACAGAGGCTCCAACTTAACACTCCACGGGATCCAAAAACCGGTGAACAACGGCGCAGGCTCTGGTTGTGGGTTATACCAGCCATCATTGGGATCGCCCTGATAGATGCAGTACTGGGATCTACAATCGACAACCTTTGGGTATCGATATTCCCTTTTTTAGCTGAGCCTCAGGGCTATAACTTTGCCGCGATCTTTGAATCGCAAGAAATCCTGGAACAACTGGTGGGCGCCTGGTGGTTCTTGGCCTTGTTTGTCGTATTCTCATTATTCAATACCATCCTCGGGGAAGAATTTCTATTCCGAGGTGTATTGCTACCGAAGATGGAAGGTGTTTTTGGTAAGTGGAGCTGGGTAGCTAATGGCGTTCTTTTTGGTTTCTTTCACTTACACCAACCCTGGGGTATTCTAACTGCCATCGTTGGTGGTGCCCTGTTTTTTGCTCTCCCAGCATGGCGCTTCCACAGTACGTGGATGTCCATCATCGTTCACTCAGCACAAAGTGTGTTCTTCGCCTTCTTAATCCTTGGTGCTGTTTTGGGATTAGCGTAGGAGACATGTATGAAGCAAGTCAGACAGAAGCTTACCTTGGACCGACCGGCAACCTACCAAATCAAAGTGCCGGGACACCATGACGCTAGTTGGTCAGACTGGGTCGGGAAAATAACGATTACCATCGATAGCGATGTAGATGGTCTTCCGGTAACCACCTTGACCGGCAAAGTCGACCAGGCTGCTTTGCATGGTCTGCTGCGTCGGCTTTACTCCCTGGGCTTGCCACTGATTTCAGTTATGTGGATAGAATGGGGCTCAGAATAATGATTCAAAAGAACGAATGGAAGTAAAAAAATGAGGCTTGAAAATGAGTTAGAAAAAATACGACCAATTTTTAGGTAACGCCAGCGTCACTTGACGAGGTAGGGGAGCGGAATTATCATTCAGTGTAGGTAATTTCTTCGTGACACAATGCCCCCATTGTTGAAATTTCCACCAAAATAATGGGGAGGGCGGTTCGCCCCGGTGCGCATGCACCGGGATACAAGTTTCGTCCAATACCGTCCACAAAAATCGCTTGACAGGTCTGTCAAGCGATTTTTCGCATCACTTCGCTTTCAACAAAGAGGAAAGTTGGATCAATTGGGGGTAGAAATTGGTTCTTTTGATTGAAAATCAGTAATTTAGTTTTGAGTCTTGTTTCTAGTTCTAATCACTGAATTCAAAAGACTCTAGAAAATGCTCGTAATAAGCCATTTTTTTATTTGGGTTAGTAGCCATCGTTATTGTGAATAACTTATTCTCCTTGATGAAAAATATTACCTGGGCGGATGCACCACCTTGCGATCCGACGTATGCCATACTGATTGCAGGGAGGCCATCTAAATCCAAGTTCGGCTCATCCGGTAATTCTTCAAGATCCATCCAACTCCATTCTTGTTGAATGAATGAAACTAAATCCGCACCCTCAGCTGGTGAATATGCAGGGGTATCAGGGGACGTAATATCAATTGATGCCATAGGGAACCCTTCATTTGTTATAGTGATGTTCTGGAACGTAACACTATCCGGATTGGTTCCATCTACAAAGCACAAACATTCCTCGGCTCTTTCGTCTGGAGGAGACTGTTTGCATTCACCAGGTAGCGGTCCTTCAAAGCAAAATGCGGGCACCTCAAATGAATAGCCATATTGATCATTGGTAAAAGTCTTCCATTCCGCTGATTCTGTATCTGCTTCTGTCGCGCTAACACAACCTGCGATCAGAATAGTAATAATCATAAACATCGTACTTATCTTTATCATTTTGGCCTCCAATTTTATTATAACAAGACTTGAGAAATAATTCACAATTATGACGTTTATGACAACATTTTTGTTGCAAATTAGCTGACCACAACAATTATTTAAGAGAGTAATCTTTATACCCCCATAGCACACGCTGAACAGGTAACTCCAGCGTCACTTGACGAATGCGGAAGTCCAAATTATCATTCAAAGCAGGTAATTACTTCGAGACTCATTGCCCCCAAGAATATCTTTCACCGAATAATCAAGGGGAAGGCGGTTCGCCCCGGTGCGCATGCACCGGGATACAAGTTTCGTCCAATACCGTCCATAACTCGAACCGCTCGATGATACCGGGCGGTTTTTCGGATATTTACGCTTTGACCAAAGGGGAAAGCTGGATCAATTGGGGATCGAAATGGGGAACTTCTGAGTGAAAATCAGCAAATTTTGGTTCGAGTCCTATAGCCAGAAACAACGATTTTGAAACGATGAATGGGTTTATACCCTCCCGCATAATTCGAACTGCCCATCGAAATGTTAGTAAGGAATCCAATACAGAACCTACGTGCTATAATCCAGGATAGCGGCAACGCGTTTCTATATATCCAATGCAGCCACCAACCAGGAGGTAAAGCTATCCTGAGCAATGATCTAATGAAGAACCAACTTATGTTGGTTCTTTTTTTCTGGTCACCTTGGAAGGTGAATTTAACTTTGGAACAACATCTCTCCACCTAACCCTATGTCCACCCATCCGGCCAAAACTCGCCCCTCGACCGCGTCTGATTGAGCGATTGGATGGAGGTCTACACCGAAAATTATTTCCCTGATAATCACGTTCGGTGTATGACACTAATACCACATGGTTGCTACATTGAAAGCGTAAGATTTCACCAATCTCGTTAAGTCAAACAGGAGAGAAAACGATGACTACCACAGAAAAAATGATTACAAGCAGAAAGACAGCAAGAACTGTGGGAGTAATATACATGATTGGGATTCTTTCAGGCATGATAAGGTATTTTTTGTTAACACCAATTCTTGAGGCTCCGGATTATCTTCTTCAAGTTTCTGCCAATGAAAACCGCGTGATAATTGGATCGCTCTTCTTTTTTATTAGTGCCTTTCTGATCGCTGGAGTTGCAATTGTGATGTATCCAATCCTGAAGAAGTACAATGAAGCTTTAGCTCTTGGGTTCGTTGGTGCAAGGATTGTTGAGGGCATACTCATTATTATTGCTATCCTGGCCATATTAACTCTATTGACATTAAGTATGGAATTTATGGAGGAAGGATCTCCGGATACTCCCTATTTTCAAACTACTGGCGATCTATTACTAGCATTACATGATTGGGCGTACGATGTGTTATGGGCAATCACAATTAGCCTGAGTTCTCTGATGTTTTTTTATCTGTTGTATAAATCAAAACTCGTTCCTCGATGGTTATCGGCCTGGGGCTTTATCGGAGCATTATTGTTCCCTGCAGGTTCAGTATTTCTGTTCGGCTCACCGAACCCGATTTTTGTTCTTCCATTAGTCTTGAGTGAATGGACTCTAATTGTATGGCTGATCGTTAAAGGATTCAATCCAACTGCAATCGCGTCTGATTCTGCCTAAATAGATATGATCTAGGTATAAATGAGCACATCTACGTTCAAGGGAGGATTCCCAAATGAAAGCCATTGTATATGAAAAATATGGACCACCGGAAGTTCTCCAGCTCAAAGAGGTAGAAAAACCTATTCCCAAGGACAACGAAGTACTGGTAAAAGTCCATGCGGCATCCGTAAATTTTGGTGACTTACCTGTCTTGAGAGGTGAACCATTGCAGCGCCTAATGGGAGGGGGGCTTCTAAAACCAAGACATAAGATACTCGGAGATGACATAGCGGGGCGAGTAGAATCGGTAGGGGGAAACGTCAAGCAGTTTCAGCCAGGTGATGAAGTATTCGGATTGAGCAATTTTGGCGCTTTTGCCGAGTATAGGTGTGTTATTGAAGACAATCTAGGACTAAAGCCAACCAATCTGTCATTTGAGGGTGCAGCGTCCGTACCTATGGCAGCACTCGTCGCCCTGCAGGGTCTTCGCGATCATGGTCAGATTCAGTCAGGAGGTAAGGTAATAATAGTTGGTGCCTCTGGTGGTGTGGGCACGTTTGCAGTGCAGATTGCCAAATCATTCGGGGCTGAGGTGATTGGCGTTTGCAGCACGGGGAAATTAGACCTGGTACGCTCGATTGGGGCAGACCAGGTCATTGATTACACTCGAGAAGATTTCACCAAGAGTGGGCAGCGTTATGACTTGATCCTTGCTGCTGGGGGAAATTATTCGATTTCAGAATATAGGCGTGCGTTAAGTTCCGATGGTATTTATGTTTGTACCGGAGGTTCCTATGCTCAATATTTTATAGCTTTACTCCTGGGACCTTTGATTTCAACAGTTGGGAGTAAGAAACTGGGGGCTATGTATGGGAATCCAAACCAAAAAGATTGGGCTTATTTGAAAGAGCTTCTCGAAGCCAGCAAAGTAGTACCGGTTATAGATAGACGTTACCCATTGAGTGAGGTCCCTGAAGCTCTCCGATATCTTGAAGGTGGACACGCGCGAGGAAAAGTAGTCATAACTATTGAACACAATAACAAAAACTAAGCACTCGCTGCACATACCACTATGAATACCAACCGAATTCTGCAGGAGAAATTGGTAGCTAGAATTCAATTGTGAGCCATTAAGGAATAGGTAACACCAGCGTCACTTGACGATATCGAATGTCAGAATTATCATTCCAAATAGGTCATCACTTCGTGACTCATTGCCCCCAAGATTATCTTTCACCGAATAATCAAGGGGAAGGCGGTTCGCCCCGGTGCGCATGCACCGGGATACAAGTTTCGTCCAATACCGTCCACAACTCGAACCGCTCGATGATATCGGGCGGTTTTTGGCTTCTTTACGCTTCGAGCAAAGGGGAACGCTGGATCAAATGGGAGTCGAAATTGGATCTATTGAATGAAAATCAGCTGATTTTGGTTCGCCCCAACACACAAGTGTTGGGATTGCGGGATGGGCGTATAGATATCACCCTCCCGCGTTAGTCCAATACCCAGTTTTATTGTTAGATCTAACGAACCTGGGTTCATTGTTCCAAATCCATTGCCAAGAAGTGTTGGAGAGGATAGAATAAATTCCGCTATGTTATTATTAATTAGAGATTAATAATGTGATGTTTCTTCGAATGCGACCAAGCGAAAGGAGGGAGCTATCCACTAGGCATTGAATTATCTAAGGACCAACAATTGTTGGTTCTTTTTTTGTCCAGGAACTAAAGGAGAAAATAAATAATGGTGAACACAACGATTTCCGATTCAAACTCATGGAACACAGTCCAGGAAGAAAATCAATATTCTCTGGCTAAAATCCTCGGTCTTTGGGCTGCTGCAGCCCTCCCCATGGGTATCCTTGGTTGGGTAATTTATCCAGCACTAACGCCTGATCGGGTGGTAGATCCTATGGGAGCGGGTATCACCCGAGTTATCCTGATGAGCCTTGGATTGATATGGATATTTGTACTATCGTTGCTAATTGTCTACCGCGAAGAAGGCGACCTCCGCTGGGCGACCGTTCGGCGACGTTTGCGGCTTAATGCACCACTTGATCCCAAGAAGGGTGTTCCCAGGCGCAAGCTTTGGTTGTGGTTGATCCCGATTGTCATCCTCGCCATAGCCTCCCAACAAACCTATGGTGCTCTCCTGAGAAACCTATGGATGGGAATCTTGCCTTTCTTTGCTCCGCCGCCTGGTTTCGATCCGTTCGAGGCGATATTGGGATCACCCGAGATGATGGCGCAGTTGGCAGGCAACTGGACCTTCTTTGTATCCGTCCTCCTCTTGCTGGTGTTCAACATTTTTGGCGAAGAGTTTTTATTCCGAGGTGTGTTACTGCCAAAGATGGCAGGAGCGTTCGGCAGGTGGGATTGGGTGGCAAACGGTGTACTCTTTGGTCTCTTTCACTTACATGAGCCCTGGATCATTCTTCCAGCGGCTATTGACGGGGCAATTTTATTTGCTCTCCCGGCCAAGTACTTCCGCAGCACCTGGTTCCCGATCATAGCTCATACTGCGGCTAACCTGATTCTTCTGCCTTTGATACTCCTGGTAGTATTGGGTTTGTTGTAAGGCCTGGTTTGCGAAGGTCTCAGATTTTCTAGTAGTTGAAAACTGGCTGGTATTGTTGCGTCCCCCACCAGCCATATACAAAGGAAAATACTTTGCTTAATTAAGGAGCAATGAGTCTCCTTTCCTATCGGTGTTATCTGGTGCAATCTGTATAGAATCTATCGAAAAATAGGTGCAACATATTTTTGAAATATACATTTTCGGGGAGTTAAAATATTATACCGACGAAATTTGAGGAATTCAGGAGACAGAAATAACATTCCAAACAGGTAATTCCTTCGAGACTCATTACCCCCATTGATGGTTTTTGTCCCAAAATAATGGGGAAGGCGGTTCGTCTCTATGCTGATAAACCGGGATACAAGTTTCGTCCAACACCGTCCACAAGAATCGCTTGATATGCCTATCGAGCGATTTTTCGCATCTCTCCGCTTTGAGCAAAGGGGAAAGCTGGATCAATTGGGGATCGAAATTGGTTCTTTTGATTGAATAAAAGCAATTCTTGGTTTGAGTTCTTCCGGTGTATTTCGATCCAAAAAGACCGCCAACAGATGGTATTGAGCGGTTATTTTAATGTTGCGGTTTGATTCTAGGGAGAATGTGAAAGATTTTGAATTTGAGATGAAGAATAAACATGATTACGGGTCAGCGAAAAATAAAGCAAAAACCACAGATAAACAGGATAACTACGGATAAGAACTTGAAAACCTTTGAATAATCAGTAAAGATCTGTGTTCACCTTATCCAACTGTGGTAATGTTTTTTCCATACTGACTTTGAATAAGGAGTGCTTGATGACAACACGACAATGGGGTGAACTTTCCTGGAGCGATTTTCGCGACCTTGCTATATTGGAATTGAAAGATCTATCTCCCTTTGAACTTCAGTTTGTACGAGTACCCTACCTGCGCGCATCACCAGGGTTGGGGAAGGATGGAAGCGGATCGCATCCACAATCGAATTGACCGGCAGAATCAGGAGATTGGCAGTGTTTCCTTCCACAATCCCATAGTCATCAACATGGAATAGCCTGGCTGCGTTATAGAGGGGCATCTCAAATGCGGACTGCAGCAGGTCCTTCGTTGTAAGATAGCCCGCATGGGCCGCGATGTGGACCACTTCAAGCGGGTTCATAGTGCCGAATGGATAAAACATATTCTTCATATCATCAGTTGCACAGGTGACATTAACGCCCGCATTGATCAGATCAGCCAGGCGTGGTATCCCACGTCGAACTGGAGGCGGGTCTGCCCGGCCCTGTTTGATCAGATTTGTCAGCACATTGGTCGTGATGGTAAGCTGGGCTTCTTTTACCTTTGGGAGGATGCGCTGGAAGATCTTTTCATCCCATGCTGCCATTGAGCAGCAGTGACCGGCATTGACCCGTCCATGATACTCTTCCTCGATTGTCTTCTGGGCGAGCAGTTCCAATGATTGCCAATATGGATCATCCTTCTGATCGACGTGCATATCAATATCGGCGTCATATTTATTGGCGATCTGGAAGGCGATCTCGATCTGCCTGGCTGCATCATCCATGTCTCGTTCAAAATGCGGGATACCGCCCACAATATCAGCGCCATTTTCCATCGCAGCGTGCATTAGTTCCACGGTTTCGGGATCCCGCGCCATCCCGTTCTGCGGAAAGGCAACAATCTGAACATCAACGATCCCGGCGAACAATTCCCTGACGGCTTTGACGCCCTCGAGCAATTTTAGCTGGACATCGTGTTCAATGTCCACATGCGAGCGAAGCCAGAAGACGCCGTTCGCAAGGCACATGCGCAATGTTTCGGTGGATCTGCGAACGATGTCAGCTGTATCCATATCTACTTTGGCTCTTGAAAACGCCTCAATGGCCTCACTTAGATCATGCGTTTTGTAATCACCCCAAATGAGCGTATTGTCCAGGTGAAAATGGGACTCAAAGAATGGCGGGATTACCAGCCTTCCCTGAGCATCGATGGATTGCTCTCCTGAGGATAGGGCATCCATCGTTATTTTGACGATCTGGCCATTCTGAATGCCAATATTCACCAGCTCAGGTGTCTTGTCCAACAATGCGTTATGAATTGTGACATCCATATTTTTATCCTTTCTTTCCTGACAGACGATATTTTATGTCAAAACGGGATAAGTGGCTCCGAGTGAAGTAAATTTGTGATTTGTGCGCTCAAGTAAACACTAGGGAGGCCCTATTGATTGAAACGCTTGATCCTTTTTGATGCCATTGGTGCTCCTTTGAAGCTACCTCATCGCCAGTTAGTGAAGCGGAAAAAATAGGTTCTTATCTAGTATAGCAGCATCCACTAATTCTCCATCTCCCTAGATACTTTAGCAAACATTGTTCCTGTATTCACTGGAAACGGAAAGCAAAAAATAGATAAGCCCCTGTGAGAAAATCAAACTGCAGGTGAGGTTGACACTCAGTCAACAACTCAGGTCGACTCAATTCTTTCGTCGTTCATTTGAAAACCTGTTGTGATGAAAATAAAAATGCTCTATACTAGAAATGAAGAAGCGGACATTAAAACCACCCGAGAGAATTGACAAAAAAACACATCTGTCTTCACATTGTGTGATTAGCTTGCTAATAATAATATGATCCGTTTGTGTAATGAATAATATTGTAGCTTAGCCGCTTATCGAGGTTTCTTAGGTGCAATAGGCCCTAAACTACCAAACAGGGCATACCGAGAACTTAAGAGATAGATCACTATAGACATATTTGCTGATTATCAGAGAGAGGAGATTCAAATGGAGCACTATGATATAGACGCTTATGTCCCAGCTCAGATGGCTGAGCGCGTTGAGAAGGCAGGGGTCGCCAAGGGAAACAGAGATTTCTTCTCTACATTTACCCTTGCCGTGATGGCCGGTTTTTTCATTGGCCTGGGAGGCGCCTTTTTTACGTATGTTATCCATGACTCTACATTGAGTACTGGATTAACAAAACTTATCGGGGGATTTGTCTTCAGCTTAGGCTTAATCCTGGTGATTATCACTGGCGCTGAGTTATTCACTGGAAATAACCTGATTGTTATGGCTTTTATCAGCCGGAAGATAACTTTGGAGCAGCTTTCGCGTAATTGGAGCATTGTTTTTGTCGGCAACATGGTGGGTGCGTTGTTCCTGGTTTTCTTGATCTTCCTGAGCGGGCAGTGGACTGCTGGCGGAGCCTCGGTTGGCGCGACCGCGCTGATGATTGCCAATGGAAAGGTTAATCTGACATTTCTAGAGGCAGTAACAAGAGGAATCCTTTGTAATATCCTGGTATGTCTGGCAGTGTATCTGTGCTTCAGCGGGCGATCCGTAACGGATAAGATCCTGGCGATCCTATTCCCGATCACGGCTTTTGTCGCCCTGGGATTCGAACATTCGATTGCCAATATGTACTTCATTCCAGCGGGTCTTCTGCTTAAGAACGATCCTCAAGTGTTGGCTGCGGCTCAAGCCAGCCTTGGGGGAATCCCAGACTTGTCTAACTTAACCATCTCGGGCTTCATCCTGGATAATTTGCTGCCTGTCACCATCGGGAACATCATTGGGGGTGCTGTTTTCGTCGGGATTGTGCACTGGTTCCTTTTCCTAAGACCTGCGGCGGTTGAACCCATTCGTAGGATGATGACGAGCGGTCCGCCTGTCGTTGCCCCTAATGCAACGGTTGCTGAAGCTGTAAAGATTATGAAACAGCAAGGAACAGATTGTGTTCTGGTTGGAGAACCAGGGAGCGCACAAGGTATCGTCAGTGAGGCTGATATCTCTCACAAGTTTGTGGCTCTTGAGAAGGATTCAGCTGAAGTGCGGGTGGATCAGATCATGACATCTCCTTTGATATCGGTCGATGTTGCTACCCCGGTTTATGAAATCTACCGGACGATGACAGAACAACATATCCGTCACCTACCTATCACTGAAGATGGGAAACAAGTTGGATTTGTATCTGTGAAGGATTTGATCGCAAAACCGGTGTTCTGACCTCATCGGTAGGATACATATCCCGCAATAAAATCATCTTAATTGCTTGGTATGCTGTCTTTCCTGATATTACGAGCGAAGAGCCTGAATACGGTTATCCACAATTACAAGCAATGAAGGCTATTGTTGATCATCTCAATGAGCAACAGTGCATATACCAAAACTTTAGACTAATGGACTAATTGAACTTGTAACTGTTGCACAAGAGTTAGGTAACGCCAATATACCTTGTCAATTCGAGGGCATGTTACTAAGATTCTTGAAAATGTAACACTTCTTGAATTCAAAAAAATCATGGAACTTTGATTCTGGTAAGCAATTGCGCATATAATACCCTTCAGCAGCAAACAATCCGGATAATCGCGAACTAGGCGATATCTCACATTTCATGCCTGCGGTCCTACAAATGGAACAAAGACGCCCTTACCCTGAACTCGTCGTAGCGATAGCATCGGCTGCCTGGGGATTGTTCTGGATCCCTCTGCGGGCGTTTGAACGCAATGG
>Ga0209742_10000715_pt1 | contig 16907 bp, 14 predicted proteins | sample DeeMarSeWOR38_10_FD_187462 | JGI IMG/M metagenome (GOLD analysis project Ga0209742, IMG submission 187462) | Marine sediment microbial communities from White Oak River estuary, North Carolina - WOR-3-8_10 (SPAdes) (version 2) | ecosystem: Environmental > Aquatic > Marine > Intertidal zone >... | reverse complement strand
TAATGCGGCAGCGGCCACCGCCGCCGCTGCTTTTGGCTAATCCTGCTCTGCCGGACGACGCCGGACCTTCGCGTCATACAGGCGGGCAACGTCGCAATCCATCAGTTCGCCGATGAGTTCGCCGTGCTTGTTCCAGTCCTCCTGGTCGGCATAGCGCTGATAGTCCTGACCATGCTCGGTGTGATTGTCCCACCCGGTGACGTACTTGAAATCGAAATCGAAGTCGCCGCCGCCGTATGCCGGGAACATCATCCAGGAACCTTCGTGGTACCCGGTTTCGGACTGGTATTTCGCCCAGGCATCAACGCCTTTCATCAGATCTGGCCATTTGCTCGAATCCTCGGGGCCCGTACAGTCTGAGAAGGCAAGCACCAGGGTGTCCGGGGACGGTTCTTCGCCGGGTGACTTGATTTCAGTCGTCGCGAAGTTGGTGTGGGAAACGCACTCGATCACCGCGTCGAATTGCGCTCCGATCTCGCCGCCCTTCGCCATCCACAGGTCCGTCCCTCTGCCCATTGCTTCGCCGCTCGGCCAGGAACCGATCCAGCCGACGTCGAAGGTATTTTCGCCGTAGTAGTGCGGCGTAAGCGTCACGGCAAAGTAGTCCTCACCGCCATTGTCATCCATCCACTGGTTCCAGTTATCGATGACCTTGTCGAGGTCGGCAGGGCCCTTGCCGGCCCGGTAGTTGCAGGTATACGTCTCCACCGGTACGTATCGCCTCGCTTCCTGTTCGTGGTTGTCGGCTAGCGCCGCGCTCATGCCCAGTACGAGTACGGATGCCGCGGACGCGGCCAGAATTCTTTTCATTATTACTCCCCTATAGTGATTGTTGTGCTGCCCGTGAGTCGGGTGCATGGGGGAAGTATAGACGAGGATTCAGCGCAGAATGGATCCAAGTACATCGACCAGGCGGTCGATTTCGGCATTTGTATTGTAATGAACCGGTCCCACTCTTACCGCGCCGCCGGAATCGTATATGTCGAGGGACTTCGCTACTTCGACCGCATAGTTGTGGCCACTCCAGGCAAAGATATTCTCCGCCGCGAGCTTCCGGGCGATATCGTCCGGTGCATGTCGATCGTGAGTAAAGGCTACAGTCGGGCCACGTCGCGACATGGCCTCGGCGGACGTGATGCCGTGGATCGTGATGCCAGGTAACGACTGAAGACCCTGCACGACGTGCTGCGCCAACCCGTGTTCGTATTCAGCTATTGCGGCCATGCCCGAACGGACCTTCTGCCTGCGATCACCTTCGCCGCCCGCCATCGTCTCTCCAACCCAGGCAAAATAATCCACAGCAGCAGCGGTGCCTGCCATGCCCTCGTGTGAGGCGGTGCCGGGCGAGAAACACCAGGGAATCGCATCCGGGGCGGGCCGCACCTTGTAGGGTTCGAGAGCCTCGAGAACTTCGCGCCTCCCCCAGAGCACACCCTGGTGTGGCCCGAAGAACTTGTATGGCGAACAGACCAGGAAGTCGCAGCCGAAGTCCTGCACGTCGTGCACCATATGGGGTGCGCTCTGTACCGCGTCGATATATGTCCACGCTCCGGCCTCCCGCGCCAGACGGCTGATCGACCTTACGTCGTTGATGGTCCCCGTCAGGTTGCTGGCTGCACATACACAGACCAGCCGCGTGCGCTCGTTGAGCAGCTCTTCGAGTTTTCCAAGGTCGAACTCGAACGTGTCAGTATCGAACGGCAGCCACCGGACAGTCAGGCCTTGGTCGCGCGCCATGAGCACCCACGGCTCGACGTTCGCGTCGTGATCCATACGCGAGAGAATGATTTCGTCACCCGCTTCGAAGTGGCGCCCGATCGAACGTGACACATGGAATGTCAGTGAAGTCATGTTCTGGCCGAATACAATCTCGTCGGCCGAGGGGGCATTGAGGAAATCCGCCATCGCCTGCTGGGCATCGGCGACGATATCGTCCACCGCGACAGACGTCCGAAAATAGCCTCCCATGTTGGCGCTCGCGTACAACATGCACTGTGACATCGCATCGACCACACGCTGAGGCACCTGGGTACCGGCGGGGTTATCGAAGTAGACCCGCGCGACTCCGTCGTCAGTTTCGCCAAGCGCAGGAAATTGCGAACGAATCGCTTCGAGATCGAGTGTCATGACAGTGCTGGCTATTACTCTTCGGCTTTGCCGCCCCATTTCTCGCGGTGCGCGTCTTCCGCTCGCTGGCGGATCTTCTGGTGCCGCCGGGTCAGCAACAGCGAACCGGGATCGCAGACACGCGCCTTTATCAGGCCCAGATCGCTGGCTGCATCGAAGAGACTGGGATACCAGCGTTCCCAGTTCGGCAGCAGTTTTTCCACCTGATCCCGAAGACTCATGGGCCGACTGTAGCCGAGCCCGCTCCGCGTGACAATGACGCGGATCCGGTTTCAGGACCGTTGATTGGTCAGGTTTCTTCCAGGATATTGATCAGCGCTATGCCCACAGCAAATGCCATCCCGCCCAGAATGATCAGCTGCACCTGCGGCAGGAGCTGCATTGGTGCACTGGCGATTTCGACAGGTACGACATTCAAGAGCGGCAACAGCGCATTGACGAGCTGCAGGGCCGGCTTGAACGCAAAAGCTACGCCGGCCACGACAGCCACCGGCAGCGCCAGGCGGTTTACCCAAATCCGCCGCCGGATCTTCGATACGATCCCTGCACTGAAGCCGTCGTCGGCTATCGGCTCAGCTTCGAAGGCCGATGCCAGCAGGCGATCCAGCGCATCTGATGTCTTGTCAGCCATATTGATGATTTTCGATTTCAAACTGCGTCCTGATCTTTTCCTTGGCGCGATGAATAATCGACTTCACCGTGCCGGCGGGTAAATCGGTTGCTTCCGAGATCTCCCGATGCGAAAGACCGCACGCATACGAAAAGATCATAATCACCCGCTCCTGTTCATTCAATGCCGCCATCAGGGTATCCAGGTCCAACTCGGTCTCAGGCGCATTGTTGCTCGTCGCTGCCGATCGATCCGTTTCATGGCCTGCCTTCTCGAGGATCTCCTGGTAACGCTTCGATTTCCGCTTCGACTGCAGAAAGGTCGTGTACGCGATCTTGAGCACCCAGCCGATAAAGCTTCCTGTTCCCGAGTAGGTATGTATCTTGTCCCATGCATGCAGGAAGCAATCCTGTGCAAGGTCATCCGCAAGCGTCTCGTCTCGCGCCAGCCTGCGGAGGAAGTTCCGTACCTGCGACTGGTGGCGCCGGACAAGTTCACCAAAAGCGCCCGCATCCTGGCTGGCCACCACACGCGCAACGAGAAACTGGTCGTCGATCCTAGATCTCCCGGCAAGCCTCCATGGCTCAAGCGGATTTTCCAATCCGATGCATCAGAAGGTATCCCACGCCAATCGACAGCGGGAACATCGAGATACCGAGCAGCGGCCCGACCGCATCTTCCTCGCCAATGAACAACGCGAACAGCGCCAAAGCTACCGCTATCAGAACGCTGATTATGCCCCGCCGCAAGTCGCGCTGTGGCGATACCCGCGGATTCACGAGATTCTCGATCAACTCGGGCGACAGTCCCTGGCCTTTTTCTATGGCCGTACGGATCGTCACCTGCATATCCCTCTTGGCCTTGTAGCGAAACCATACCCATAGCGACAGTACGACCGAGAGGCCGATAAACATCGACATGGGTACCCAGACTTCATGACCATTCATTTCCGAACTCCTTACATAAGGTAAACATATTGCTTGTCTTCACCTGTTAGATGAGCCTCATGCACTGTTTGGATGCGCGGCGGACCGCTTTTTTTTCATTTTATAATCAATAAGTTAAAAATTTCTTCGTGGCGCCGCAATCGCCGCTAACCCCACCGGGCACGCCGCCACGTTTTAACCGGGCATGGATATCAGAACCCGACCCCAGGATCCGCGCTACTACCAGATTGCAGTTCTCGGCACGCTCGTTGCCTACGGCGTCCTCGCGCTGGATTTCGGCATCCGGCTCGAGAACGCCATCGCGATCGTGATTACTGCGCTCCTGGTCCAGTTTGCCGGAACGAAGGCTTTCCGACTACCGCGCTTCGATCCCCTCAGTCCCGTGATCACGTCCCTGTCGCTGACCTTGCTGTTGCGCACGGACATGATTTCCGTCGCCGCGCTCGCTGCGCTTGTTGCAATAGCGAGCAAGTTCCTGTTTCGCGTTCGCGGCAAGCACGTATTCAACCCGGCAAATGTCGCAATCGTCACACTCATGCTTTCCACCGATCATGCCTGGATTTCCTCCGGTCAGTGGGGCAGCGCCGCCATTAGCGCTTTCGCGCTCGCCTCCCTCGGCTCGATTGTCCTGACACGCGCAAAGCGAGCCGAGACAACGCTCGGCTTCCTTGCCTCCTATGCGCTGCTGCTGTTCGGCCGCGCGCTTTGGCTCGGTGATCCACTCACGATTCCAGTACACCAGTTGCAGAACGGCGCGCTGCTGGTCTTCGCCTTTTTCATGATTTCGGATCCTAAAACGACGCCTGACACAGCCATCGGCCGCCTGCTCTATTCGATGCTGGTGGCAGGCGTAGCATTCGCGATCCAGTTCGTCCTGTATCAACCCCACGGCCCGATCCTCGCTCTCATCGCCACGGCACCGCTGGTGCCCGTGATCGATTACCTGTTCCGGGGAACCGTCTATCGCTGGAACAGCTGTGCGAGTAACAGCACCGCGGACCTTACCGCATACCGAATAGAAGGAGCTTACCGATGAGATTGCTTGTTACTATCCTTACCGCCTGCCTGACGATCGGAACCAGTGCCACGGCGCAGGCATTCTGTGGATTTTACGTTGCAAAGGCCGATACGAGCCTGTTCAACCGAGCGTCCCAGGTCGTGCTGGTGCGCGATGGCAAACGCACCGTTATCACGATGGCCAACGATTTCGAGGGCGATGTGGAAGATTTCGCCGTGGTCGTGCCGGTACCTACGTTCATCGAGCGCGGCCAGATAAACGTGGGCGACAAGGCAGTGATCGATCATCTCGATGCGTATACCTCACCGCGACTCGTCGAGTACTTCGATCCGGATCCCTGCATGGTCTATCGCCGGCTGGAAATGTCGCAGGACATGGCGGCGATGCCGTCCTCCAAGGCGGCAATGGAAAGGGAAGCTCGTTCACAGGGCGTCACTATCGAAGCCAGCTATACCGTCGGCGAGTACGACATTCTCATCCTCTCTGCCGAGGAGAGCGATGGACTGATCCGGTGGCTCAACGACAATGGCTACCGGATCCCGCGCGGGGCCGACAAGGTTGTCGGCAGCTATCTCAAACAGGACATGCGCTTCTTCGTCGCGAAAGTGAACCTCGAAGAGCAAAAGAAGTCCGGTTACAGCTATCTTCGGCCACTGCAGGTTGCCTACGAAAGCAACAAGTTCATGCTGCCGATACGGCTGGGCACGCTCAACGCGAAGCAACAGCAGGATCTGTACGTTTACGCCCTGACCCGCAGTGGCCGCGTGGAGACCACCAACTACCGTACTGTAAAGCTCCCCAGCAACATGGAAATCCCGGCATTTGTGAAGACTGACTTCGCCGATTTCTACCGGGATATGTTCGCGCGCCAGACGCAAGTCGAAAACAACCGCGGCGTATTCCTCGAGTACGCCTGGGACATGTCATGGTGTGACCCGTGCGCGGCCGATCCGCTGTCGACCCGCGAACTTCGCAGTCTCGGCGTATTCTGGCTGGCCGACCCATCCAGCCTGCAGAAGACGATGCCGCCGGGTGCCCAGAATGTCTTCGTGACGCGTCTTCATGTCCGCTACGACCGCGAGCATTTTCCGGAAGACCTGGTATTCCAGGAGACCGGCGACCGCCAGAACTTCCAGGGGCGGTATGTGATTCGTCATCCGTGGCGGGGCGAGGCGAACTGCGACGTAACGGCTTACTACGACGAGGTAAGGAAACGCCAGGAACGCGAAGCGCAGCAGCTTGCCAGTCTTACGGGCTGGGACATCGATGACATCCGCGCGCGGATCGATTTCCCCGGGGGGACTCGGCCTGAAGACGAGCCTACGCCATGGTGGAAGAAGCTCTGGGACTGAATGAGCCGGAACGGGCGCCGCACAGGCGCCCGGCGACCTAGCGGTATGGTTTGAGGATCTTTTCCAGTTCGCCTTTCGGTGGCCGCAGCGACTCCATCGGCAACTCTGCGAAGGGCGTGTCGACGTTGCCCATCAGGTCGTGCATTTCCTTGCGCTCGTCATTGAAATACAGGAGCCCGGTTACAATCTCGCCTGCGTTGAAACGGTCGCGCAGGTATTTGAAGGCTCTTGCGCGACTGGTTGGATCGTAGTCGGCGTCGATCTTGCGCAGCATGATCTTGCTGCCATCGTGCAGGGCGACCGGCATGGCGGAGCCCTGCTCGTAGTCTGCCGTGATCTCCTCGAACGGGGCTATGTAATCGACGTCGATGACGTGATTGTAGAACTCGCGGGTATGGGCGTAGCTCTTGGTCGAACCCTCGTGATCGTTGAACGTGACGCACGGGCTGATGATGTCGACCAATGAGAAACCCTTGTGCAGCAGCGCCCCCTTGATGAGCGGTACGAGCTGTGCCTTGTCACCCGAGAAGCTCCGCGCGATGTAGGTGGCGCCGAGACTGAGCGCGGTGCTCACCGGGTCTATCGGCTCCTGCTGGTTAGGCAGCCCCTTTTTGGGCTTGCTGCCGATATCCGCAGACGCCGAGAACTGCCCCTTGGTCAGGCCGTACACGCCGTTATTCTCGATGATGTAGCACATGTTCAGGTTGCGCCGAATCGCATGGACGAACTGGCCTACCCCGATCGACAGGGAGTCGCCATCCCCTGAAACCCCGATATACGTCAGGTGCCGGTTGGCCGTATTGGCACCGGTGGTTACCGACGGCATGCGCCCGTGCACGGAATTGAAGCCATGCGACTGCTGCACGAAATAGGCCGGCGTCTTCGAAGAACAGCCGATTCCGCTCATCTTCGCAAGCATGTGGGGCTCGATGTCCAGCTCGAATACGGCCTGGATGATCGCGGCCGTTACCGAGTCGTGACCGCACCCTGCGCACAAGGTAGATATGGCGCCTTCGTAGTCTCGCGATGTCAGGCCCAGCTTGTTCTTGCGAACACTGGGATGGGAAATCTTCGGTTTCGCGATATAGCTCATGCGGCACGACCTCTGGACATTTCTTCGAGTACCTTCTCGACCACGAAACCCGCATTCATCGGAATGCCGTTGTAATGCAACAGCGACACCAGCTTGTCGGGTTGCACGTTGAAATCGAGAATCAGCAGTGCGCGCAATTGTGCGTCGCGATTCTGTTCGACGACGTAGACCACTTCGTGCTTGTCGATGAACTCCCTGACGGATTCACTGAACGGGAAGGCCTTTACGCGGCAATAATTCAGCCCGACGTTCTGCTCGCCAAGCCTGTCGAGCGCCTCCCTGCACGCACCGTTACCGCTGCCAACCGTGAGAATGGCGGCGTTATTGAACTTGGAGTACGTGATCTCCGGCTCCGGCACGAGCTTGCGGGCAGTCTCCCACTTCACATCCAGACGGTCGATGACCTCCTGGTAGTCCGTTGCACTTTCGGTATAGGCGCCGTACTTGGTGTGCCCCGAGCCGCGGGTGAAATACGACCCCTTCGGATGCGTGCCCGGCAGCGTGCGATACGGTATCCCGTCGCCATCGACATCGAGATAACGATAGAACGCATCCATTTCCTCGAGGTCTTCGGCGGAAAGAACCTTGCCCCGATCGTGTACGTAATCCTCGTCCCACTCGAATTCCGGCACCATCCAGTCGTTCATGCCTATATCGAGGTCGGACAGGACCATAATGGGCGTCTGCAGGCGGTCCGCCAGGTCGAATGCCTGCGGCGCCATCGTGAAACACTCGTACGGATCGGCCGGAAACAGCAGGACGTGCTTCGTATCGCCATGCGACGCGTAAGCACAACTCAGGATGTCGGACTGCTGGGTTCGCGTCGGCATGCCCGTCGATGGCCCGGTACGCTGCACATTGAAAATTACCGCGGGAATTTCGGCGTAGTAACCATAGCCGATGAATTCACTCATCAGCGAGATACCGGGCCCACTGGTCGGCGTAAAAGAACGTGCCCCCATCCAGCTTGCGCCGAGTACCATGCCGATCGCAGCGAGCTCGTCTTCCGCCTGGATGATCGCGTATGTGCGTTTGCCAGTTGCGGGATCGACTCGGTACTGCGCACAGAATGACCGGTAGGCATCCATCAACGACGTAGATGGTGTAATCGGGTACCAGGCGCCGACGGTCGCACCCGCATAGACGCAACCCAGTGCCGAGGCCGTGTTGCCGTCGATGACGATATGCCGACCGGTCGCGTCCATCTTTTCTACCTTGGGCGGCGGTGGCCCGGTGAAATTTTCCACCGCATAGTCATACCCGATATGTATGGCTTCCATGTTGGCGGCGATGAGATGCTGCTTCTCGGCGAAGGTCTCCTCGAGCAGGCCCTTGATGACGTCGAGGTCGATATTCGTGAGAGCGGCAATAACGCCGACGTACGCGATGTTCTTCATCAGAATGCGCGTTCGCACGCCGTCGAACCGCTCGTTGCACAATCGTGACAGCGGCACACCGATGACCGTAATGTCTTCCCGGTCCAGCTGCCTGCCGCGCGGCCACGTCGAGTCGTAAATCAGCCATCCGCCCGGCGCAACTTCAGCCATATCCTGGGAATACGTCTGCACGTTCATCGCTACCATGATGTCGACGCGATCCGAGCGCGACTGGTAGCCGTCCTTCGTCACCCGGATCTCGTACCAGGTAGGCAGGCCCTGGATATTGGACGGAAAGTAATTCTTGCCGACGACGGGGACGCCCATGCGGAAGATGGCCTTGCGTAACAGGCCGTTCGCGCTCGCCGAACCGGTACCGTTCACCGTGGCAATCTTGATGACGATGTCGTTGGTTCCGGCCACTCGATTATCCCTGGCTCATGCAGCGGTTACGCCAGCCTTCCCCGGCTGTGCTTCGGATGCCTCATCCTCCGCGTACGGTATCAGGACCTGTGATTTCTGCATGTCCCACGCACCGGTCGGACAGCGCTCGGCACAAAGGCCACAGTGCACGCAGATGTCCTCATCCTTCACCATCACCCGTGACGTATGAGGCAGTTCGGCGGACACGTAGAGAGCTTGCTCCGGGTTTTCCGCGGGTGCGGACAGCCTGGTTCGCAGATCGGCCTCGTCGCCGTTCTTCGCGATCGTCAGGCAATTGACCGGGCATATATCGATACAGGCGTCACATTCGATACAGAGCTTTGCCGTGAATACGGTCTGGATGTCGCAGTTAAGGCACCGCTCCACTTCCTGTATCGTCTGCTCCGCCGTGAATCCGAGCTCGACCTCGATATCGAGTTTCCTGAATCGTTCCTTCAGATCCACATGCGGCATGATGCGGCGCTCGGCCGGGTCGAAGTAGTTCGAGTAGCTCCACTCGTGCATGCCCATCTTCTGGGAATGCAGGTTGATGCCAGGCGGCATCCGTTTGGCGACATCTTCACCCTGGCAGTACTTGTGAATCGAGATTGCGGCTTCGTGCCCGTGGGCGACAGCCCATATGATGTTCTTGGGACCGAATGCCGAATCGCCGCCGAAGAATACGCCTTCCCGGGTGCACATCATGGTGGTCTCGTCCACGACGGGGCAGTCCCACTCGTTGAATTCGATGCCGATATCACGCTCGATCCACGGAAACGCATTGTCCTGGCCGATGGCGAGAATGACGTCGTCGCAGGCAATCGTCGTCTCGCCCACCACCGTGCCACGATCGATGCGGCCGTCTTCATCAACCGCATATTCCATCAGCTCGAAGGTCATGCCGACGAGCTTGCCATCCTCGTATACGAACTCCTTCGGCGAGTGATTGACGAGGATTTCTACATTCTCTTCCTCGGCATCTTCCAGCTCCCAGTCGGAGGCTTTGAAGAATCCACGTGGCTTCCGGGCCATCACCTTGACGTCGGTCGCACCGAGGCGCAGCGACGTGCGGCAGCAGTCCATCGCCGTATTGCCGACGCCGATGATCAATACCCGTTTGCCGATTTCCTCGATATGTTCGAAGGCAACCGATTCCAGCCAGTCTATGCCGATGTGTATGCGGTCGCTGTCGTAGCGTCCCGGGATCTCCAGGTTCTTGCCGCGCGGCGCCCCGGTGCCAACGAAGACAGCGTCGAACTCGCCGCTATCGAGCAGTTCCTGCATGCTCTCGATACGATGGTTCAGCTTGAGATCGACGCCCATGTCGATGATGTAGTTGATTTCCTCGTCGAGCACCTCGGGTGGCAGGCGGAAGCGCGGAATGTTGGTGCGCATCAAACCGCCGGTCGTCTCAAGCGCTTCGAAGATCGTGACGTCGTAGCCCAGCGGCCGAAGATCGTTGGCGACAGTCAGCGACGCACAGCCGCAGCCGATAAGTGCCACTTTCTTGCCGTTGCTGTTCGGTGCTCCTTTCGGAATGCGCTCCGAGATGTCCTCGCGGTGATCGGCGGCAACCCTTTTCAGCCGGCAGATCGCGACCGGCTTCTCGTCGACGCGTCCGCGGCGGCATGCCGGCTCGCAAGGCCTGTCGCAAACACGGCCGAGTATCCCCGGGAACACGTTCGACTTGCGGTTCTCGATGTAGGCGTCACCAAAACGCCCCTGCGCAATGAGCCTTATATACAGGGGTACGTCGGTATGGGCGGGACAAGCCCACTGGCAGTCGACCACCTTGTGGAAGTAGTCGGGGTTTGAGGTATCCGTTGGCTTCATGCTTTTGCCGCGCCCGCTTCCCGGCGAACGGGCTGATCACGCGTTGGGAGCTAGCATAACGGGATCGACCGGAAAGTAAACCGTTTTGGTTCCACCGGTCGAAGTCGGTAAAAACAGGGCGTTTCCCGCGCAGCAGATCTACCTTGCCCGGGTGAACTCGAGTCGCTGGCCGGCAATATTCTTCGTCAGCTCGCCGTTTCGATAGACGACCTCGCCGTTAACGATCGTCGTATCGATGCTCGACGAGAACTCGTGACCCTCGAACGGCGACCAGTGACACTTGCAGAGCAGGTTGGATTTCTCCACGCGAAAAGGCTTTTCCGGGTCGACGATGACGAGGTCCGCATACCAGCCTTCGCGCACGTAACCGCGTTCATGCACACCGAACAGGTCGGCGGGCGCGTGACACGCGCGATCGACGATGAGCTCCCTGGAAATCTCGCCACGAGCCGCCAGATCGAACAGCACCTGCAGTGCGTGCTGCACCAACGGCAGTCCCGCGGGTGCCTTGAAGTAACTCTGCTTTTTCTCACTTGCCGTATGCGGCGCGTGATCGGTCGCAATCACGTCGATGCGTCCCTCATTGAGTGCCTTCACGAGTGCTGCCCTGTCGCTTGCTGCCTTGATGGCCGGGTTGCACTTGATACGCGTGCCCAGGTCCTCGTACCGGGATTCATCGAACCAGAGGTGGTGCACGCACACCTCGGCCGTAATGCGCTTGTCCGCTCGATGCGCTTTCGAGAATAACGCCATCTCCACCGCGGTAGTGAGGTGCAGGACATGCAGGAGTGCATCGAACCGGCGCGCCAGTTCCACCGCCACGCTGGACGACTTGAGACACGCATCTGCGGAACGAATCGCGGGATGCTCCGACATGGGCACGGAATCGCCATATTCGGCACGGGCCTTGGCTTCGTTATCCCAGATCGTCGGCGAATGTTCGCAATGCGTGACGACCATAGTCGGCGCGTGTTCGAAAATTCGCTCGAGGGCCACCGGATCGTCGACGAGCATGTCGCCGGTGGATGCGCCCATGAATGCCTTGATGCCGCAAGCTTCGCCAACTTCGAGAGCCTTGATCTCCTCGATATTGCGGTTCGTTGCGCCGAGGTAAAAACCATAGTTCGCAGTGCACCGATGTTCCGCCATCGCGTACTTCTCGGCGAGGGCCTGCCGCGTCGTGGTCTGCGGGTTCACGTTCGGCATGTCCATGAAACTGGTAATCCCGCCTGCGGCGGCAGCGGCAGACTCGGTCGCCAGGTCACCCTTGTTGGTAAGCCCCGGCTCGCGGAAATGTACCTGGTCATCGATCATACCGGGCATCAGCAGGCGACCCCCGGCATCGATGACCTCGACATCGTCGGATGCAGTAATCGAGGAACCGACCTTGCTGATCCTTTCGCCTTCGATCAGTACGTCGGCGTCGCGTGTTTCGCCCTCATTAATAAGGCGTGCATTGGTGATAAGGAGTCTGTTCACTCGCCCGGATTCCGCAGAGACGCATTGCTGCCTTACATTATGAGATGCTCAGGTTGCAAATGCCACGGCATCGGCGTTTTCGAGGTCTATGAAGCGACTGGCGGCCGCCAGCACGTTGCTGCGATGCGCGACGCTGATCGTCGTCACGCCGAGCGTGCCCAGGTTGGCGATGACGCGCCGCTCTGTCGCATGATCGAGCTGGCTGGTTGCCTCGTCGAGGAACAGGATGCGCGGCCGGCGGTAGATTGCCCGCGCCAGCAGCAGGCGCTGCGCCTGGCCGCCGGACAGCCCGCTATCCGCGCCGGCGAGCGGGGTATGTACTGCCATGGGCAGGGCCTCGATGTCGTCCCACACGGCGGCGAGTTCCGCCGCTTCGCGTATACGCCCGACATCGGCATCGGCCTCGAAGCCCGAAATATTGTCGGCGACGGATCCTTCGAACAGCCGGTCGGACTGCAGCACGATACCGAACTGACGGCGCAAGGCACCACGGTCCCAAAGTCTCGCATCCATACCGTCGTACCGGAGTCGGCCGCTATCGGCTTCCAGCGAGCCGGCGAGCAAGCGCAGCAGCGTGGTTTTCCCACTGCCCGACGGCCCGCGGATCACGATCGACTCGCCCGCTTCTATGGCAACGGTGAAATCGCTCAGTACCGGCGACCCCCCCGGATACTGGAACGCGAGACCCTCGCCCGATATTTCGCCACACAGCGTCTGCCGGAGCGCACACCGGGGTGCGGCCGGCTCCGGTGACTCGGCGACGATCTCGGCAACCCGTTCAACGTGGGTCCGCGCGAGATAAAGCTGGCGGCCCGCGCCCAGCAACTCGACCGTTGCGGCCATGAGCGTGCCGCGAAGACTCAGGAACGCGAACAACACGCCGAGCGTAAATTGCCTGTCCAGCACCCCGCCGATCCCAACAGCGAGAAACAGTGCGTATTCGAGCACCGTAATGACTCCCTGGCCCGCTCCCGCGGCAACCGCCAGCTGCTGCTTGCGTGTTTCGGCATTGATCGCAGCGCTGAAGCCATGCTGCCAATGCGCAAGACGTTGCGCTCCGAGGCCCATCGCGTTGACCGCCGGATAGGTGCGCAGCGATTCGATCAGGGAATTACCGGCCCGCGCCGCGGCCACCACCTGCTCGGCATTGAGCGCGCGCGAGCGCGGCAGGAACGCAGCGTGCCAGACGCCGATCGCGAGCACCGCAGCGAGGGAGATCGCAGTGAGCAGCCTGCTATAAACAAGCATCAGGGTCAGGGTCGCCAGCGCGACCGTTCCCTGGACGACGAGCCGAAGGCTGGTGTCGGTCAATGCAATGCGCAATGGCTGCATGGACTCCACTCTTGACATCAGGTCGCCGACAGAGCGGCGTTCGACCGTGGCCGCCGGCAGCCTTAGCAGGTGCCGGATGATCAGCGTGGTCGAATCAGTTGCCAGCCGCATACCGGTAAACAGCGCGATACGCCGCCGCAGCGTGTCGATCAACACCGCCGCCAGCATGACAAGCGCGAGGCCGAGGATTACGCGGTGAAGCCAGGCGCGATCCTGGCCGAGCACGATCTCGTCTATCAGCAGCTGGGTTGCTACGGGCGGCGCGAGCGACAGCAGTTGCGTCGCGATTAGCAGGAACAGCATACCGAAGAGGTAGCGCGGCAGTGACCGGAACGAATTCAGGAGCCCGCGCAAGGTCGGCAGCTGCCGGACCGACTGCCTTTCGAACTCAGGGGCGCGCATAAACTCTACGGCGACACCCGTAAAACAACAGCCGAACTGTGTCCAGTCGAGTATGCGCCGGCCTGCGGCCGGGTCGTGAATGACGACGCGGCGCCGATCGACCCTGGTCACGACGACGAAGTGGTCGAACTCCCAGTGCAGCACCGCGGGCAATGCCAGACGCTGCAAGTCTGCGACGCCAAGCCGCAGCGGTCGGCCTATCAAACCGAGCGAGTTCGCGATGGACAGCATCGAACGAAGATCGGGCGGCTCATCACCGAAACGGGACCGCATGGCGGCCAGGTCGAGCTCGTGACCGAAGTGCTTCGCAATCATCGTAAGCGCAGCCAGGCCGCATTCCGTCCTTCGCGACTGCAAAATCAGCGGTACCCGCATGATCAGGAGCGCGCCGGGTCCCCGTAGACCGAGCGCAGCAACCATCGATAGAGTGGCCACCGGCTACGCACGAGGTCAGCCTGGAACGACGTGCCGGGCGGCAGGGACCAGCTCCGCCTGCCAACCTGTATTGCGGCCTGCCTCAGACGTGCCCGCACCACGAAGACCGGGCCTTTCAGAAGCAGGTTTGCATCGACTTCATCGGGTGCGAGAACGACATTCGAGATCGAGGTGACGACAGCGCTTTGTGTACCGAACAGCTGGTGCGGATAGGCTTTCAGCTGCAGCTCGACGCGCTGTCCAACGGAAATCATGCCGGCGTTGTCCGGACTCAGGAACAGCCGCGCCTCCAGCCTGCTCTCCGGTGCATAGACCGTCATGAGCACGTCGCCGGCGGCGACGTGTTCGCCTACCCGTACCGTAAGACCCGAGACGATGCCGCCACCCGGGGCCGTGACCTCCAGGGCGGACTGGAGTTCGCTCGCCGCGATCTGCCGTAACAGGGCTTCGCGTCGCTCTCCGGCATCGCGCTGGATGCCGGCCATCGTGTCCCTCTCCTGTACGAGCTGTTGTTCGATCCGCAGGCGCTCGTCCTGCAGCGCCAGCACCTTTTGCTCTGCCGCCATCTTCACCGCTCTCGACAGCAGGACCGCGACCACGGAATCTTCGGCCGCGTCATCAGAGATCGCCCGTGCGCCGGCAAGCCGGCCAATCCTGTCCGCTCGTGCCGCGGCGATCGATGCCTGTTCCCCACGGGTATTCGCCTCCGCTCTTGCCGTGGCGATTCTCTCTCCGGTTAGAGCAAGACGGCGGCGATTCAGTCGCTCACGCGCATCCGCCATCTCGGCCTGCCGCTCTACGGCGTCGTCGAGAAGCCCCAGCTCGCGTCGCAGGGATTCGAGACGTGCCGCGAGCTCCGGCTCCCTCCCAGGTGCGCGTTGCGAACCGGACAGGCGCAACAGGACCTCGCCCGGCTCGACGGTGTCGCCATTTGCGACAGGCAGGTGCTCGACACGACCGGACCGCGCGGCTTTTACCTTCAGCAGACCTTCGACAGGCATCAACACGCCGTACGTCCTGACCCGATCCGGAATCTGGATGGACGCAACCGCCGCGGCCAGCATCGCTATGACCACGCCGGCAACGCTCGCTGTCAATCGCATCGACGGTGGCGTAATCACGGTCACAGGCCCGAACCAGCGTTGCCTGGTCGATACGAGCGCGCGTTCGCGGAACAGCGGTAAGGTTCTTCCCGACATCACTCAATGCAATCATTCTGTAGTTGGCGTGGCGAGTCGCGATTCCGCGCAATTCACGAAATTTTTGCGACACCTGCCCGGGTATGCGATAACCGGAGCCCTTATGTCCGAAGCCGCCACAAGCATCGACGATTACCTCGAGCGCATAGCCAATGCCTCGGTGTACGACGTCGCCCGCGAGACACCGCTGGAACTCGCCGCGAATCTTTCCGCTCGCTTCCAGAACCGCATCTGGCTGAAGCGCGAGGACCTGCAGCCGGTTTTTTCGTTCAAGCTTCGCGGTGCCTACAACAAGATTGCCTCGCTGCCTGACGAGGCTCTGCGGAAAGGCGTGATCTGCAGCTCGGCCGGCAACCATGCGCAGGGAGTCGCGCTGGCGGCCAAACGCCGTGGCGTACGCGCAGTGATCGTCATGCCCGTCACGACGCCATCGATCAAGGTGGACGCAGTGCGCTCGCTGGGCGGCGAGGTCGTGCTGCATGGCGACACCTACGATGATGCTTTCGCTCGCGCGTCTGAACTGAGGGACGAGCAGGGTCTGACGTTTATTCACCCCTTCGACGACCCCGACGTCATTGCCGGCCAGGCTACGATCGGTGTCGAGATAATGAGGCAGGCACGCGAGCAACCCGATGCGATATTCGTGCCTATTGGCGGTGGCGGCCTCATCGCTGGTATCGCCGTATACGTCAAGTCGCGCTACCCGGACGTCCGCATAATCGGCGTCGAGCCTGAAGACTCCGCCGCGATGCTGGCGTCACTGGAGGCCGGAAAGCCGGTCAGGCTCGACCATGTCGGGATCTTCGCTGACGGTGTCGCGGTGCGCCGTGTCGGCGACGAGACCTTTCGTCTTTGCCAGATGTACGTCGACGAAATTATCACTGTCGACACGGATCACATCTGTGCAGCCATACAGGATATTTTCGAAGAAACCCGGTCGATCGTCGAACCGGCCGGTGGCCTCGCAATCGCGGGCGCAAAAAAATACATCGTCGACAACGAGGTCTCCGGCCAGAACCTCGTCGCGATCTGCTGCGGGGCCAACGTCAACTTCGACAGGCTCAGGCATATTGCGGAACGCGCGGCCATCGGCGAAGAAAAGGAAATGCTGCTCGCCGTCGAAATCCCGGAAGAACCGGGCAGCTTTCGCCGGTTCTGCGAAGCGCTTGGCCGGCGCAGTGTCACCGAATTCAATTATCGGTACAGCGACTCGGCGAATGCGCACATATTCGTCGGTGTCGAACTGCGCCGGGGCCTGGCCGAAAGACGGGAACTCGTGGA
>Ga0209742_10000714_pt1 | contig 16915 bp, 17 predicted proteins | sample DeeMarSeWOR38_10_FD_187462 | JGI IMG/M metagenome (GOLD analysis project Ga0209742, IMG submission 187462) | Marine sediment microbial communities from White Oak River estuary, North Carolina - WOR-3-8_10 (SPAdes) (version 2) | ecosystem: Environmental > Aquatic > Marine > Intertidal zone >... | reverse complement strand
AATACCATTGACGGTAATAACAGGGTCGGAGCCACCAGTGGATTCCGTGATTACCTCGCCTCCAGGACACATGCAGAATGTTCTAACCCGGTCATTGAAGCTTTTGGAATAAAATTCGAGTTTTGATTCATACAATGTCGAAGTTAGCTTCTCCATGGTTATCATTGGCACTTCGATTCGGCAACCTACATCTACAGGGTTAGAATTAAGGCTCAGTTTGAGCCTCTCGGCTTCATTGCATAGCCATTCTGCCCCCTCTCTTCCCGGGGCCAAGATTAAGTAGCGACAGCTTAAAGTCTCACCATCACTGGTTTCAATAGCTTTGACCGCATCATCTTCAACTATAATATGGTTGATTGTTGTTGTTAGCCTAATGTCTACTTTCGATGATAGATAATTTTGCATAGCCTTCAACGTTTCGTGACAAAGCTCTGTCCCCAAGTGACGTAATTTAACTGGGATTAATTTGAGCCCGGCTAATTCAGCCTCTTGCTCCAGTTCAGCTGTATTCCCCCCTATTCCATAGACTTTGGGCGGGGCGCCAAATTTGAGATAGATGGAATCGACATAATCTATTAGTGCTTGAGCCTGGTCTAAACCGACCAGCTCTTTTAGCCGGCCGCCTACTTGAGTGGACAAAGTTAGTTTGCCATCACTGAAAGCGCCAGCACCTCCAAAACCGCTTACTAAATTGCAGGGGAAGCAGAGGGCACAGCACCCATTTCTATTTTGAGCAGGGCAAATGCGAGCATCGATTTCTCCTCCCTTGTCCAGGAGCAAAACGTCGAGGTTGGCGTTACATAATTCCAAGCTAGCGAATATACCCGCGGGGCCAGCACCAACTATAACGACATCATAAATTTTGGCCATTTAGATTCACTGTAGGATTATTGACGTAACCAATCCGTTAGAAGGTTTCCAGATTTAAGGATTTCATCAGCCGCAGAGTAGGGGTCAATCTCTCCTTTTTCCACCCTCTCAATATATGTACTCAGTTGCCTATCTTGCTCAATTAACCTGAGCAGCTTATGACTGAGTTTTCGTTCTAGAGTTTTTATGAAATCTTGTTTACGTTGTAATTGGCGACGTTGTGAAAGTCGACCATCTTCACGGAGTGCCCGGTGGTGTAATTGAATTTGTTTATGAAGTTCCTCAATGCCAATTTCGTTAACTGCTTCCGTGGTTACCACAGGTATATTCCACCAACTCGTCTTGCGAAGCTGTAGCATAGCTTGTATATCATGGACAAAGTTATCGGCACCAGGATGGTCAGATTTATTTACCACAAATATGTCAGCAATCTCAAATAGTCCTGCTTTCATCGTCTGGATAGAATCCCCGGATTCCGGGCATAATACGACAAGCACGGTATCGGTCTTCTCCATAATATCTACCTCGCTTTGCCCTACTCCTACCGTTTCTATCAGGATAATGTCTTTCCCGGCGGCATCAAGTAACTTGATTACAGAGCCGGTAGTTTGTGGTAGTCCGCCCATACTGCCACGAGTTGCCATACTGCGAATGAAAACGCCATCGTCAAGATAATGTTGTTGCATTCTTATCCGGTCACCCAATACTGCACCTCCCGTGAACGGGCTTGAAGGATCTACGGCAATTATTCCGACTTTGAAACCCTGTTTTCGCGTCAACAATGTCAGCTTATCCACCAAGGTGCTCTTTCCTACTCCAGGTGGACCGGTCACTCCTATGCAATGCGCCTTTCCTAGGTGTGGAGCAACGAATTTCATTATTTCGGGCACTTCGTTGCTTTCGTTTTCCACTAGGCTGATGACGCGTGATAAGGAGGCGTTGTCTCCCTTTAATATCCGTTCTACTAATCTCATAATTTTGGGATTCATAAATTACGGGGTAGGATTATTTTATAGCTTTCCAAATTAGCGGTCAAACAAGCGTACTGATGTGGTGAGAAGACTCCAAGCTCAATTCAGTGATGAATACATAGCATCCACGGATAGCCACCAATAAAAATATCGGGTGTTTTGTTTGTTTCTTTACACCGCTTTACCTATAGGCATTATATATATAGGCTTGAACTGTTGGTCTATACCAAGGACTTCTATTACCGCTTCGTCATTAAAGGCTCCGACCTCTACTGTTGATAGTCCCATAGCCACAGCTTGAAGGTGGATGTTTTCACCAACGTGTCCCACTTCCGTGTGAACATATCTTTCTCCCCGTTTACCATATCTATGAGAAGTTCTGTGATAAACAGCACAGATGACAATATCCACAGGGGCTTTCGCAATAAACTCTTCATCCAGAGCTGCCCTCGCTAAATATGGTCTTAAATCGCCCGAAGTCTGTAAAATCAACGAATGGGAATTCGGTTCATAGTGATAAATGCCAGCCTGTAATTCTTGAAAATCTTGTTTTGCCTCGCCGGCATCGATACATTGTTTGCCGGTTAATATATAAACCTCTAAGGGATAGGTAGCTCCGGCACTGGGCGCTGCCCTGAACTCTCTGGTTCCGGTTATACCCTGGGCTGCCCAGAGTATTTGACTCAACTGAGACAGGAGTATTGGTTTCTCACTGTATCTACGCACTGCTCTGCGTCTCGATATTGTTTCTTCTAATGAAACATTGCCCTTCAACTGGGCGCCTGGTAGCTTAATGGTGGCCTGCTTCATAGTAAATTATTCACTACACTATGAACTACTAATAACATTTAACCCTTGATTACACCCAATGGTACAGCCATAGCCACTTTTCTGGAAATTCCAGCATGGTGGACCACATCTATAACTTCAGTAACATCTTTGTAGGCTTGAGATGCCTCCTCAGCTAGCGAGGAAAGGTTGCCCGCTTTAACAGTAATACCTCTACTCTCCAATTCTTGAAGTACATCTTGACCCTTCACACTTCGCTTGGCAGCACCACGACTCAACATCCTTCCGGCACCATGACACGTAGAGCCGAATGTTTCAGTCATAGCCTTTTCGGTGCCCACAGCAATAAAAGAGCAACGTCCCATATCCCCGGGCACGAGCACGGGTTGGCCTACCTCCTTATAGCATGTAGGAGTATCCTTATGGCTTGCTGGCAAAGCTCTGGTGGCTCCTTTGCGGTGGACACAAACCTTGAGTTTGCGGTCATCTACAATATGTTCCTCGATTTTGGCTATATTATGAGCAACGTCATATATTTGATTCATTCCAAGTGCCTCGGTACTTTTACGAAAAACTTTGGAAAAGCTTTCTCTAACCCAGTGGGCAATACACTGCCGATTAACCCAAGCATAGTTAGCAGCGCATGCCATAGCAGCTAGATAATCTTGGCCTTCCGGCGATTTTATGGGAGCGCAGGCGAGCTGACGATCAGGGAGTTTTATTCCATACTTAGATACTGCCCCCTCCATAATACGCAGATGGTCAGTACATACTTGGTGGCCAAATCCGCGAGAGCCAGTATGAATCAAAACTAGTATCTGGCCTACCTCGTCAACGCCCATAATGCTAGCTATGTGAGGATCGAATATCTCTTTCACTACTTGAATCTCGAGGAAATGGTTCCCCGAACCTAATGTGCCTGCCTGCGGCATACCTCGCTTTGCTGCTTTGTCACTTATCTTGTCGGGATCGGCGCCACTGAGGCATCCATACTCTTCAGTAACATTCAAATCTTCCTCGGAACCCAAACCACGCTTCACGGCCCAACGAGATCCCTCCACCATTAATTGGTTCATTTCTTTTTGATTTACTCTAATTTTACCTTCAGAGCCGAGACCTGAAGGCACGTTACGGTATAACGCATTAATGAGTTCATTGATTCTTGGTCGCACTTCAGCTTCGCTAAGACTGGTACGTAGTAACCTTACGCCACAATTGATATCGTAACCTACCCCTCCCGGGGAAATCACGCCGTTCTTAACATCCATTGCCGCGACTCCGCCTATAGGGAAACCATAGCCCCAGTGGATATCCGGCATAGCAAGGGAGTGTCCTACAACACCTGGGAGAAATGCAACATTGGCAACCTGTTCGGGTGTTTGTTCCTCACGCATGGATTCAAGCATTTCTTTGGTAGCATAAATTAGACCGGGAACTCTCATGCCGCTTTTATAACTTTCGGGAATCTTCCAGCGGTAATCGTCTATTTTAATAAGTTGTCCTTGCCATTGCGCCATTTCACTAGTTCCTAAATATCTAGAATTACCTTTGCCCTGAAACCGTCATCACCTTTATCTATCTTTAACATATGATATGTCGCTGCTTTTACTTCGACCTTTAGTGTATGTTTCATTGTATTGAAATCTTCCCCATAGCAGATAGCTTGGAGTTTATTATGAGTTAAATTTATAATATAAAAGTGGTTAAACAGAATATGTTTGACATCGAAGAGGTAAATGAGTTCATTCAGCCATTCAATGAGTAAACTGTCTATGTCCCCGCCTCTCACTTCTAAATCGAAGTGAAATTTATTCTCAATGCTTTCAAGTTCGGTAATCAAACTGAATAAGGCTAGAGCAGCATTAGAAAAAAGCTCCTCGATATCTACCCCGTAGGCGATGATGCCTACATCAGCAGTATGGTCAATTACCTCAAAAGCCTTGTTCATTCCTCTCAGTCTATTATACAAAAATAGTAACGGCATCTCCATGCAAGCGTTTTTTGCACTTCGATAGAACTGTTGTTACAATCAATACTGAAGACACAAAAGAGATGGCTTCCCCGTTGATTCTTCAATTTGGCAAATTAGCGATTACCTTGTATGATTAAGATGGACATGGATAAATTTATTTACTGTATTTGATTTTTTACCGGGAAGATTATATGGTTCCAGCAATTCTAGGTGTAAATACCAAAAACAAATCAAACCTACAACTCACAATCTGTTATCCGGTTATAAGCAGTATATTCAGAAAAGGCAGATGTTAATGCCCCGCCAGCGATATATGGAATGTGCTTTATCTCTAGCACGGTTAGCTATGGGATATACCAGTCCTAACCCAGCAGTGGGGGCAGTAGTTGTCAAAGACGGACTTGTTGTCGGAATGGGGTATACTCAACCTGCCGGCTTGGAACACGCTGAGGTTATAGCACTTCGCCAGGCTGGTGACAAGGCACAGGGTGCTGTTCTCTATGTTACACTGGAACCCTGCTCCCATTATGGACATACTCCACCTTGTACGCAAGCGATAATTAATGCAGGCATTTCGGAGGTCTACATGGCCTTACTGGATCCTAATCCACTGGTTTCAGGGCGCGGTGTAGGTAGGCTAAATGCACAAGGCATTAAAACCCATATTGGTATATGTCAACAAGAAGCTTGCGAAATAAACGAGGCTTATATTAAGCACATTACTACAGGTTTACCATTTGTTGTAGCAAAATTCGCCATAAGCCTGGATGGTAAGATTGCCACAAAATCTGGCGATTCTAAATGGATAACCAAGGAAGAGACAAGAAAGTATGCACATACATTGCGATTTACATTCGATGCCATAATGGTAGGAGTGAACACGGTTGTTGCCGATAATCCTCACCTTACTGCTAAATGTTGTGGTGGCAGGGGTGGCATAGGGAAGCTGCAGCCTCTACGTTTAATTGTTGATAGTAAGGGAAGAGTTCCGTTGAACGCTCATATTTTCGAACCACCGGGTGAGGTTTTGCTTGCTGTAGCAGCACCTTTTGACTCTGCAAAGAAGGAGAAATTTGTGGAGGCGGGCGCTAAAGTGCTGGAATTACCAACCAGAGGAGGTTGGGTGGATGTTGCAGAGTTGTTCAAGTTGCTGGGGAAACGAGAGATTGTGACTGTACTTGTAGAGGGGGGTGGTGAGCTTCTCGGTTCACTTTTTGACCACTGCTTAGTGGACAAGGTATTGGCTTTTATCTCACCTATTATTATTGGTGGTTGTAAGGCTACAAGTGTTGGAGGAAATGGTGTTGACAACATAGCTAAGGCCTTAAGGCTCAGTAGGGTCGACATCAAGAGTTTCGGCGATGATGTATTAGTTAGTGGATACGTCGACAAGCGATTACCGCAAGAAGCGTAAGTCCTTGGGTTTATAGTATGTTCACAGGCATTATTGAGGAAGTTGGTATAGTTAAGGAAACGAATACAGACTACTTATCCTTTGAAACAAACAAGGTATTTGAAGAAACAAGAGAGGGTGATAGTGTAGCTGTTAATGGTGTTTGCTTAACTGTTATTTCCTTGGAAAATCGGGGCTTTAGTGTTAATGTGATGCCTGAGACGTTACGTTGCACCAACCTTGGTAATCTTCATTATGGTGACGAAGTAAATTTGGAAAGGGCATTGGTATTAGGGGGACGCTTGGGTGGTCATTTAGTGTTGGGCCATATAGATGATACGGGAGAAGTGATTAATGTGACTAGTGAGGAGAAAGCGAATATTATAAGAATTCTGGCACCTGCCAAGCTAATGCCTTATATAGTCAACAAAGGCTTTATAGCCGTTGACGGTGTTAGTCTTACTATCATGAGCCTTGATAATTCTTCTTTCGCTATCTCTCTGGTGTCTTACACTAAGGAAAATACCACATTAGGGGAAAAAAGACGTGGAGACATAGTCAATTTAGAAGTAGATATTTTAGCGAAATACGTGGAAAATCTTCAGGAGCAAAGAAGACAAAGTTTAAGCTTTGAGTTCCTTGGAGAACATGGATTCGTAGGGGGAACCGATGCTGGCTAGCATTTATGAAGCAATTGAAGACATAAAGGCGGGCAAGTTCGTCATTATAGTTGACGACGAGTCACGGGAAAATGAAGGTGATATGGCCATAGCCGCCGAGAAGATTACTCCTGAGGCGATAAATTTCATGGCTAAGCATGGTCGGGGGTTGATTTGTCTTCCCATTATCGGTCAAAGACTTGACGATTTAGGAATACCCCTTATGGTTACTAATAATACCTCACAGTACTCTACTGCATTCACGGTTTCTATCGAGGCGAAAAGTCAAGTTACAACCGGAATCTCTGCCTTTGATCGGGCTCAGACTATAAAAACTGTGATTGATCCTAATACCAAGGCGGAAGACTTGGCTCGACCGGGGCATATATTCCCTATTCGGGCCAGAGAAGGTGGAGTGTTAGTACGAGCAGGACACACAGAAGCTATCGTTGATATGGCCAGATTGGCTGGATTTTATCCGGCAGGCGTTATATGTGAGATTATGGATGAAGATGGCACAATGGCACGTCTACCTCAACTCGAGGCTATGGCTTCTAAATTTGATCTAAAAATTGTAACGATAACTGATTTGATTGCATATCGTCTCCGTCATGAAAAACTTGTACAGAAAGTGACTGAGGCTAAGCTACCCACCAAGTATGGCGAATTTACGGCAGTGGCTTATAAAAGTGTTGTTGATGCCGCCGAACATGTTGCTCTGGTCAAAGGCGATATATCAAATGATGAGCCAGTATTGGTACGTGTTCACAGCGAATGCCTGACCGGTGATGTATTTGGTAGTTATCGCTGCGATTGTGGTGCGCAGATTGAAATGGCTTTGCAAAGTATAGCAAAAGAAGAACGAGGTGTTTTCCTTTATATGAGACAGGAGGGGAGGGGAATCGGGTTTCATAATAAGCTTTGCGCCTATGCTCTTCAAGATCAAGGAATGGACACTGTGGAGGCTAACCTAGCTTTAGGTTTTGCTCCAGATTTGAGAGATTATGGGGTAGGTGCTCAGATTTTAGCTGACATAGGTTTACATAATATTAAATTGCTTACTAATAATCCTAAGAAGGTAATTGGATTAGAGAGCTATGGAATTAAGATAGTTGAGACCGTTCCCCTGATAACCCCGTCTACTCCTTATAACATCCACTATTTAGAAACCAAACAAAAGAAATTAGGACATATTCTAGGTATACAGGAGGGTAAGTAATGACTAAGCATTATGAAGGTATTCTAATAGGGAAAGGGCTAAAGTTTGCCGTGGTAGTTTCTCGTTTCAATGAGTTAATAACCAGGAAGTTGCTTGAAGGAGCAAGGGACGCCTTATTGCGCCACGGTGTTGCTGAGGGTGACATGGAGGTTGTCTGGACCCCGGGATGTCTGGAGATCCCGCTTATAAGCAAGAAGATGGCAGAAAGCAATAAGTATAATGCCATAATATGTCTTGGTGCGGTGATTCGTGGTGGCACTCCCCATTTCGAGCATGTTGCTGCCGAGGTAAACAGAGGAATTGGCAGAGTGAGCCTTGATACTGGTCTACCAGTAATACAAGGTATAATTACAGCAGACACTTTAGAGCAGGCTATTCAGAGAGCGGGCGCTAAAGAAGGTAACAGGGGCTCTGTTGCTGCGGTGAGTGCTATTGAGATGGCGAATCTGCTTAAGACTATTCAGTGACTTTATAAACTTTGTCACCACGTCTTACTCTATCGGGAACTTTTATACCAATAAGGTCGCTTGGATTGGCTTCGGTGATACTAACGCGCTCAATCTGCATAGATTCTACAGCCAGTTCGATATCTGTGGTGCTGCCCTTGATATGTATTTTATCACCTATTTTCAATGTGCCGCTTAACTCTATACCAGCTACCACAGGTTTAGCAAAAAAATCTGTTACGCTACCAATTTCCACTTCGCCCATCTCCAAATACCTCCTTATAAATAAATATAATACACCTTTGCCAAGTAGAAATCAATGTTAATGACCACAATATCTTGACAAGTTCCGTTGCTATACTTATGATAATAAACTAAATAAAAATCTAATTGGAGGTAGTATATACCATGACTGAAAGAAAAGCAGGGCAACCATATAGTACTGAAGAGTTACTTTCGTTTGATCGAATTAAGAGGGCTATGACGAGCAGGGTTCTAGATAGGATTGAAGATTTGTGGCAGGGGAAAGAGCCCATAAGTGTAGAGCAGATGAATAAGGTTATTGAGGATGAGTGGCGAAGAGTGAAGGAGGCGGTGAGGTCATCACCGGCAGCGCGAGAAGCTTTCCGTAAGTATTTGGAGCGCACCGTCGCTGAACAAATAGATAAGTTGATGAAAGAGGATAAAGCTGAGCTAGAGTCATTAGGCGTTGTAGAGAAGAGTCTATAAATTGGTTTCACAAGATAGAGCTGATTCAGGCAAACAGGCTAAACAAGAACGCGATATAGGGCAGTTGATTAAACGCCTAGACATGCTGGATGATAGGCTGGATAATATGGATTCTATAGTAACATCACTTATAGAAAGAGTGATGGGAAGACCTCTTGTTATGGAAATAACCTGCCCTAATTGCGGTCAAACTGTACAGGTTCATATAACCAGCGGAGTAAGGCTACGGGGTAAAGAATAGTCACGACAGGCATTGCATTTTTATCGATTCTTATTGCTAAGCCCTTGGATGGTAAATAGACCTCTATTTCCATCAAGTAATAAAAGATTTGTTCTGTTTAGCTATGTTTGTTACAATTATCGAATGGGCGGTTAGCTCAGTGGTTAGAGCGCTGCGTTGACATCGCAGAGGTCACTGGTTCAAGTCCAGTACTGCCCATTTTTTGATGTATAATATCTGATTTCTATATTTATAATGGTAAATTCGGGATGAAACCAGAAGCAAAAGATAAGGAACTGGAACGGATGCGCCACTCAGCATCCCATATTATGGCTGAGGCGGTGCAATGTCTTTTCTCTGAGGTTAAATTTGGCATTGGCCCAACCATTGAGAACGGTTTCTATTATGACTTTGAGTTGCCACGTCCATTAACGCCAGAAGACCTGCTTGTAATTGAGAGCAAGATGAGGGAGATTATTAGTCAGAATGCACCGTTTGTTACAGAGGAAATGAGTAAGGATGAAGCCCATAAGCTCTTTGCCACCCAGCCATATAAATTGGAGCTTATTAACGAAATCCCGGACGCTGCTGTAACTATCTATAAACAGGGTTCGTTCACTGATTTATGTCGTGGTCCCCATCTGGCCTCCACGGGTGAGGTGAAAGCATTTAAACTAACGCATATAGCTGGAGCATACTGGCGTGGTGATGAACAAAAGCCCATGTTGCAGAGGGTTTATGGTGTGGCTTTTGAGAACCGGGAGAAGCTTGACACCTATCTATTATTGCAGGCCGAAGCTGCTAAACGCGACCATAGGAAGTTGGGCAAAGAACTCGACTTCTTCAGTACTCACGAAGAAATTGGTCCTGGTTTAATCTGCTGGCATCCCAAAGGTGCCTTGATACGGCAGATCATCGAAGACTTTTGGAGAACAGAGCACAGCAAACGAGGCTATGACATCATTTACACTCCCCACATTGCCAAGCTAGATTTATGGAAGACTAGCGGGCACCTGGAATTCTATCGGGATTACCTATTCCCAGCAATGGAAATTGAGGGACAACAGTATATGCTTAGACCAATGAACTGCCTGGGCCATATTTTGATTTATAAAAGCCAGTTGCATAGTTATCGCAATTTACCTTTGAGATATGCCGAATTAGGTACAGTGTATAGATATGAGCGAACCGGTGTATTGTATGGTCTTGCCAGGGTCAGAGGGTTTACCCAAGATGACGCTCACATTTTTTGCAGACCGGACCAGGTTGAAGAAGAGCTCAAGGGAGTTCTGAACTTGGTACAATTTATGATGTCTAGTTTTGGCTTTGGTGAATATGAGTTATTGTTATCAACGCGCCCTGAGAAATATGCTGGCACAGTATCAATGTGGGAGGAGGCAACGGGATCATTGAAAAACGTCCTTGAAAAACTTGGGTTGCATTACGAAGTGGATCCTGGAGAAGGAGTTTTCTATGGACCTAAAATCGATATTAAACTCAGGGACGCTTTGGGCCACGTTTGGCAGGGTCCCACCATTCAAGTTGATTTCAATTTGCCACAACGCTTTGATGTCTGTTATATTGGTGAGGATGGCTCGGAGCATAATGTGGTGATGATCCATCGCACAGTTTTAGGTAGTATGGAGCGTTTTTTAGCTTGTCTCACAGAGCACTATGGTGGTGCTTTCCCTGTATGGTTATCACCGGTTCAAGCAACAATAATCCCGATAGCGGATCGCCATATTGACTACGCACGAAAGATAGAGGGCGATTTTAAGGATGAGGATATCAGAGTTCGGATTGACGACCGCTCTGAGAGAATGAATTTGAAAATAAGAGAGGCTCAACTGGAGAAGGTTCCATATATGCTCATAATTGGTGATAAAGAAATGGCTTCGTCCAGCGCGTCACTTCGTTTAAGGAGTGGTGAGGATCTGGGCTTAGAAACTCTGGTAAAAATAATAAATAGAATAAAAACAGCTATAGAGGCCAAGTCTTAAATACTGTTCCAGGGGGTAGAACTAGCATAGTCAAAGAATTATTAACTAATAGAAGAATTAGAGCCAGGGAAGTTCGTCTCATAGGAGAAGATGGGGAACAGTTGGGCGTAGTGCCTCTACAGAAAGCGTTACAAATCGCTTATGAGCGTGGGCTTGATTTGGTGCAAGTAGCATCAACGATGAGTCCGCCGGTATGCAGACTTCTTGATTATGGCAAATATAAGTATGAACAAACTAAAAAGGAACGCAAGGCAAAGAGGGGCCAAAGGGTTGGCTTACTCAAGGAAGTCCGTTTAAGACCCAAGATAGAAGAACATGATTTACAGGCGAAAATCAAAACCACAAAAAAGTTACTGGAGGAAGGTAATAAGGTACGACTATTTCTAAGGTTTAGAGGACGCGAAGTTATTTATCCTGAACTGGGTTGGAATGTGCTACGTAAAGTAGCTGAAGCCTCGAAGGAATTTGCAGTTGTAAGTAGCTCTGTTAATGAGGAGAGAACTATAGCCTTGGTCTTATCCCCAGTTTCTCAGAAGAAATATAAGGAGACAGGAACAGATGCCAAAACTGAAAACTCATAAAGGAGCAGCGAGTCGGTTTCATGTAACGGGTGGTGGTAAACTAATGCGTACTAAGTGCGGTAAGAGCCATTTCAGGCGAAAAAAGGCTCAAAGGACTAAGCGCCTATACGATGAAACGATACCTGTTTCCTCGGTGGATAGAAAAAGGGTAAGAAGGCTTTTACCCTACAAATAATAGAAGCAAAGAAAGGTAGTTTAAATTTTATTTCCAAGTATAAAGAGAGAATACTTAAAACATTAAAGGAGGAAGGACTTGCCACGAGCCAGGAGTGGAAAAGTAACCCACAGACGACATAAAAAAGTACTTCAACTGACTAAGGGGCATCGAGCAGCAAGGCACAAGCTTTATCGGACAGCTCATGAGTCAATGCTTCATGCCTTGGCTTATTCCTATCGCCATCGCCGTGAGCGAAAGGGGGACTTCAGAAAGCTATGGATTGCCCGCATCAATGCTGCTGCACGTGCCAAAGGAATTACTTATAGTCAGTTTATAGCCGGATTAAAAAAATCAAATGTAGAAATCGACCGCAAGATGTTAGCTGAAATGGCAGTTAAAGATCCTGACGGTTTTGCTACATTAGTAGCTTCGATAACTGAGAGTTAATAACCCCCCTTGTAATGATATTGTGCCTGAAAATTCCAGGAATTTTAGCAGGGGAGAGCTCTGCTTGATAATCAATGCTGGAACAACTCAAAGATCTTCGTACACAAGCTCTCGATGAATTAAATAAAGTTGATAATCCTCGGGAGCTGGAGCTATGGCGTGTCCGCCACCTGGGTAAGAAAAGTAATTTAACCAAAATTCTTCGTTCATTGGCTACCCTGCCCTTGGAAGAACGGCGAAAGAAGGGTTCTCAAGCTAATGAAGTAAAGAAAACCCTAGAGTTAAGCCTGGAAGAAAAGAAACAGGTACTACAGGAAGTCCTTTTTACCTCCCCTTTAGATCGCCGAGAATTAGATGTTACCTTGCCCGGTCGGCCTATCCTAACGGGACGACTTCACCCCACTACACAGATACTTAATGAAATTTGCGACATTTTCAAAAATATGGGCTTCCAGGTAATTGAGGGACCCGACGTGGAATGGGATTACTACAACTTTGAAGCCTTAAACATTCCTCAGCATCATCCGGCGCGAGACATGTTTGCTACGTTTTGGATAGACGCGGGTAAGGGAGGGAAGGCTAGACTTCTGCGCACGCACACTTCGCCAATGCAGATTAGATTGATGGAGAGCGAACGTCCGCCGATACGAGCCATAGTTCCCGGGCGAGTTTATAGGTATGAAGCAACGGATGCTACTCACGAATCTATGTTTTATCAGGTTGAGGGATTAGCCGTAGATAAGGGTATCACAATGAGTGATTTAAAAGGCACTTTGTTTGACTTTTGTCACTGCCTGTTTGGAGAAGAAAGAAAGGTGCGCTTTCGTTGCGATTACTTTCCTTTTGTAGAGCCCGGAGTGGAGGTAGCCATCGGATGTTCGGCTTGCGGTGGTTCTGGCTGCCGTCTGTGCAGCTACAGCGGCTGGCTTGAAATATTAGGGGCAGGGATGGTCCACCCGGATGTGTTATCCCGAGTGAATATCGACCCAGAACTTTACAGCGGTTTTGCCTTCGGATTGGGAGTCGAGCGTATACCTATGTTACGCTACGGTATTGACGACATCCGCCTCTTTTATAGTAATGACCTCAGATTTTTAAGGCAGTTCTAAATTTTAAGGTGATTATATGAAAATCTCCCTCAAATGGCTCAAGGATTATATTGACATCAAACTCGCTCCGCACGAACTGGCTGAACGGTTAACCATGGCTGGCCTGGAAGTCAAAGGTATACAGACTACAGGTGGGACCTGGGATAATGTAGTGATAGGGGAAGTGATAGTATTGAATCCTCATCCTAATGCTGACCGCCTTAAACTAGCTACAATTAATCTCGGCACGGAGAAAGTTATCACGGTTTGCGGTGCCCCTAATATCGAACTTGGGCAAAAAGTGGCTTTTGCCCGTATAGGAGCCGGACTTATAGATTCTTACACCGGAAAAATTACAGTACTGAAACCGGTAAAAATTCGCGGTGTAGCTTCAGAAGGCATGGTTTGTTCAGAGAAAGAATTAGCGATTTCTGATAGCCATGAAGGCATTTTGGTACTACCGCCTGAAGCCCCTATCGGTGCACCTCTTAGTGATTATCTGGGGGATGTGATTTTTGATTTAGATTTGACACCTAACCGCCCGGATTGCCTATCGGTAGTTGGTATTGCCCGAGAGATTACCGCCTTAACTGATGAACCACTCCGTTTATTACCGATTCATTACGAAGAATTAGAAAACTCAATAGACTCATTCACATCTGTTGACATAGCAGACTCAGACCTATGCCCCAGATATTGTGCAAGTTTAATTACGGGAATAAAAATAGCTTCCTCCCCAAACTGGCTGCAGCAACGTCTAAATAGCCATGGCATGCGCCCTATTAACAACGTAGTTGATATTACCAATTATGTGATGCTGGAATATGGTCAGCCTCTGCATGCCTTTGATTATCATAAGCTTGGGGGCGGACGAATTATCGTTCGCAGAGCCCGCAATGGTGAGACCATAACTACCCTTGATGGTTCAGAGCGCGCTCTTAAGCCAGACATATTAGTTATTGCCGATAAAGAAAAAGCTGTCGCTGTTGCCGGAATAATGGGTGGTCTGGATTCCGAAGTCACGGACAAAACTGACACTATCCTGCTGGAGTCGGCTAATTTTGACCAGGCTGCCATTCGTAGAGGCTGTAGCCATCTTCAAGTTCAAAGTGAGGCTTCGATTCGCTTTGACAAAGGACTTAATAGCGAGCTTCCGTTAATACCGTTGAAACGGGCAACTCAACTGTTGCTGGAGCTGGCCGGTGGCAGAGCAGCCAGCGGTATTATTGATGTTTATCCCGGAAAAGCAGAGCTAAAGACCTTATTGCTATCTACCCGGGAAGTAAAACGCCTTTCCAGTTTAAAGATTAACATTGATGGGATTCTTAAGGTATTAAGTTCCCTGGGTTTTGAGTGCAAGAAAGCTGATTCAGGTTCATCAATTTCTGTGTTGGTGCCTTATTGGCGCAGCGATATTAAATGCTCAGCCGATCTTGTGGAGGATATAGTTCGAATCATTGGTTACGAAAAAATACCAATGACCAGGCTTGCCTCTCCTTTGCCCCAACAAAAATCGAAGTTATCACCACCAGCCCAACCAAGCAATCTCAGGGAGAAATTGCGTTCTGTCCTGACCGGCTGTGGCTTTCATGAGATATTAACTTATTCTCTGGTCAGCCTGGAAAAACTGCACAGACTTTCTTTCAATCCCGATTCGAAAATTCAGGCGTTAAAAGTAGCTAATCCTATGACAAGAGAACAAGAATACTTGCGTACCAGTTTGAGGGCTGATCTCCTGGCTACGTTGGCACATAACCAAAAATTTGAGCCGGCGGGCATAAGGCTATTTGAAATTGGTAAGGTGTTTTTGCCACGAGGCGAGGATTTACCTGAGGAAAAGGAGATGCTCTGCGCTGTTCTTAGTGGCCCACGGGCAGAACTATCCTGGCGAATAAAAGACGAGGCACTCGATTTCTTTGACGCTAAGGGGGTAGTGGTAACAATCCTGAACCGGTTGGGGCTGAAAGCGAGTTTTAATATTGGCGATGATGAGAATCTATACCCGGGAAAACGGGCTGACATAATAGTCCAGGATGAAAAAGTAGGTATTACGGGAGAGGTGCATCCCAGGGTATTACAAACCTTCGAGCTTTCTAACACTGGTTATCTTATAGAAATTCACTTGGCAAAACTCTCCAGTATGATTACGTGGGACAAGGAATACAAGCCTATTCCGCGGTTTCCCAATGTCCCTAGGGATATCGCTCTAGTAGTAGATGAGCAAGTGAGTTACCGGACAGTGGAGAATATAGTCGGAAGCTTTCCACTGGTAATGCAGGTAACTCTCTTTGACCTTTATCGAGGCAAGCAAATACCCGAAGGCAAGAAATCTTTCGCCATAAGGATTGTATACCAATCACCCGGCCGTACCTTGACTGACGAAGAAGTTGACCGGACCCAAGAACAGATGCTGGCCATATTGCACCAGGAACTGGGCGCTACTTTACGTGACTGAGTTAGCTAGAGAGAGGCAACAGTTAGTTACTCCAATTGAGATTGTGAATTGAGGGTTTTGTCTAGAATCTTCTTTACATGTTCCGTCAAATTTTCCAAAGGCAGAAGCTGAGTTTCTTTCTCCATTCGCCATTTTGCTTCCACACTCTGGCTTTGTAGTGTGCGTGGAGATAAGGTCAATCGTAGGGGTATACCCAGTAGGTCAGCATCGTTGAATTTAACGCCGGGGGATTCCTGGCGGTCATCAAAGAGCACTTCGATGCCTTCTTTTTGTAAGTCCTGATAAATTTTTTCTGCCGCAGGAAGGACTGCCGACTTTTCCAACGATATGGGGCAAAGATAGACTTGATAAGGGGCTACAGAGAGCGGCCAGATAATGCCTTTGTTATCGTGGCTTTGCTCTACTATGGCAGCCAGCAGCCGCCCCAGTCCAATGCCATAGCTGCCCATAATAATAGGGCGGGACTTTCCATCGCTGTCCAAAAAAGATGCCCCGAATCTCTCACTGATGAAGGTGCCCAATTTAAAAACATGCCCCACTTCAATGCTTCTGGCATAGGTGAGCTTACTGCTACACTTGACGCAGCTATTGCCTGACCGAGCCAGGGCAATGTCAGCTATCAAGTCAACTTTAAAATCTCTGGGGTAATTGGCATTTCTGAAATGGTACCCTTGTTTGTTAGCGCCAACAACAAAATTAAAGCCTGAGGTTATGGAATCATCAGCTACGATTTTTGCTTCTTTTGTACCTATAGGTGAAGCAAAACCGGCCACAAGTCCGGCTTCCTCTACCTCGCCTTCGGTGGCCATGCGCAGTTCCAAGCATTTTAGATTGTTTCTCAATTTGGTCTCGTTGACTTCCAGATCGCCGCGAATAATAACGAAAACAAATTCTCCGTCGGCAAAATAAAATACTGCCT
>Ga0209742_10000712_pt1 | contig 16933 bp, 17 predicted proteins | sample DeeMarSeWOR38_10_FD_187462 | JGI IMG/M metagenome (GOLD analysis project Ga0209742, IMG submission 187462) | Marine sediment microbial communities from White Oak River estuary, North Carolina - WOR-3-8_10 (SPAdes) (version 2) | ecosystem: Environmental > Aquatic > Marine > Intertidal zone >... | reverse complement strand
ATCGCCGATTTTATCCGCCAGGGAAAATCCAATAAAGAGATGGCCTATCTCCTTAAGATATCGGTCAGTGCAGTTGATTTCCATCGCCGCAACCTCCGTAATAAACTAGAGATCAAAGGAAAAAAAATAAACCTCCGCTCCTTCCTGCTCTCACACGTAGGTTGAACCTACGCATAACCTGTCGATCTATCTATATTGATTTCTTCGTAATTTCCTTTATTCATGTAAGATATAGAAACCTAGCCAAGGAAATTACCGGGTTGGAGTTGCTGGGCATCCAGGACAGAGAGTCTTTTGCTATGCTCAGGTGCTTGGAACACGCGATGCTGAAGAGATCCCGCCCACCCTGCATGGTCTCCGGAGAAGGCGCCTGCGGAGCCTATTAACGGTATCAGCATAAGAGTCCAGCTTAGGAAGAAGCGCAAAAAATAATTTTTCCCAAAGGTTTGATTTTTCTGTGCAGTTTCTGACCCCATCGGGTAAATTAGGTATTTTTACGTAACTGGCTTGATTTTAATACCACAATGTGGTAGTTAGGGCTAAAATTTTTCAGTATGATCCACAGAAGAATGAGAACATATTTCGCTTGAGGTATACCAACAAAAAAATTTATGGAGGACTATAATGGGTAGGTACAAGGACATTTTCACTAAAAGCGTAGAAGAACCTGAAGCTTTCTGGGGCAAAGCCGCGGAGGGTATTGACTGGTATAAGACTTGGGACAAGGTTCTGGATGACTCAACTCCCCCATTCTACCGCTGGTTTGCAGGTGCCGAGATGAACACCTGCTACAATGCCGTCGACAGACACCTTGAGCGTGGCAGGGCAGACCAGGTAGCTATCATTTACGACAGTCCGGTGACAAACACCATTCAAAAGTTTACTTACCAGGAACTTCGTGACCTGGTGGCAACGTTTGCCGGCGTCCTTAAGGGACAGGGTGTAAAAAAGGGAGACACGGTAATCATATACATGCCCATGATCCCGCAGGCCGCCATTGCCATGCTGGCCTGTGCCCGGCTTGGCGCCATCCATTCTGTGGTTTTTGGCGGCTTTGCCGCAAACGAACTGGCTATCCGGATTGACCATTCCCAGCCCAAGGTCATTGTTACAGCATCCGGCGCGGTGGAGGGCAAAAAACTCATTGAGTATAAACCGCTGCTTGATAAGGCCATTGAAATTGCCAAGCACACTCCTGAGAAATGCATCATATACCAGCGACCCATGGTTAAGGCACCTCTTAATCATGAGCGGGATCTTGACTGGGAAAAACTGGCCGCAACAGCTGAACCTGCAGAATGTGTTCCTGTAAAGGCAACTGACCCGCTTTATATTCTCTATACGTCAGGTACCACCGGCATGCCCAAAGGCGTGGTCAGGGATAACGGCGGCCATGCGGTAGCCCTCAACTGGAGTATGGAAAACATTTATGATGTGCGCGGTGGTGATGTTTACTGGGCAGCCTCGGATGTAGGCTGGGTGGTCGGCCACTCGTATATTATCTACGGTCCGCTCTTAAGGGGCTGCACCACCATCATTTACGAGGGCAAACCCATCGGCACGCCTGATCCGGGTGCCTTCTGGCGCGTTATTTCCCAGCATGGCGTCAAGGTGCTTTTCACAGCGCCAACCGCTTTCAGGGCCATTAAAAAGGAAGATCCGGATGGTGCCTATTTCAAGGAGTATGATCTTTCAGACTTTAAATACCTTTTTCTGGCCGGGGAAAGGCTTGATCCGGACACCTACCACTGGGCCTGCAAAATGCTGCACCGCCCGGTCATCGATCACTGGTGGCAGACCGAAACCGGCTGGGCCATTGCAGCAAACTGCATGGGTATTGAACAGATGCCGATCAAGCCCGGTTCGCCAACTGTCGCGGTGCCAGGCTATGATGTCTGCATCCTCGACGACAGTGGCAAGGAACTTGGCTCCCATGAGGAAGGCAATGTGGTAGTCAAACTGCCATTGCCTCCCGGCACCCTGCCCACCCTTTACAAGGACGATGAAAAATTCCAGCGCTCCTATATGAGCAAGTTTCCGGGCTACTATGAAACCAGTGACGGCGGCTATATGGATGAAGACGGCTATGTTTTTGTTATGGGACGTGTGGACGACGTCATCAATATCGCCGGCCACCGTCTATCCACAGGAGCCATGGAGGAGGTTATCGCTACCCATCCCAGCGTGGCGGAATGTGCTGTATTCGGAACCGACGACCAGCTCAAAGGGCAGCTGCCTGTTGGCCTCGTAGTACTGAAAGCTGGCGTTGAGCAGGATGAAGACGCCCTGAAAACGGACCTGGTAAAGATGGTGCGCAGCCAGATCGGTCCTATTGCCTGCTATAAGGAGACCTCCGTTGTCAAGCGGCTGCCCAAGACGCGTTCCGGTAAAATCCTGCGCGGCACCATGCGTGCAATTGCCAATGGCAAGGAATATCGGATGCCCTCGACCATTGATGACCCAACCGTTCTGGATGAGATAACAGATTCGCTCAAAACAATGGGTTATCCAAAAAGATAAGAGACGAAATAAAAGGAAAAGGGACGTTGATAGCCTATGCGTCCCTTTTCAATTATTTTTAGTTCATCTTAGCCATTTGAGAGACCGGGCGAATGAAAATTCATGAATATCAGGCTAAAGAGCTGTTCCGTAATGCCAACATTCCTGTTCCTGAGGGAGAGGTGGCGTTTTCTGTCGATGAAGCTTGTACCACAGCTGAAAATCTGGGCTCTTATCCAGTTGTCATAAAAGCCCAGATCCATGCAGGCGGCCGCGGTAAGGGTGGCGGTGTCAAGCTTGCCAACTCCCGGGAAGAGGTAAAAAATATTGCCTCTCATATCCTGAACATGAACCTGGTCACACCCCAGACGGGTCCTGAGGGGAAGCTCGTTAAGAAAATATTGGTGGAGGAAGGGCTCAATGTTGCCAGAGAGTTATACCTTTCCATTCTTCCTGACAGGGCCACGGCCAATATTGTTATCATAGCCAGCCAGGCAGGCGGCATGGATATCGAAGAGGTGGCAGCAAAAAGCCCGGAAAAAATTATCCGCGTCGCAGTTAACCCCCTTGTCGGGATAGAACCCTATCACTGTCGCGAGGTTGCATTCGGCCTTGGCCTGAGCCCGGAAGTTAACAAGCAGTTTTATGCCATGCTCTCAAAGCTTTACCGCCTGTTTGTCTCCCGGGACTGCTCTCTTGTTGAGATTAACCCTCTGGTTGTAACTGAAGAGAATGCCATAATTGCCCTGGATGCCAAGATCGATATTGACAGCAACGGGTTATACCGGCAAAAGGATCTCGAGGAGTTGCGGGATACGGATGAGGAGGATGCTCTTGAGGTTGAGGCATCCAGGTTCAATCTAAATTATATCAACCTTTCCGGCAATGTCGGCAACATGGTCAATGGCGCAGGTCTTGCCATGGCCACCATGGACATCATCAAGAAGGCCGGCGCTGAGCCTGCCAATTTCCTTGATGTCGGCGGAGGGGCCAACGCCGAAATGGTTGAAAACGGTTTCAGGATCATCCTGGCAGATGATAATGTTCAGGCTATCCTGATCAATATTTTCGGTGGTATATTACGGTGCGACGTCCTGGCAGAAGGGGTAGTGCAGGCTGCTCAAAAAACAGGCATATCTGTACCGGTTGTCATCCGTATGGAAGGCACCAATGTGGAGGAAGGCCGCAGGATCCTGGCAAAATCAGGCCTGAATCTCATCACCGCCGTGGATCTGAAGGATGCAGCAGATAAGATTGCTGAAATTGTCAGGGGCTGATTATGAGCATCTTTGTCGACAGAAACACTAGAGTTTTAGTACAGGGCATCACCGGGCGTGAAGGCCAATTCCACACCCGCCAGTGTATTTCCTACGGCACGAATGTAGTGGCAGGTGTGACCCCGGCTAAAGGGGGGCAGACAATGGATGAAGTGCCCGTTTTTAATACTGTACGGGAAGCTGCCAAAAAGACGGAAGCCAACTGCGCCATGATCTTTGTGCCACCTGCCTTTGCAGCAGATGCCATCATGGAGGCGGCTGATGCCGAGATAGAGCTGATTGTCTCGATCACTGAAGGCATCCCTGTCATGGATATGCTGCGAGTTAAGAATTTCCTGGCCTCCAAACCATCACGCCTGATAGGCCCCAACTGCCCGGGCATCATTACCCCGGGCCAGTGTAAGGTGGGCATTATGCCTGGCCCCATACACCTGCCGGGACCCATCGGCGTGGTATCGCGTTCCGGCACCCTGACCTATGAAGTTGTTGACCAGCTCACCAAGCAGGGCTTGGGACAGTCCACCTGCATCGGCATTGGTGGTGATCCTGTCAACGGCACCAATTTTATCGATTGCCTGGCTGCATTTGAAGCTGATCCAGCAACAAAAGGCATAGTCATGATCGGTGAGATAGGAGGATCAGCGGAAGAGGAGGCCTGCGCATACATTGCCGAAAATGTCTCAAAGCCTGTGGTCGGTTTTGTAGCCGGCTTAACCGCCCCGCCAGGCCGCCGCATGGGCCATGCCGGGGCAATTGTCAGCGGCGGCAGCGGCACAGCCCAAGCCAAAATAGATGCTATGCGCCGGGCTGAGGTGCATGTCTGTGAAGATCTTGGCAACCTTGGAGAGTTCTGTTCCAATGTCTTTAACGTTATTAAGGATTGAACATATATATACAATATAAACCAAGTTTATTCCCAGCAGGTTGAGGTTCAATATGACAGAAAAAACAAAAAAACACAGGGTGCTGGTAGGAAAGCCTGGACTGGACGGTCATGACCGTGGAGCCAAATTCATTGCCCATGCTCTGCGGGACGCGGGCTTTGAGGTTGTCTACACCGGCATCCGTAGGAGTCCGGATGAAATTGCTGCCGCAGCCATCCAGGAAGATGTAGATGCCATAGGACTCTCATCGCTGTCAGGCGCCCATATGCGCCTTTTCCCGGCAGTGGTTGAGGCTCTTGACAAGGCGGGAGCCCCCGAAATTCCGGTACTTGGCGGTGGTGTTATCCCGGATGAAGATATCGTTGCCTTAAAAGCGGCGGGCATTGCTGAAATATTCACCCCGGGCACCCCGGTTGATAAGATAATAAGTGCCTTTCAGGATGCCTGCGAGAAAAAACCTGCAGGCTGATCAGGGCACTGATGAAAACCAGCAGATTACTTGAAGGTTTGAAAGCCAGGGATCCAAGAGCGATCGGACGAGCCATTTCCCTGGTGGAAAACGGTGATGAAAGCGCTGAAGCCATCCTATCGGCCCTCGATGAAAATTTTGTTTCAGAGGCCGTTATCATTGGCATCACCGGACCTCCTGGGGCCGGCAAGTCGACCCTGACCAACTCCATCATATCCGAGTTGCGTCAGAGCGGGAAGCGGATAGGCATCATTGCCATTGATCCCTCCTCACCCATCTCGGGCGGGGCGATCTTGGGAGACCGCATCCGCATGATGCAGCACGCTACTGACCACGATGTTGTGATGCGGTCCATGGCCACCCGGGGCAGACTGGGGGGGCTTTGTGCCACTGCAGGTGCAGCAGTGCGCATCATGGCCAGCAGCGGCTGCTCTTTCATAATTATCGAGACCGTTGGCGTTGGCCAGTCTGAGATGGATATCATCCGCCTGGCGGACATCACTCTTCTGGTTCTGGCTCCCGGCCTTGGCGATGATATCCAGGCCATGAAGGCCGGGCTCCTGGAAGTTGCTGATATCCTGGTGGTAAACAAGGCCGATTGCAAAGGCGCTGATATCCTGGCTATGGACCTTGAAGCAGTCACCCGCAAAGGGAGCTCCACTCCGACCCAGGTCAGCATGACTGTTGCAACCGAATCCAAAGGGATAGCTGAACTCCTTGATCGCATAGATAAATTGGATAGTGAACACAGGGATACCGGTGAAAGGAAAACAAGAAGGCGTGCAGCTCATGAACAGGAAGTGCTCGACTGGTGCCTGGAAATGCTGAGACCAAAGCTCCAGGCTGAAATAACCAAAAGAGAATTACCCCTCCTTGGAGACCCAAGGCTGAAGGCAAAAAAAATTTTGGAAGAACAATAAGGAACAGAAGGTAGAAGCCATGACGAAGCATCCAAAACTTGTGGAATGGGAAGAAAAAGAACTGGCCAAAAGTTTGAACCGGTTCCCGGAGCGTAAGGACAAATTTACCAATCATGGAGGTGAGGAAATTCCACGACTGGCAACTCCGGAGAATATGGATGACAGATATCTTGAGAAAATCTCCTTTCCTGGTCAGTATCCTTTTACCAGGGGGGTGCAGCCCACTATGTACCGCGGCCGCTTATGGACCATGCGCCAGTATGCAGGTTTTTCGACAGCTGCCGAATCAAACAAGCGGTACCGTTACCTGCTTGAACAGGGCACTACAGGTCTCTCGGTGGCCTTTGATCTGCCGACCCAGATCGGTTACGATTCAGATGATCCAATGAGTCTCGGCGAGGTCGGCAAGGTCGGCGTTGCTATAGATTCCCTGGCAGACATGGAAACCCTTTTTGATCAGATCCCGTTGGATAAGGTCTCCACCTCCATGACCATCAACTCGCCTGCCGCCATCCTGCTTGCCATGTATGTGGCGGTCGGGGAAAAACAGGGAGTTGCTCCTGAGGATATCAAAGGTACTATCCAGAATGATGTCTTGAAGGAATATGTTGCCCGCGGTACCTATATATTTCCCCCCAAACCAAGCCTGCGGCTGATCACCAACATTTTCCAGTGGTGCGGTCAGAAAACCCCGGCATTTAATACAATATCCATTTCGGGCTATCACATCAGAGAAGCCGGCTCAACTGCAGTTCAGGAGGTCGCTTTTACCCTGGCCAACGGCTGTACCTATGTCCAGACGGCATTGGATGCCGGTCTGGAACTTGATATCTTTGCTCGGCGACTGGCTTTCTTTTTCAATGCCTCATCAGACCTGCTGGAGGAAGTTGCCAAGTTCAGGGCCGCGAGAAGACTGTGGGCCCGCCTCATGAAAGAACGGTTCGGTGCCCGAAAACCCACAAGCCTTATGCTACGGTTTCACACTCAGACAGCGGGCAACACCTTAACGGCGCAACAGATTGACAACAATATTGTCCGGGTGACCATCCAGGCCCTTGCCGCTGTTTTTGGCGGCACCCAGTCACTGCACACTAACTCCAAGGATGAAGCCCACTCCCTGCCCACCGAAGAATCGGTCCGAACAGCTCTGCGCACCCAGCAAATCCTGGCCCATGAATCGGGGGTGGCGGATACCATAGATCCTCTGGCCGGTTCCTATTATATTGAAGCCCTGACCGATAAGATTGAACGGGAAGCTCTCGCCTTGATCCACAAAATTGAAGAGTCAGGCGGCGTAGTCAAATGCATAGAAGAAGGGTTTATTCAGCGCCAGATTGAAAATGCCGCCTACCAGTATCAGCTGGAGATTGAGCGGAGCGAGCGCATTATTGTAGGAGTGAACAAATTCCAGATCCAGGAGGATAAAAAGCCGCCTTTGCTCAGGGTAAACCCTGAAGTTGAAAAAACCCAGGTTGCCAAACTAACCGAAGTGAAAAAAAACAGGAATAACGAACAGGTTACGAATAGACTGACCAAGCTTGAAACCGCGGCCCAGGGTGATGGAAACCTTATGCCGCATATATATGACTGTGTGAAAGAATACGCAACGCTCGGCGAAATCTGCAATGTGTTGCGAAAAGTTTTTGGCGAATATAAAGATAGAGGATAAAGTATGTTACAAAAGATTGATCATTTGGGGATTGCGGTAAGGTCCATTGCCGAGGCAAAAACATTTTATGAAAAAATTCTTGGCCTGGAGTGCGAAGGTGAAGAGACCGTTGAATCGCAAAAGGTAAAGACTGCTTTTTTTGCCGTGGGCGAAGTTCATATCGAGCTGCTGGAGCCGACTTCCCAGGAAAGCCCAATTGCCAAATTCCTTGAAAAAAACGGAGAAGGGATACACCATGTAGCATACAGAACAAACGATATCGAGGGCCAGATCAAACAGGCACGTGATGGCGGCTGCCGCCTTATCCATGAAACACCGATTGAAGGAGCCGGCGGCAAACTGGTTGCGTTTCTGCATCCCAAGTCTACCCATGGCGTATTAATGGAGTTCTGTTCAAAGAAAAGCTGACGTTTGACAACCATATCTATCAATGTTTTCGTCAATTAGAGCAGGAGAGAAAATATGAGCACCGACTTTGACAAACTGTTGAAAATGCGGGCTCTGGCCCGCTTGGGAGGCGGTCAGGAACGTATTGACAAGCAGCATGCCAAAGGCAGGATGACAGCCCGTGAAAGGGTTGAGATGCTGCTTGATGAAGGTAGTTTTGAAGAGTTTGATATGTTCAAGACTCATCGTTGCACCCAGTTCGGCATGGAAGGTTCTGAGTTCCTGGGCGACGGGGTTATAACCGGCTACGGTACAATTAACGGCAGGGTTGTCTATGTCTTTTCCCAGGACTTTACCGTTTTTGGCGGTTCGCTTTCAGAAACATTTGCTGAAAAAGTATGCAAGATCATGGACCTGGCCATGAAAAACGGAGCACCGGTGATCGGACTCAATGATTCCGGTGGAGCCAGGATACAGGAAGGCATAGAAAGCCTGGCAGGATACACGGATATTTTCCTGCGCAATGTCATGAGTTCCGGGGTTATTCCACAGATTTCAGCGATTTTCGGCCCCTGCGCTGGCGGCGCGGTATACTCTCCGGCCTTAACTGATTTTTCCATCATGGTCAAAAACAACAGTTACATGTTTCTCACCGGCCCTAAGGTAGTGAAATCAGTAACCCATGAAGATGTAACTGTCGAAGAACTTGGCGGGGCGACTGTCCATGCCTCCAAAAGCGGTGTAATTCATTATGCGGCTGAATCCGGGGCTGATGCCATAGAATATATAAAAAAGCTCTTATCCTATATGCCTCAGAACAACATGGAAAGTCCGCCTGTTATTGAATGTGATGATCCGCCTGACAGAGCAGAAGATTTTCTCAACCAGATCATCCCGGAAAACCCAAATGTATCCTATGACATGAAAGAAGTAATCCGGAGGACCGTTGACTATGGCGACTTCCTGGAAGTAATGGCAGAATTTGCTCCAAACCTGGTTATCGGATTCGCCCGTTACGATGGTTACCCTGTAGGCATTGTTGCAAACCAGTCGGAATATCTGGCCGGCGTACTTGATATTGATTCATCGGTTAAGGGTGCCAGGTTTGTCCGCTTCTGTGATTGCTTTAACATCCCTATTGTCACTTTTGTAGATGTTCCAGGATTTCTGCCCGGTACTGTCCAGGAATATGGGGGAGTTATAAGAAACGGCGCTAAGATGCTTTATGCCTTTGCTGAAGCCACAATCCCGAAAGTCACCGTTATAACGCGCAAGGCTTATGGAGGTGCTTACTGCGTCATGTCTTCCAAGCACCTCAGGGGGGACATTAATTATGCCTGGCCCACTGCTGAGATTGCGGTGATGGGCGCCACGGGTGCAGTTGAAGTGCTTTATGCCCGCCAGGCTAAAAAAACTGACGATCCTCAAGCCTTTCTGGAGCAAAAGGAGCAGGAATATGCCGAAGCAGTCGTAAATCCGTTTGTAGCTGCCAAACGGGGCTATATAGATGACATCATTGAACCGGCCATGACCCGCTTCCGGATTATCAAGGCTTTGCAGCTCTTGAAAAATAAACGGGATACCAATCCCATGAAAAAACATGGCAATATACCGTTATAGGACTGCAACTTCTCATTTTTCAGGACATGGAGGGAAATATGGCTGTAAAAATTTTAATCAAGCGTTTCATTGGACAGGAGGTTGCCCCTGTTGTGCGTCCATTGATAGTTGAATTAAGGACCCATGCCATGAAGCAATCCGGATATATAAGCGGAGAAACCTTAAAATGTATTGACAGGCCCGGCGAGTATCTGGTGATAAGCACCTGGCAGTCACTAGATGAATGGAATAAATGGCTCAACAGTCAGGAACGTAAAATACTCGAAGGCAAGATTGACTCCATTACCGGAAGGGCTACGGAATATACGGCCTTTGTACAACTCGGCAATTGAATGCCAGTACCTGCATTATTTAATGGAAGATAATAAAAAGAAAATAGCCGCGATGTCAGCGGTTCTGAATTACCTGCAGACTGAAGAAGAAGCTGCCCTTTATGGTTTCCCTGCTGACAGGATTACATCTCCGGCACCTGACGGTTTCTGGAGTTTCAGCGGCCGTCAGTCCCAAATGATGCTGCGCAGCATGGCCCAGATGCGCCTTTTCCCCGCCTGGAAAGGTTGATCAATTTTTTCACAATAGGAAGGCACCGATGAATAATGAGATAATGATAGAAAGCACCAAGTTGGACTACAGGAAAGACCGACCCACTGCTAAGAATCCTGTAAAAGTTATGGATTTGACCTTGCGTGACGGGCATCAGTCCCTTTTTGCCACCAGAGGCAGGACCGAAGATATGATCCCTGTTGCCGAGTTGATGGATGAGGTCGGTTTCTGGGCCTTGGAGACTTGGGGCGGCGCTACATTTGACGCAATGCACCGCTTTTTGAATGAAGACCCCTGGGAAAGGATCAGAACACTCAAGAAATATGCAAAGAAAACCCCGTTTTCAATGCTGCTTCGGGCTCAAAATCTGGTGGGATACCGCAATTACGCGGACGATGTGGCCGAGGCCTTTGTTGACCGTGCTGCGGCCAACGGCATGGACGTATTCAGAACCTTTGATGCTTTAAATGACTACCGGAACTTTGAAACGGTTGTAAAAGGTATAAAAAAAGCCGGCAAACATTTCCAGGGATGTATCTGTTATTCCTTAACCGAACCGCGTCTGGGCGGCGATGTTTACAACCTGGATTATTACGTTGCAAAGGCCAAAGAACTTGAAGCAATGGGTGCTGACTCCATCTGCGTCAAAGATATGGCCGGTCTTATGGCCCCCTATGATGCCTTTCCCCTGTTCAAGGCCCTAAAACAGGCAGTCAAGCCTCCTCTCCATCTACACAGTCATTTTACATCCGGCATGGCTCCCATGACTCACCTAAAGGCAATTGAGGCAGGGGCCGATATAGTTGATACCTGTATGTCTCCGTATGCCTACAGAACCTCACACCCGGCTGTAGAGCCCATGGTTATGGCGCTTCTCGGCACCAACAGGGACACAGGTTTTGATATCAACCTTCTGGCCCGGATCAATGAGATTTTTGAAAAAGAGATCGTGCCCAAATACAGACACCTGCTGAATGATACCAAGATGTCCGTCATTGACATAAATGTTCTTCTCCACCAGACTCCGGGAGGTATGCTCTCTAACCTGGTGAACCAGCTGCGTGAAATGGATGCCCTTGATAAAATCGACCAAGTCTATGGTGAACTTCCCCGGGTCAGAAAAGATCTTGGCCAGATCCCCCTGGTAACCCCTACCAGCCAGATAGTAGGCACCCAGACAGTCAACAATGTGCTGTTTGATGAAGGTGATGAGCGTTATAAAATGATAACCGGCCAGGTGAAAGACCTGTGTTACGGTTTATACGGCAAGACAGCAGTTCCCATCAATTCGGAAGTTCAGAAAAAAGCTTTAAAGGGGTATCCAAGAGGTGAGGAGCCCATAACCTGTCGGCCTGCTGAGGTCCTTGAGCCAGAACTTGAAAAGGCCAAGGAAGAAATAAAGGATTTGGCCAAAGACATGGATGACATTCTGATCTATGCCCTTTACCCGGTTACCGGTAAAAGATTTCTGAAATGGAAGTACGGCCTGGAACCTCTGCCGCCTGAAGTCAAACCACGGACCATGGAGGATGTAAAAGCCGAGCAGGAGCTTCTTGCCAAGGCAAAAGCCGGAAAACTGGTAGAGAAAAAGGAAAAAACCGTCCCTGTTATGGGTGAGAATCTCCGAAAATTCAATGTCCTCGTTGATGGCGAATATTTTGAAGTTGAAGTTGAAGATACAGGCGGAACACCCAGTATAAGTTCTGTCAGACAAGCTGTTCCGTCCCCAAGGCCTGCTCCGGTTTCTCAAGTCAAACCTTCAGTTGCTGCCGTCAAAGAACCTGCTCCTGCTGCTGTTGATGACATCGGCGGTACGCCACTCGTAGCTCCTATGCCCGGTATGATTGTCGGTCTTGACAAAAAAGAGGGAGACAAGGTGAATGAGGGTGAAACCATTTTGATCCTTGAGGCTATGAAAATGGAAAATGCACTTCCCTCGCCGATCTCCGGCACCATCACAAAGATCAATCTGGGTGTGGGTGATCATGTGGCAAAAAATGATATTCTCTGTGTGATAACTCCGTAAGTTTTAGGGTTGACATCTTTTGCACCTCAGCCCGTAATTATTGAAACTTATGTTCCATAAAACTCTTTAATACTGCCTTCTTAGGTTCATTTTCGTTGTCGCCATACAAAACGTGACGACGATTGACAGGCAACCTTTCTACAGGAAACGAACCAGCAGAGAAGCGGCGCAAGAAATGACACCCTATCACCTGACCCCGCAGTGTGCGGTACTGCTCTGTGCTGCTCAGCTGCATGAAATGGCAAGTGAACAGATTATTCAATTACTTCAAAAGGGATTTTACAGCCCGGCTTATCACAATATTGGTCTTGGTCACATATTCCTCGTGATTTTTCTCAATATCGGAGAGTTCGTAGTAGTAATTCACCATGAAGCCATATGAGCGCTTCATACCGGTTTCAGAGATATCCGCACACCAGTTTATCCTTTCCAGCCTGGCTCCGTTGGTAAGATGGAAATTGGCTACAGGGTCCAGCGTCCTGTTGCCAAGCCGTTCTTCAACCAGATATTTCACACAGAGCCTCTGAAGGATAGGCTTGGCGAATTCAGCGGTCTCACTGTTCCGGTACCAGTCTCCCGTCAGGATTTCTTCCAACTGATGGGCTGCATTTTCACAGGCAAAGCGATCTTTCAGCGCGGCAATCTCCTTGGTTCGCAGCACATCCTCATCACCAGCGGCAAGTTTTGGATCGAGCCACTTTCTGAAGTTGGGCACCGGAGAGAGTGTGGCATAATGTTTCAGGCTGTCATGCTCGTTTGAGAGTTCCTGAATTACTGTTTTTATTAAGAAATTTCCAAGGTTTATGCCTGCCAGGCCTGGCTGGGTATTGGAAATCGAATAAAATATAGCCGTACTTGCCTGTTCCGGTTCAATTTTTTCGTCCTCTTTATTCAGCAGCTCCTGGATATTGGAACTCAACTTATTGACAAGTGCCACTTCCACAAAGATCAATGGTTCCGATGGCATCTTATTATGAAAAAAAGCAAAACATAAACGGTTTGAAGCAAGTCTTCTGTGCAGGTCGCTCCATGAACGAATTTCATGCACCGCCTCATATTCAATCAGTTTTTCCAACAGCGCTGCAGGTGAATTCCAGGTAATCTCCTGTAGGTCAAGCATGCCGATATCAAACCATGCTCCGAGTAATTCTTTGATATCAAAGGAAAGTTTATAAAGCCGCTGGTCCTCCTTGACCCTCGACAGAAGGGTGGCCCGCATATCAATTAACAGTTTCAAACCGTTCGGCAGGGATGAGAATTGCTTCAGGAAAATTATTCGAGGGGGAATCAGGGCATTTTTCAGTTCAATTTCAGCATTAATTGCTTCTTTCTGGTTTCGGGCTTCTTCCAACTCCTTGATCTTGTCAGCCAGTAACTGCCGGTCGATATCAAAGTCATGCGCAAGAATATCATGAAATGTTTCCCGGCCTTTTATCGAAAGATGCATGTAAACAGCACCAAGCTCTACAGTTCTGGATCGGGCCGAGACATCCCCACCCTTAGCATAAATGCAGTCATGGATTAACCGCTGCAGGTGATCTCTGTTTTCATAGCGCGGATCAAGCCCTTCTGCTTTTGTCAGGGCTTTCCTGGCCATACCAATGATACCTTCCCAGGCCTTTTTGAATTCTCCCCTGGTCAGCCTGTTAAAAATTTTCGATTTTATTCCTATTTCATCATAGATCTCAGCCATGTAATCAGCCCTTGTTATCGAATTCTTCAGTATGTAAAAGAATCAGGTATTCCTGCTTTTTACTGGATCGTGCATTTTGAAAAAGTGATCTGTAATAACAATGTATTATGATACTATAAACTTTACATTTTGGCATGGTTTTGCCCGTTTAAATAACAATCTTTTTCTCAACATTCCCAGAGATAAAGATCGAGCCCTTGCAATAAAACATTCAACAGCAATCACTTATGTTTGCCTGCTGCAATAAATGCTGCTAACATATTAAAACAATGGTGCTTTTGCTAATTCAGTACAGCCTGACCCGATAGGCTTCTGCAGTTTGGTCCAGACCCTTGGAAAATGCCATGAACAACTACAGCCTTAAACATTCGGATGTTAGGACGTTTCAATCTTTGACTTCATATGCGTGGTATGATATTGAGACAAATAATTATTGTTGAAAATTAGCCCGTAAACACAAACTGGAAATATAAAATGGATTTTTCATTTGGCCACATAGGTTTCTCCAACCTTTTTGAAAATGGCCATAACTATATTTTGTTCAGTATCATGGGCATGCTGATAGTTTTTGCCGGGCTCTCCTTTATCAGCATCTACATTACCCTGCTGCCGAAGATACTTAACCTGCCGCAAAAGCTAGAAGCAGAGAAAAAATCAGTCCCTGAAGCCGAAGCTGTTGATGCAGAAGACTATGAACTGTTACTGGCTATTTCTGTTGCTCTCCATCTAGACCAGACTAGTGGCTCCAGCTACGAAAAAATCACCTGGAAACGATATGAAGATCGTGAATCAGCCTGGTTGACTGCCGGCAGGATGAGAGGTCTTGCTGCACGCAGCCACCGGCCTGACAACAGAAGCTAAGGAGTTTTATCATGCGAAAATATGACCTGACCATAAATAAAAACAATTATGAGGTTATTGTCAAAAAAGTTTCCGACAATGAAGCCATCGTAGAAGTAAATGGTCAGGAACATACCGTTGCCATCAACCAAATCGAGCGACTTGTCCTGCCCGAATCTATACCAAAGCCTTCACATAAACAGGTCGCAGCACATAAAGCAGCCCCTGCTGCAGCTCCACCCGGCATGGCTTCCGGCGACAGTGTTATTTCCCCCATGCCTGGCCAGATAAAATCCATTTTTGTACGTGAGGGCGACAAGGTTAAGGCAGGCCAGAAACTGCTTATCATGGAGGCTATGAAGCTGGAAAACAAACTCCCTGCCACCCGAGACGGAGTTGTCAAACGGATCCTGGTACGCGATGGTGATATTGTCAGCCAGGGGCAGGAACTCATTATATTAGGCTGACACAATGGAGAAACTCTATGAGTTTTGAGAATTTCCTGCATAATACCGGTTTTGCCAACCTGGAAATAGGCAATGTAATTATGATCCTGATCGGGATTGTATTTATTTACCTGGCTGTTGTGAAGGACTATGAACCACTGCTGCTTGTCCCCATAGGCCTGGGGATCATCGTAGGAAATATACCCCCCGTAAAGGGCATGCTCGTGGGAGTTTATGATGAAGGCAGCGTTCTCTACTACCTTTATTTCGGGGTGACGAAGGGCATCTATCCACCCCTGATTTTTCTTGGCATAGGTGCGATGACCGATTTTTCCACCATGCTTTCCAACCCAAAACTTATTCTTCTTGGGGCAGCTGCCCAGATAGGCATATTCCTGACTTTTCTGGGATCCCTGTATCTTGGTTTTACTCCTGCTCAGGCTGCTTCCATTGGCATCATAGGTGGTGCTGATGGCCCCACCGCCATCTTCCTCTCCTCCATGCTGGCCCCGGAACTCCTTGGCCCTATTGCAATTGCTGCCTACTCATACATGGCCCTTGTTCCTGTTATTCAGCCTCCTATCATGTATCTTTTCACGACTGAAAAGGAAAGAAAAATCCACATGAAACCACCGCGGGTTGTTAGACGCAGGGAAAAGATCATCTTTCCGATCGTTGCCTTTTTGATTTGTGCCATGATTGCCCCCGGTTCCATTGCCCTGCTCGGTATGCTTTTCTTTGGCAATCTCCTCAAGGAGAGTACGGTTACCGAGCGTTTGGCTGCATCAGCCAGGCATGCCCTGATCGATATTGTGACAATCCTGCTTGGCTTTACAGTGGGAGCGAGCACCCAGGCTCAGACATTTCTGACCCCCAAGTCTGTTTTTATATTTGGCCTTGGGGCTTTATCTTTTATTATTGCCACCATGGGCGGAGTGTTATTCGCAAAGTTTATGAATTTGTTTTTAAAGGAAAAAATAAATCCGCTCATAGGAGCAGCAGGAGTTTCAGCAGTACCGGATTCCGCCAGGGTTGTACAGATGGTTGGCCAGAAGGAAGACCCCAATAATTTCTTACTTATGCATGCCATGGCTCCCAATGTGGCCGGCGTCATCGGCTCGGCTATTGCTGCCGGTGTACTGTGGTCAGCCCTGGGGAATTTCTGATATTTCGTCATTTTTTGCATACAATCCCACAACCATTTCGTATATAAAAACACCCCCCAAAAAGTTGTCGCCCTTTCAGAAAGATTTCGGTATGCTGCCTCAGAAATCAATATCGATTAACTTCTTTATTGTACATTGGGGGTTGAATTTACAATTGTATTTATCTGTTTCATTTCCATCTAAATAAAGGGTTTAAATAGAAATGAAAAGTCTCAAACTTGGCGATATTGAAATTTACTGGCTCAACGGCGGTGAATTTGAGTTGGACGGTGGAACCATGTTTGGCGTTGTTCCCAAAGTTCTTTGGTCAAAAAAATTTCCCGTTGTTGATAAAGAAGACGCAACAAGACTTGCAGAAAATTATATCAAACTCCTCAATTATCCTCTCCTGGTAAAAACTCCTGAATGCCTTGTAATGGTTGAAACCGGGCTCGGCAATAAACTCAGCCAGAAAGAGAAAAAGATCTTCCGGGTCATCAAAGATTGGGATATAC
>Ga0209742_10000711_pt1 | contig 16937 bp, 19 predicted proteins | sample DeeMarSeWOR38_10_FD_187462 | JGI IMG/M metagenome (GOLD analysis project Ga0209742, IMG submission 187462) | Marine sediment microbial communities from White Oak River estuary, North Carolina - WOR-3-8_10 (SPAdes) (version 2) | ecosystem: Environmental > Aquatic > Marine > Intertidal zone >... | reverse complement strand
CCACCGCCGCCACCGCCGCCGCCACCGCCGCCACCGCCGCCGCCACCACCGCCGCCACCACCGCCGCCACCGCCGCCACCGCTGCCGCCAGAACCGCTGCCGCCAGAACCGCCACCGCCTGATCCTGCACCAGCACCACCACTACCAAGCCCACTGGCTCCGTGCCCTTGACTTATGCCCTGGGAAAAACTGTGTGCGACATTTTCGGGATTCCCATGCCTAGCTTGGTTGGCAAAGGACTTCTGCAGGACCTGCATATCTTTAACTTGGTAGTCGTGTTTGAGAGCATTGGTATATACATTCGCTACAGCGTGAGAAGGCACACCCTGCCTTGCCATATTGCGGGCACCTTTGATGGTTTCTTCCGCAAGTTCAAAAGCCTGTTCGTTATTCGTGCTCCTAGTTCTGTTCTGCAACTGCTCCATTATCATCGCAGCGTCTTCATTTGTCAGTCCGGCAGCATTCGCCTCAGCGAACCGATTGCCCATGCTTCGCACCTGATCTGGATCAGCAAAAAGACCGCGGGCATGCTGGTAGGCATTTTCATACCTGCTCTGCACCTGCTCAACAGCCCGGACGATTGACTCCTCATCAGCTTTTTTGGCTATGCCTTCATGTACCTTGTTCTGCAAAGGCTCGGTGGGCAAGCCTTTCTCCTGCGCCTCCTGGATCATATTCTGGATTCGGAGGGTATTTTCATGTCTGAATTGATATTGTTGCATTGCTTGCAGATAGGCTGGATCATCTTTGTCTATCTGCTCCTGTGTTCGATCATGAAATTGATCTCTGTCCTGGGCTTGGAGCTGTTCCTGATCCGGGGGCGATTCACTCCCCACTGCTAACGCAAAAGGTGCCGCAACCAGTAAACATGCGAAGAAAATAATTGTTTTTTTCATCTTTTCTCTCCTGTCTATATTGAATTCTTTATTTATTAAACGTTTGATTTCTGAAAAGGTTACATCTCAGCTATATAAAGGCAATTTCTGGAGCCGAAATCATCATTTTCAGTAAAAGGGCAGGCAGGGATGGTAATGATTCCATCGACTACGTAAAAATATGTGAATCCTCTTTCGGCCGGAACAGATACTTCCCATAAGTGATTTTTGATCTTTCGAGCAGCAAGGAGCTTGTAATTATCATGGGACGAAGCAAAAAGGACCTCGTGTGCTTCAGGGGCCTTATAATAAAAAGTAACCGTGTTTTCATTCAGCTTGGAGTAGTGTTTTTCTGCACAGCCTGAAGCAAGAAAGGTCAAAAAAAGAAGAGGTAATAGTGTGAATTTCATTATGATGCCTCCACAACAAGTATTGAATTAATAGTTCCAAAGTCATCCTTTTCTTTCGCGGGAATTGTAGGATCCGCCAGAATTTTGTTATCATCCAAAATATAACTGAATGTATGTTCCCCTGGGGGGATTTCCAGGGTTATTTCCCAATAGCCAGTCGATCCGGCAGGCTGCAAGGGAATCCTCTGCCAATTGGTAAAACTTCCTGCTATTTCAATCTGTTTAATACCTGACTGGTATATGACAAACCTATGTTGATGACTAGCTGGTGTGGGATGAAAACCGGTTTGGGGTGGTTGGGTAGGCGTAAAGTAAAGTGCTAAAAGGAGAAGTAAAGAAACTGCAAATGCCACTCCTAACGGTCTTGCCATCAAAAAGGAGAATTTATGGCGCTGCAAAAAAGGAAGGGGTACATCCGGCACCTGTTCGGTCAGCGAACCACGAAGAGCTTTTTCCTGCTTGAGAAAAGAAACAGTATCATCCATGAATTGTTGATCTGCATGAACATGCTCAACGAATGCAATTTTATCATCAATTGAAAGTTCATGATCAATAAACATGCTAATTAAATAGTTCATTAGTGGTCCCCGTTCTTTATAATATCCCTTAATCGCACCCGGGCTCGGTGAACCCGTACTTTAATGTTTGACTCACTCAACCCCAAGATTTCCCCTATTTGCTTGTATGGCAAACCTGAGACTACCAATCCCAGGATTTCCCGATCGCTCCGTAGGAGTTTTTTGAAACCTGCCGCAACGATCTCGCATTCTTCACGTAAGATAAAGTCAGATTCAGGCTCGCGAGAGGGTTGCGGTGTATAGTTCTGGATAAGGGTATAGTTGTTCTTATGTCGTTGGTAATCCGTTAAGGCATTACGAGCAATTCTAAAAAGAAATGCCGGCGAAAAATCAGGATTGTTTTTGGAATACTGATAATGTCGGGTAAAACTTTCCTGCATAATATCCCTGGAGACTTCATAATCAGCACACCTGAACATTAAATAGCGGAAAAGTTTGCTCTTATAAGCTTCATAAAATTGTCTGTATTTTTTTATCATTGCGATAAAAAACCATATTAAAACATCAGAAGAGTAAAATTCGATGGTTAATGAATAAAAGAAATACCTTTATTAAATATAACGTTTGAAAACTAAAAAGGTTACAAAGGAATAGATTTAATAGTTCATATTACTTGCAGACATTTTTACTTCTGACAACATCACAGCCGGATAAGGTGTCTAATAAACCACATTAAATTTTTAACTTTAAGGCAAGAGTCAGTTTGCTTCAGGGGTTTCTGCTATGAAGGATTGCAGAGCGGACAGCTTTGGAGTCTGAGCGGTTTTTCCAGATGACAGTTATCTAAGAGTTTTTCGTCTTGAAATATATCCACAGTTGGACCGTCAGCTTCTATTTTTCCATTATTGATTATAATGGTACGTTCACAGATATCCAGAACCATATCGAGGTCGTGGGTTGCAATTATTTTAGAATGCTTGAATGTTTTAAGCAGTTCAATAAGCTGGCGCCTCGCCCTGGGATCAAGACCTGCAGAAGGTTCGTCCATAACAAGTATATCAGGGCTCATTGAAAGGACCGTAGCAATGGCAACCCGTCTCTTCTGGCCGGAAGACAGCCGATGGGGCGGACGGTCCTTGAGGTGGGCCATTCCTACTGTTTCGAGGGCTTTCAGCACCCGCATAGCAACCTCAGCAAGGGGAAAGCCGAGATTCAGGGGACCGAATGCCACATCGTCATAGACCGTGGACATGAAAAGCTGGTCATCGGGGTCCTGGAAAACCATGCCGACAGTGCGACGAACTTCTTGGAGGGTTTCCTTGGTTAAGGGAAAGTCGCCGATACGAACCTGTCCGGCAGTTGGCGTCAAGTAGCCGTTGAGGTGGAGGAGCAGCGTCGATTTTCCCGCACCGTTGGCTCCGACAATGGCTACTGACTCACCGTGTCTGATCTTGAACGAGAGGCCTTGCAGTGCCCGGGTGGAATCCGGGTAAGTGAATTCCAAATCCCTGACTTCGACTATATGGTGACTCATGAACTAAACTCCAGCAGAAGATTTCCCAAAAGACCGGATATATCGAAAAAGCGCATGCAGCTAAATAGCAGGAGCAGGGAAAACACATAAAAAATTTCCTGGCGGGAAAAATTATACCGGCGCGCAATTTTTATTTCGCCGGTAAAGGCCCGGGACAGCATGGCAAGGTGGATGCGCTGAGCCCGGTCGATGGTGCGCAGCAGAAGATTACCCAACATTTGCTTAAAAACCTGATAGCGCATTTTTTTTGTCGAAAAAGACCGCAGGGTGTGGGCCCTGAGCATGCGGATGGCCTCTTCGATAAGAACAAAGATATAGCGGTAAAGCATAAGCAATTGTACGGCAAAGATGCGGGGTGCTCCGAGTTTTTCCAGGGCCATACAGATGGCTGGAAAACCGGTGGTAGCGATAAGCAGGAGTGCCGCCCCCACGGTAAGCAGGAAGCGCAGCAGGATGGAAACAAGTGATATCCAGCCGCCGGAAACCTGCAGTGTGCCGAAGCTCAGAAGGATTTGCCGGTCAATAAAGGGATTGAAGATGCCGATGAAAAGAACAAAGGGCGAGACGATGATCATTTTGCGGAGGAGGTAGCCGAAAGGCAGGTCGGCCATGCCAATCAGAAAAGCAGGGAACAGAAAAAACGGCAGAAGCCTGGCAATCTCATACTTGTCAAATGAAACCACGTACACGATAAAAACAAGGGTAGTAATCAGTTTTGCCCGAGGATCCAAGCGATGAATGGGGCTGTCTTGCTCAGCAAGGAGATCAAGGCGACCAAGGTCATAAAAGGCTGTTTCGAGGCGTGAAGACATTATGTGTTCTTAAGATTAAAATTCCGCTGCAGCTCGTATACTGTAAATGAATCCATGAATTTTTTCCGCTGAGTTGTATTTGTCATTCATGTACTGGATATCCATGCTAAAAGCAAGATAATCGCTCAGCCCCATCCGGATGTAGGTTTCCAGCACCTGGGAAGTGTCAAGATCGATATTACCACCGGTCAGGTAGGCATAGCCAATCCCGATATTGTCATTTTGGCGGCCCCAAAGGAAGCCGCTGATGAAAATTCCGCCGGAATAAATTTTCTTATAGGTGATGGCGGCAGCATCATCCTGGGTACCCATGCGTAACCAAGCGCCGTAATATCTGCCGAACTCCTGGTCAAAGGAGAGCAGCAGACACTTGCGGGCTTCTGTAGTCAATCCTTCAGGGTCAGGAAATTCCCTGCCGGTCGCTCCCAGAACTATGCGGTAATTCCCTGTACCAAAATTTGTATGCAGGGTGTAACCAAACTGCAGACCATAGAAATTGTAGTTGTTGCCCGCATCATTTTCGCCGATGTTCATGATGACCCCGGAAAGTGCCAGGTCGTTGCGGTTGAACTGGAAGGCTCCGCCGATATCATAAGAGGGGAGAAAAGCATTGGGGCCGTTGACCAGTGCCCGGTTCATAAACTGGGTGAACTCGTCATTGGCATATTCGTTTTCATCTAGGTAGTCGGTGGCGTCAATAATGCCGCCGCTCAAGGCCAGAGAGCTCCCGGTGCTGGATGCAAAGGTATGTTTATACCAGGCAGTGAGCAGGTAGTCGCGGCTTCTGCCATTGATGTCCCGAACGTCATCCTCAAGGTCTGCAGCCCAAGGAGCCAGGGCAAAGTTTGTCTGGTCATTGAGACCGTTGCCTGCCGCAAAGCCGAACTTGGCAGCAAAAACATCATTTTTATCTGGCTCGTAAAAAAATTCGAGCTGCAAAGGAACAGCGCCTCGACCTAAACGGCCGGCATCATTAATATCCTGGTAATGGTAGGTGGCGGCCAGAATACCGTTTACCGTAAGCGTGTTATTTATATCATAGGCATGACAAGGTATGTAACCGGCTAAAATTGTGAGTGTCAGAAATACGAAAAAAAATCGAGAGGCAATATAGTGCATTAAGTTATCCTTTCAGGTGTTTCTGGAATTGTCTGCCATGCCTGCGATAGAATTCTGCGTCAATCAGGTGCGGGATTGTATCGATGCCGGCTGACCTCTGTCAGGGTGCCGAACGGCGTTTTTTTAGGATGAACCCCATGAGAATGCCAGTAGCAAAAACAAGCAGCCCGCCGAAAAGCCCTGCTACCGTTGTGCTTTTTCGGATTTCCGTCTGGGAAGGTTCAGGGCCGTTGCCCTCCTGCTTGAAAGCATAATCCGGCATCAGGCTGGTTTTTTCCTGGACGTTGCCCAGTGTGTCATGCATGGGCTGGTTATGGGTCTCAATCTCAGGGGTGCCGGTCACTTTCTCTATCGACCACTCCAACCCGTCAGGGTGTTCCGAGGCGTACCAGGAAAGTATGGCGCCGGTTAAAACGGTAACAGCGAGGATTGCCACAATGATGTTTCTGACCGGCACCTGGTCGAGGGGTTTTTTGTTCATGCTTCGTTCAAGAATTTCGGGGCGGGCGCGCCAGATAAATGAAACTACGCCGGCAGTTGCAAGTCCTTCCACGATACCGATTCCAAAATGAATCGGCAGCATCAGGACAAGAAACGAGGTGAAGGGAAGAGCACTGATACTGGAGAGGAAGGTCTGCGTGACAACGGCAAGTGCTCCCAGCTGCAAGCCTATGAGGGCAGCCAGAATGGATCCCATGATGAGTTTTGTGGAAGTGAGTTGGCTGCCGACAATTTTTTTGTATACAAAAGGGTAAGCTATAAAACATGGAAAAAAACCAAGGTTGAAAATATTGGCCCCAAGCGCCAGCAGACCGCCGTCGGCAAAAAAGAGGGCCTGGACAGTCAGCACCGACGCCATGGTAAGAAACGCAGCATGGGGGCCAAGTAGTATGGCAAGAAGGAGTCCGCCCCCCAGATGGCCGCTTGATCCGGTGCCGGGAATGGCAAAGTTGATCATCTGGGCTGCAAAGACAAAGGCGCCGAGAACCCCCATGAGCGGGATTTTTTTGTTATCAAGTTGACTTTGTACCTTGCGGGCACTGTAAATTGTTGTTGCAGCAGTTGCTGCCCACATTGCCCCCCCTATCGCAGGTGAGAGCAAAGCATCCGCCATATGCATCGAGGCACCTCGCTAAAAGTGTGAAGAAAATAAAAAACGTAACACTTACAACATATAAAAATGATTTTTTTGTGTCAAGTTGTTTTGGTAATTGAGGATAATCTTGTCTAAAGTTCTGGCATTAGGTATGTTATCTTTTTGTTATATGGCTGCCGTATTGTTGCAGTTCCCTGTAATTTCAACATATGAGGTGAAATGTGGCAGAGACAACCCGTTTTGGCATATCCATCGACGGAAGATTATTAGCCAAATTTGATAACCTGTTAGAGGAGAAGGGATACAGTAACCGATCGGAAGCCATACGTGATCTGATACGCAATGCCCTTGTTGAAGAGGAATGGGCCCGGGCAAATGAAGAAACCGTAGGAACGGTATCCCTGGTCTATGACCATCATACCCGTGATTTATCAGACAAGCTCACAGAGCACCAGCACTCCCACCATAAAGAGATCATTTCAGCCCTGCATATCCATCTTGATGCCCACCATTGTCTTGAGGTGGTAGTCATAAAAGGCAAGGCAAAAAATATTAGAAGGCTCGCTGAAGAATTGATCGGAACAAAGGGAGTTAAACACGGCAAATTGATGACAACGACTACAGGTAAGGGACTGATCTGATTTTCAAATCTGCAAAGAGCGATTGCAAGCTGTTATATGGACAGGAGCAGTGAGCGCTGTACCCGTAGAGAGCTGAAAGGATCTTCAATCGAATCGGAACAGTTATAGGTCTGGTTGCTTTTACAATGTTAGTACTTGATAAAAAAAATACTGAAGTACTGTACGATATTATTATTCTTGGAGGCGGAGTGGCCGGATTGGCAGCAGCCATGACGGCAGGTCAACTCGGCTTGCATGCTCTTGTTCTTGAAAAAGCAGTGTTCGGTGGGTCTGTTGCTGTTTTGGAGACTGTATCGGGCTATCCGGGTATTGAGAAAATTGGCGGCTGGGAATTGACCCAGACCATGGTGCAGCAGGCTAAAAAGGTCGGCTGCGAATTACTCGATTCGATTGAAGTAATCGCGGTACAGGAATTAGCCAACAAAATATTTGATATTAAATGCAGCGAAGGGAATCAGTTCAGAGCCCGTAGTGTACTCATTACTACGGGCGGCCAGCCGCGACTACTGGGACTCGAGGATGAAGCACGCTTTGCCCAGCGCGGCATCCATACCTGCGCACAATGTGCTGGGCCGCGCTATGAGGGCCGGGAAGTTGCTGTTGCCGGCAATGGCTCCTGGGCTGTGGAAGCAGCGCTTCATCTCCTGAGTCTGGGATGCAGGGTTAAATTTATTACGGGCGATGCTAAGATGTCCGGCAATGTATTTCTCATAGACAGATTAAACACCATTAAGCAGTTTCATTTCCTGGGTGGGTTTCATATTAAGAAACTTTGCGGTTCAGAACACCTGGAAGAAATTGAACTGGTTGAATTACGCACCGGGAAGATTAAACAGTTAAATATCTCTGCAGTGTTTATCTATCGCGGTATCGTTCCCAACATTAAAATTGTGGCGGCCCGACAGGATGCCAAGGGTTTCCTGCAGGTGGATGAAAATAACATGACATCTCTTCCGGGTGTGTTTGGAACAGGCAGGGTTGTGTATGCTGACCGGCCTATCCAGGTCCTGGTCGGTGACGGCAGCAGAACGGCTCTTTCTGCCGCTGCCTGGCTGCAGGCAGATGCGTGAAACATAAATGCTGGTGTAGCATCGGATGAGCCTATATGGGGTAATTCTGCAAAGGGAGTTTGCTCCCTATGTATATCGTATCTATAGTATTATTAAAGAGATTTTTAATTTCTCTGCATTTAACAATGATACCATCGTGTTATCTGCCTGGATAAGAGGTGGAAGAAGGGAATTTTTTTTCCGGCAAGCAATTAAGAGAAAAACAATGCCTAAACGTGTGAAAGCAGCAATTGCCATAGTCGGCAGCATCCTTCTTGCTCTTGGAATATTTTTCTTTTTAGAAACGGTTACTAAAGTAAACAGGTCCAATCCCGATTTTAGTTATATTTCAGAAGAGAATCGGGAAGGGCCGGTACAGCTGATAACCGGCGAGAAGGTGGAGATCCCTTTTGGTTTTAATTTTGACGAGGGCGTCTCGCGAGTGAATCTCGAATTTTCAGGTATTCACAAAAATATTTCAGGTATTGCTTTCAGCAATACTACTGTCGCTGTTAAAAAAGGGAAGGCACAGGCAAAAGTCATCCTCCAGATAACCTCTGACGAAGACCTTAAAGCTGGCAGCCATGTTTTGACTATTATCGCCAAGGATGCCGATTCCGGGATGATCATAAGTGAAGGCGAAATACTGCTTAATTTTAATATGCTTAAAGTTATTGCCGGTTGTTCCTGTTAAATTTTTGCACTCAATAATTACATGTTTGAACTGAGCAAAAATTGAATTGGATCAGCCCGGCTAATAAAGCAGGGATTGCGTTGGTAATGCATTTTGAGGATTCCTGCGTTCGCCGGCAGATGTAACCCGAACAGCACTTTGGCCGGGCAATGGACATTTTGCTTCACATATACCGCACCCCACGCACCGTTCATCGACCACAAAGGGCTGCTTGACTGAAACCTTCTCACCGTTACTGTTCAACACCTCGGCTTCTCGGAACTGGATAGCTTTGTCAGGCGTTGGACAGTGTTCTTCACAGACTATGCAGGGAATCCCCTTGGCATAAGGCAGACAGCGATTCTTATCAAAAAAAACATTGCCGATTTTCTCTGCATGTTTCTGGCTCAGGGTCAGTTCTGTCAGCGCTCCGGTGGGGCACACCTGGCCGCACAGGGTGCAGTTGTATTCACAGTAACCTGTCCTGGCATTGAGACGTGGCGAAAAAAGGCCTTCCAGCCCGGCAGCAAGAAAGGTGGGCTGCAGGCCATTACCGATACAGACCTTCATGCACTCACCGCAACGCACACATCTGCCGAGAAATTCATCTTCTGGCAGGGCGCCAGGAGGCCTTATCAGATAAGGATCAGGCCTTTTTGCCATGGTCCTGGTATCAAGAAAAAAGGGCAGGGCAGTGCCAATCGCAAGGGTGCCGATAAATTTACGGCGGCTTATTCCAAAAGAAGGCCTGGCAACTTCCTTTTGCTGAAAACCAAAGGAGATCTTACTGCCGGGGCATATATCGACACATTCCAGACACAGGTTGCAGTCCAGGGGTGAAATGTTTCGATTTTCATCAATTGCACCCATGCGGCAGACAGTCATGCAGTTTTTGCATTTACCGCATTTGGAACCGCCCTTGCCCCGCAGCAGGGAAAAACGTGAAATAATGGCATAAAAGGCCCCAACCGGGCAGATATTGCGGCAGAAAAAACGTCTTTCCAGCCTCTCCAGCATAAAGATCGTCAAAAGAATAAAGAGCGAGATAAAGGCAAGTTCAAAGTAATTTTGCCGAAAGGGGAGGATGGTGCTCCTGAGAAAGGCATATATTGGTTCGGTGATCGAATTGACCCAAACCGGCATCTGCTGATAGGTGAAAGTAAAGAAAGAGGTTGTCATGACATTTATAGCTGGGTAGATGGAAATTGCCAGGCCGCGGACAAGGATGGAAAACGGATCAAAATAACCGGCAGCAGGCAGGCCCCAGAAGGCAGCAATGAGTAGAAAACCCAAAAGGTAATACTTGAGGGTATGAAGTCGGGTGATCCCCCCTTCACGGGCATGGGGGATGAGTTTGTGGCAGGAGTCCAGCAATGCACCCATAGGGCAGATCCAACCGCAGAAAAAACGACCGAGAAAAAATGTGAGACCGATGAAGATAAGTGCCGGCCACATCAGCCATATCAGAGTTTTATTAGCGATTGAAGCACTGGCAGCAAGGAACGGATCAATCCTGAAGAGGATGTTTACCGCATAGGTTAGCTCATTGGTGCCGGAATAATCAGTCTTGATAAACAGGAAAAGAAAAAGCAAGAAACAGGCTATCTGGCTCAGTCGGCGCCAATAACGCAGGTTTGAATGGTTTCTTTTCATGGGAGCAATCAGGCCTTGATAATATTCATCCTTTCAAGATTCATCTCCCCTAATCCAAGTTTATAGGCGGCAACTGTTGAACTGATATCTCCGGGTTTAAGGTCGAAGAGGGTTGTGGCATAGGCATCGCAGGCAACCGGATCTGCCGAGGCAACGAGACTGTCCAGAACCTTGACATCATCGATGTCCCCGCCCTGTGGACCATTGCGCAGCAGGATTCTGGTGGCATCGATTACTGTAAGTTTTGGCCTGACCACAGTAGCCAGGTCTGCCAGTTTCTGGCCCAGGTTATGGTGCATCTGGCCGCGTTTGCCGCCCAGGACCCCCATGCTGTTTTTTAAACCGAGGGTCAGTGTACTCAGGCTATGGTGCTTTGCCACCGGGACATTGATATAGGTATCAGCTTCCAGGGCGTCTTTATATATTTCAAGTTTTCTTACAGCCTTACCGCGTTCAATATTGACAGGCACAAATTTACGGGAATCAGGATGGTAGAACTTCAGGCGGCTGTCTTTTATTGCAGCCATTGCTTCCTGGATGCCGCTGTTCACATAACAGCGACGCTCTTCATTGCAGGTACGGTCAAATACCATTATTTTCTTGGCCCCTGCATCAAGGCACAGTTCAACCAGTGCCTTGACCACTTGAGGATGGGTATTGGCAGCCTGGGCCGGGTTGCGGTCCCATGCCATGTTCGGCTTGATAACTACATTGTCACCGGTCTTGACGAAATTGCCAATTGTGCCCAGGGGCTCCAGGACCTGAGCTACGAGGTTATAATAGTCCTTGCCCGTGGCATGAGATACCAGGGGAGAGGGTTTTTCTGCGGCAAGCAGTTCAGGGACGATCTGAATACTTGGGATTGCAGTTGTAATGCCGGCAGACCAGAGCATAACCTGTTTTAAAAAATCTCTGCGGTTCATAATTATCCTCCCATAAAATATGTCGTTCGGTTTAAATAAATGAAAGCTGGGATAGCTACCTTGGTAGCATATCAGATTTTTTCCCAGATTTTCAAAGCCTTTTTGTATACTGATGAACGGGAAAGCTTGTATTCATCGGCAATGGTTTGCACTGAATCCTTTAAGCTTTTTACTCCTGATTTTTTATAAGCCCTCAGTATCTCCTCAATTTTTGAATCTGGTATTTTGGGTGCATCTGCTGCCCCTGAAATAATAAATACAGACTCTCCTTTGATTTTTCTACTTTTACAGAGGGCAAGGATATTGCTGATGGAATCCCGGGTCAGTTCCTCATGTATTTTTGTTAATTCACGGCACCAGAATACCACACGGTCACCTAGAATATGGAGACAATCCTGCAGAAATGATTGGAGACGGTGAGGAGCTTCAAAAAATATTAAATGCTTCGTTTCGCCTTTTAATGAAGACATCAGCTCCTGCCGCTGTTTTTTTCGTGACGGAGCAAAGCCAAGAAAAATAAAAGGGCTGTCAGCAATACCTGCAACAGAAATCGCTGCTGTAAGGGAAGAAGGACCGGGGATTGGTTCAACTTTGATGTTTTCTGTCATGGCCTTCTCGACAAGAATGGAGCCGGGATCGGAAATACCGGGAGTGCCGGCATCTGAGACAAGGGCGATATTGAAACCATGCTGCAGTTTATCAATGATGACCGCGGTTCTTTCCAGTTCTTTTTCCTTGTAATAACTTAAAGTCGGGGTTGCTATGCCAAAGTGGGTAAGCAGCTTTCGTGTGTGCCGGGTATCTTCAGCAGCAACAAGGTCAACCTCTTTGAGAATCCTTAAGGCACGGAGGGTAATATCCTCCAGGTTGCCGATCGGGGTGGCAACTACAAAGAGTGTCCCCTTGCTGGCTGCAACAGGAGTAATATTTTTTGTCATTTCTTTTCCTGCTCTTGTCATGATGTATATGGTGCTAAAATAGTATCTGTGCTGTAGTTTTTCTACCTTTTTATTGACTTTTAGTAAAGAGAGGCTATTATATGAGTATATGCTCATATATCAAGATGGAGTTAAATGAAACAAGTAAAAGATAAATGCGAATGCCGCATTATTCATGATGAAAAGGTAAAAGAGGCGCGCCAAAAAGCACTTGGAGATCTGACAACTGACGATCTTTGCCAAACCTTTAAGGCGCTTGGTGATGTCAGCCGGCTTAAGATATTATGGGCCTTGGCGCACCAGGAAATGTGCGTCTGTGATCTTGCTGCTCTGCTTGGCATAACCGAATCAGCCGTGAGTCATCAGTTAAGACTTCTACGTACTCTGCGTTTGGTCAAAAACAGGCGGGAAGGAACAATTTTGTACTATCAGCTGGCAGATGATCATGTGTCTCAGCTTATCCGCATCGCTCTGGATCATATTCAGGAGCCAAGGGTCAGGATTTAAAAAAACAGTTATATAAATCATATGTTACAATTAATTTGTTGAGCCGTTATCATGGAAATTGTTATCTCGGTATTTCAGGAGTCCTGGCACCTTTTGCTGGAATCATCTGTGTATATACTTTTTGGTATGCTTGTCGGTGGACTTCTCAAGGTTTTTCTCAATCCTTCTTTTGTTGCTGACCATCTTGGCACCGGAAGAATCAGCTCTGTAGTTAAAGCCGCACTGTTCGGCATCCCCATTCCATTGTGTTCCTGTGGTGTTTTGCCTGCTGCTGCATCTCTCAAAAAACAGGGGGCTAATAATGGTGCAACTACAGCCTTTCTTATATCAACACCCGAATCTGGAGTGGATTCCATGGCTATTACCTATGCGCTGTTGGATCCTATAATGACTGTGGCCAGACCGGTGTCTGCTTTCATAACAGCGGTTGCTGCAGGTATCAGTGAGAATCTGCTGCAGTCCCAGAAAGAAGAGGACTGGAAGCGGATTGTTGACCGCAGCTGCCCCATCGATAACTGCTGCGACGGGAATAGCTGTCCGCCTGAAGAACATGCAGCGCATCACTCTTTTATCGAGAAATTGTGGTCAGGTCTTAAGTTTGCTGTGGATGATCTCTGGGGTGATCTTGCGGGCTGGTTTTTTGCTGGTCTGCTCTTTGCCGGAATTATTGCAGCAGTTATTCCTCAGGAATTGATGACCAGCTACCTGGGAGGCGGACTGCACTCAATGCTGATAATGCTTCTGGTTGGTATTCCCATGTATATCTGCGCCACGGCCTCCACTCCTGTAGCTGCTGCCTTGATTCTTAAAGGCGTAAGTCCAGGGGCTGCCCTGGTCTTTCTCCTTGTAGGGCCTGCAACAAATGTTACTTCGCTCTCTGTTCTATTCGGGTTGTTGGGAAAAAGGGCTACTGTTATTTACCTCGTCATGCTGTCACTGTTTGCCGTGCTATCCGGATTGGTGCTGGACATGATCTATAACAACTTCGGCGTTACTGCCAGTGCAATCGCAGGGCAGGCCGGTGAGGTTATCCCTTACTGGCTGCAGTTGAGTGGTGCGTTTATAGTTATTCTGCTGTCTGTAAAGCCGTTATATCTTTTTTTGAAAAGTATTTTTACTTCCCCCAAAATGACTGTAAACAGAACAGCAAAAGAAGAAAACGTAGCAGATACAACACATGTTACTAATATAAAAGACGAATGCCGTGCCCCATCTTGAGGCTGTAAATGACGGATCGGTCTGGTTCTGCAACAAATAATTGCCAACATAATTTTACACAAAAACTCAATGCACAGTGTAACTCTCGACAGATGGCAGCATCCTCATAGCTTCAAGGTTGATAATCCTCAAGGAGAAAGAAGAACCTGGCTGGTTATAATCATCACCGTTACCATGATGATTATTGAAATAGGAGCAGGGTACCTGTTCGGTTCCATGGCACTCCTGGCAGACGGCTGGCATATGGGCACTCATGCAGCAGCACTTTCGATCACCATCTTTGCTTACAGCTATGCACGGCGCCATGCTGATAATCCACAGTATACATTCAGCACCGGCAAGGTTGGGGTACTGGGAGGTTTTGCCAGTGCGGTTGTTCTCGTGGTAATTGCTCTCCTCATGGCAGGTGAGTCAGTAAAACGTTTGTATTCCCCGATACCGATTCAATTCAACGAGGCAATCGGGGTGGCAGTTGCAGGTCTGGCAGTCAATCTCGTCTGCGCTTACCTTTTGCATGTTAAACATGATCATGATCATCACCATGGCAGCCATCACCATGACCATAACCTGCGGGCTGCTTATCTGCACGTTCTGGCAGACGCTTTAACTTCCCTGCTGGCCATTATTGCGCTGTTGACTGGCAAGCATTTCGGCTGGGTCAGGATGGACCCGGTCATGGGACTGGTAGGTGCAGTTGTGATCACACGCTGGTCTTACAGCCTTCTCTCCGATACAAGTAAAGTTTTACTAGATAGTGAGGTGGCACCTGAGTTGACTGAGCAGATCCGTTCCGCCATTGAAGCAGAATCAGACAACCTGGTGGCTGATCTGCATGTCTGGCAGGTGAGTCCACATAATCTTTCTGTAATTATAACAGTCGTTACCCATTTTCCCAAAGCACCGGATCATTACAAATCACTCCTAAAAGATTTTATCGGGGATGCTCATGTCACTGTGGAAGTACAAAAGTGTGATAGCGAGCCCTGCCTTGTCAGACATTAGATTTTTTATGGGATATAATATATTGCAGGATAAAAATTACAGGGATGTATTGAAACTGTAACATAATAGCTCTTTATAGTTTAAAAATTCTTGGATAAATAAATCCCGGTATCATATGCTTATAAATTATGATTCATCCTAACAAAATAAAGAAGTATGTATTATGCACTCAGTGTTAATTGATTAATTTTAGTTTCATCTGGAGGTATGGATGTTAGATCGCTGCATCTGTTGAAATTAATACATAATCTGTTGATTATCTCCTCTGATAATGCTAAAGTTATACATAAATTAAATGGGCGATACATTTAATATTTTTATTAAAAAGACTTGAAACCTACTCGGTTCAGACCTGCAGGAGAATTTGTTATGTACAAACAAATTACTCTCAAGTTTATACTATTAGCCTCCAAGGTGAACCCCTTGCCTTGGAGGCTTGTCTTTTGGGGGATTTCTGGATGCACGCGGTGAAATGTAAGGGGATATCCTTAACAGTTATTAAACCCCTAATAGTCTGCATTCCATCAAACTTCATAACAGTATCTATGGTGAAAAGCATACCATAGACAAGGAGGTTGCTTATGAAATTTCTCAAACTTTCTTTTGTGGTCTTCCTGATTATGCTGCCAATCTCTGCATTTGGCGAAAAAGCGAAGACCATCGAGGAACTTGCGGCCATGTTCGACTCCACTCGCTGCAAGGAATGCCACGCTGAAATCTATGCCCGCTGGGAGAATTCACATCATGCCCGATCATTGATGGGCGTTCAGGGCGGCTTGATGATGACTCCTTTGGCGCTCAAAGGATTGACACCATTTTCACCAGAAGACCCGAGCAAGGCGACATTGAATACCTTTCCCTGTTTCAAATGTCACCTCCCGCAAGCCCTTGTAGCGGCAGATGATGCGTTTGCAGCGGATTATGCCAAGGCGCTTGCGGCACAGGACAAGGCACGGGTCAGCCAATTGCGCATTACGTGCATTGTCTGCCATAATACAAAGGCGATTATCCATAGGCTCTCCGAGGGACAGCCGGAAGCAGACGTTCTGTATGGATCAAAAGACGTTGCCGCCCATGACGATGAATTTTTCAAGAAGATAAAAAAGGGATCCATCATGGATCATGCCATCATGTGCGGACAGTGTCACGGCCTGGGGCCGAACCTGGAGTTCGAAAATCCGGTTCAGTGCGCCACACTCTATGGAAGCTATGAGCACAATTATATCTCCAAGGGCGGAACGCAGCAGTGCCAGGAATGCCACATGGAGAAAGTTGACGGTTTTGCCGACCATCTGATCGCACCGAATTGGGATGACCTTGAAGGCACAAAGAAAATCCTCCAGGACACCATTTCCATGGATGTCCAGACCGTAGGCTATGAATGGCTCTTGAAGTCAAAAGACCTGAAGCCGCTGGTGGTGGTTAATACCAAGATAGACCAGAATGCCGGACATCGAATTCCAGACGGCTGACCTTCCCATAACCGAGTGGTCCTGGAAGTGACCGCAACGACAGCAGACGGGAAGGAAGTCTATAATACCGAAAGGCACTATCATACCCAGGCAACAGACTGTCGGACGAACAAGATGCTATACGGCGCGCAGGTGAAGACCCAGTATATCAGGGATACCGCTTTACAGCCCTATGAAACCAAGGCCGAGACCTTTGAGATTTTCTTGCCTGAAGGAGTTCGAGCTGTTGATCTGACGGTTTCACTTCGGTACGAGATCAACAAACCTGATAATTTTATCGAGATTGCCAAGGTTACCAGAAAGGTTTCGCTTGATCGTTAGGCAATCATTAAGAACACTGACAAAAAGGCGATGCACTGCTGCATCGCCTTTTTTATTTTGCAGTTTCGTAGCTAATGCTCAAAAAAAATCCCCCATCCATTTCTGGATGAGGGATTTATAAGAAGGATTCGGCGGCGACCTACTCTCCCACCCAGTCGCCCGGGCAGTACCATCGG
>Ga0209742_10000710_pt1 | contig 16958 bp, 18 predicted proteins | sample DeeMarSeWOR38_10_FD_187462 | JGI IMG/M metagenome (GOLD analysis project Ga0209742, IMG submission 187462) | Marine sediment microbial communities from White Oak River estuary, North Carolina - WOR-3-8_10 (SPAdes) (version 2) | ecosystem: Environmental > Aquatic > Marine > Intertidal zone >... | reverse complement strand
ATGTTGCAGTAATCGCAACTTTTGGCAGCAAAATTTTATTGTCAATTAATTTCAGAAATCTAAAAGGCGATATCTTGTGATTGTTACAGTATCTGAAAACATGAAGACGCGGGATATTTGGTTTTTATTGGTGATATCTGTAATTGATGCGCATCTGCTATTAGCTGGTATTTGTAATTATAATCACAAAACATTTTGTTAATAAAATTATTACGAGCTTTTTGATTTAGGATATCTTATTAAAAAATCAAAATAAATAAGTCTCAAAATTCAGTGTTCAATTCAGATGAGAGGACGGTTTCAAATTACGAATTGAGTATTTCTTTCGGCTAGCCAAGTATGAAGGGTATAGCTCCGGATGATAGTCTTTCCAACGTTTCTGCATCCATAGCCACTGATCCGGGTGACGATATACAGCTTCTTCAACTATGTCTGTGATGCGTTGCGTGTTGATCTGAAGATCAGTTCGCAAATTGCCTTTACATATGATATCGACTGGAGCGCCTAATTCCAAGCAGACGAAACCATCGGTATCTCGGAAGGCGAAGGCCGGTATAACCGGGCTCTTGCATTGAATTGCCAATAGCGCCAAAGCATAAGCAGATCTGCTTCGATGACCCAAAAAATTTACTTCAACACTATACTTTTTCCGAGGCAAATCAGCCATTAACGCCAGAATGCTGCCTTGGCGTAAGGTCTTGACCATTTTGTTAAATGCTCCTTTGCTATCAATAATTCTATTTCCAGATCTTGCTCGCAAGTGGGTAAATAGCTCGTTAAGTAACTTGGGTTTCAATTTCCTTGTGACTAAAGTGATCGGTCTTTCAAAATGATATGTTAAAAAGTGGAGCCCAATTTCCCAATTACCGATATGAGCGGAAATCAAGATAACACCATTTCCCTTCTTTAGAGCTTGATACAGGTAATTCTCACCGGTTATGCGGCTGCGCTTGATAACTTCCTCACGCGCCATCAATGAAATTTGAAGAAATTCGAACACTGATATTCCGAAGTGCTGATAAACGCGCTTTATATTCACTTCTATTTTCTCTGACGACCAATCTGGAAAGGCAAATTTAAGATTGCTGCGGGCAATTCGGCGATTGGGGATATCAAACAAATAAATTAATCGACCCAAGAACTTACCCCACTGATTGGCATATCCTAATGATCTTTTCACGGACATCTAATTTATCTTTATCAATTTTTTTTATCCCGAATTTAAATGATGGGTGAGCGACAGAATAACCTTAATAACTGTTAACCTTTACGGCAAGTATTTTGGATTTATTAGTAACCAGTCTTAATAACCAAAATGAGAGGAACATGTCAATCGAATATCGCTGGTATCCAATCAGTGAAATATATTGACATAATCGGTAAAAAACCACACCTTTGAAAACCTGCGATATCATAAAATATCACAAATATCCCAAAATACAGATACGTAGATGGTATCTTCAGTTTGTCAGTTTTTATTAAAGCTCAAATTTTAGAGTTCAATGTCAAACTTCTGTTTTTAAATATTATTTTTCCGAACCTGCTGAAGATGAAGTCGCAATTACTGCGCTCAGATTTTGAACGCTGTTTATGATGGCATCGGGTTTTTCCTGGTTCAGCGACTCGTAGTCGTCAAATCCGGTCAGCACACCGACGGTTCGCATGCCCGCTGCTTTTCCGGCCTTCACATCGGTGGCAGTATCGCCCACATAAACACAGCTTGCCGGCTGTAAATCGAGCTGTTTGGCACACGCGATGAGCGGATCGGGAGCCGGTTTTCTTTTTTCAACATCGTCGGATGTGATAATGGCCTCAAATAATTTGGCAACGCCGGCATTCTCGAGCGGCTGCATCTTGTTCTTCAAGTGTTGCCGCCGGGTTGAGGTGACCAGGCCGATCTTCATCCCGTTTGAAACCACATATTTGATCATATGGTCCGCGCCCTGGATTAAATCCGTGTTGTCGGCAAACATCTGCGGTGCGATCTCATTGATTATAGCCCAGGCCTCATCAATGATGGTTTCTTTGCGGTTCAAAGCTTCTTGTGGTAAAACGAGCTCCCATTTAAAATCCTCGCTTTCGGCGGCTGCCAGGATTCGACTGCGTGAGACTGCAGGCAAATGGAGTCGCTCCAGTGTGTTTTCGACAATCATAAAATAAATGTCGATGGAGTCGATAAGCGTACCATCCAGATCAAAAATCACGGCATCCACTTTTAGCCTCTTCGGTACATCAGCCATAGCTCACACTTTCAAAAAAAAAGAGTAACGGTATCACCATCTTTAACGTTGAGAGATGCCTTTATGTTAAAGGGAGCAATAATTTCGATAATGTTTTCCGGATGAATCCTTACTTTTTCTTCTGGCACAATGATGGCGCCTTTGATTGTTCCCAGCGTTACCGGAAAAACTTTCGCATTGCAGAATTTGGGGTCCGGAGAGATCAGCTCGATCCCATCTCCTGGATCCAATGATTCAACCAAAAAAATATCGTCGTTTGATATTTCCAGATTAAGGGTTCCCGGGTAAGGTTTAAAACCCAATTTCTCATTGCACTGCCGCTGGACCCAGTCAATTTGGGTAAAATAGGCGCCCTGCCCTGCACCGCTAATAATTTTCCCTGTTAAAACCAGATCTTTTGCTATCAAAACCATAAGATGAACCGATACAAATTATAATCACGAAAGCACGAAAGAATTAAAACACGAAAAAAAAGCATAAAACATAAATTTCGTGCTTTCGTGGTTTTTTTTTAAAATTCGGCGAATTTCATTCCTGAAACCATTTCTGCTTTTGAAAATCATCCGGAGTTCTGGGCAATTCGCCTTTGATCATTTTCTTGAGCTTTTTGATGATCGCATCTGAGTGATCAAAATGAAGAACAAGGGATTGAAATGCGCGTCCCAATGTCTGGTCTAAAGACGATTGAAATTCATCCCGAATATCAGGGGAAAAATTTTGGTATGCCTCATTCAAATTATCCGCCCAACTGGACAGCGTCCGGGTATCGATCTCGGTTTTCGGTCTTCGATAAACATATCCCTCAAACGCACCGGCAGAAGCGGCAAACTCATAGATTTTTTGGTAAAGCTGCATTTTGATTGCCTCGCGCAAAGTCGCAAAAACTTTAAATTAAGATTTTACGGTTATGCAGAAAGCCCAAGGTACGCCATTTCAACCACCAAGCACACGAAAAGAGATCGTAAATTTATTCTATCCTATCTTCGTGATCTTCGTGGTGAGACAACTATTGGATGTATTCAACTGGAGATTTCCAGATAACCACATAAGATTTTATGGCTACTTTTGTAATTTTATCCTAATTTCGTTCTCACCCTCATCGATCCGGTAATGTTTAAAATTGGTTTGTTCAATCAACGCAATGGCTTCTTCGCGGGTATAGGTTCTGATTGGCTTATGCAACCCGAATAATTGGAAGAGCCACAAAAAAGTTCGTTCCCGCCGATTCAGCGACGCTTTCCATTTTTTACGATCGACCTGCGATGCCACTCTGGCCGGATCAAACACCCATGCTTCCCCGCCTGCGCGTAACACCCGGTAAACCTCCTGCAGGACTTTTACCGGATCCCTGAGTGAATGCAGCATGCCGGTACTGATGACCATGTCAAAAGAGGAATCGTCAAACGCCAGGTTGGCGGCATTTCCGAACTGAAACGTCAACCGGTCAGACAGGCCGGCTTTTACCGAATTTGATCGCGCCATTTCAATTAGCTTCCGGCTCAAGTCGATGCCGGTAATATGAAGATCGGGAGATCGGCCGGCGATTTCAATCGGCAAATACCCCGGACCGGTACCGATATCCAGAATGGCACCGGCAGCCAGGTAGCCCACGATTTCATCGGCTACAGGACAGTAATAGCTGTCAATTGCCAAACGCGTGGCCTTCTCGTAAGCGGAAGCCAGAACCCCGGGAATTCTTTCGATTTTAAACCATAGCTTCATGATTGGTTTATCTCATGAATCAATATGTTTTTCAATGCGATGTAAAAAGACCCAATATTCCAGTCATCCACCATGCCATCATTCCAATGGTCAGAGAACTAAGAAAAGTTGCAGTTTACAGATTGGCGCTTATTATCTATAGATGAAAAACTGAGCCATAAAAAGCAAACGTCGGGACGGGAAAGGAGTTAAACGACAATGAGCAAAGAAAACAATGTATTTTACTGGCTGCCATGTTCGGTCGTGTTTGTCAGCACCGCCCATGAGGATAAAAGAGACATCATGACCGCCACTGCCATGTTTGTGTCGGAAAAAGAGCCTTTGTTGGTCGTCAGCGTGGCAAAAGACCATCTGACCGAAAAACTAATTGCGCAATCCGGCAAATTTACACTGGTAATTGCCGGGGCTGATCAGCAAAAACTGGCCATGCAGGTGGGAAGCGCCAAAGGCGCGGATATCGATAAGTTTGAGCGCTTTGCCATTCAGACATCCCCGGGCGCTGGCAGCCCGGCCTTGATCCCGCAGGGGGCGGCTGCCTGGATGGTGTGCGCGGTCGAAAGCAGCGAAGAAATCAAAGGCTACCGCCTGTTCATCGGCCGGGTCGTCGATCAGCATGACAGCGGCAGGCCGCCGCTGGTCTGGCACAAGGATCAGTTTTTTGGCCTAAAGCAGGTTTAGATTAAAGGTTATTCGATATCTGTTAATCGTTATTGGAATGCAGAAGACAGAGGACAAAGGACAGAATACATAAAACATGATCCGGCGCTTGCCGAAATCGCAGTTAGAATGATGCATCAAATGATTAGGGCAAGATAAAACTAATCCAGGATTGCGACGGCCTCGATTTCGATCATGTACTCCGGCCGGTACAATCGCTTGACCTCCACGGCGGTCGTCGCCGGGTAATAGTCCCCGAAATATTTTTTGCGAACCGGTCGCGTGTGTTTGTCATAGGCCTCCAGATCCGTGCAATAAATTTTCAGCATGACGATGCTCTGCATGCTGCCACCGGCATCCTCGAGGATCTTTTGCATATTCGCGTAAACCTGTTCGGTCTGGGCGGCGATATCCCCTTCACCGACCGACTTCAGTTCCATATCCAGGGGCACCTGGCCGGATATGTAGAGGGTCCGGTCGATCTGGATCGCATGTGCGTATCCGAAGGGCCGGTGCAAATTGTCCGGGGCAATCACTTTTTTCTGCATTCCAAGTTTCCTTTTACTGTTTAAAAATAACGACCCTCACAATGCACTTTTCTTCCTTGTGGTGAACGCTGATGTCCGCAATCTCAACAGCCACTCCGATGAGCTGTCTGATTTTATAAAGAATCATATTGATCGGCGGACAGACAAAAGCGGGAACACCTTCTTTTTCCAGCCAGGCCTCCACCGGCAAATGAGCGCAACCTTTCACTTCGAAGGTAAAAAAGCTGTCGCTCTCATCCTTCTGATAGGCAGCCTTTTCAACGAGATTATTTTCAGCCAGGACAGCGATACAGTTCTCGATGACCGCATCCGAAGTGCCGCCCTGGATTTCATGGCGATCGATATAATCCCGGCCGACCATGGTAGCCCTGAAACCGGCCCCCCTGCCCCTTTCATAAAAAAGAGATTTCGCAAGGGCGGCGAAGGTGTCCTGAAAATAGATTCGATCCATCATTGTCCTCTCTTTTTGCCAAATTCCTCATGGTACAGAATATCCTCAAGGGCCCACCGGGGTCTCGGCCGCGGGCTTTCATCCGGATATCCGACGGCAAGCGGCAGCGCGACCTTGTATCCATGAGGAATCTTGAGAAGCTTCGCAGTCTCGACCTCATCAATGATGTCGCAGACCGGCGCCACAACGACGCAGGTCCCCAGACCAAGGGCATGCGCTATCAGCTGCATATTCTGGGTCGCCATGGCGACGTCATAGGGAACATCCCAGACATCCAGGTAGGCGCAGACCACGATGATAACCGGCGCCTCAATCAGAAAAGCCGACACCACCCCTGACCGCAGCTTCTGGTAGGCTCTGGCCTTTTTCTCTTCATCCTTGAGCCCTTCAAAACGCTCGTCCAGGCGTCCGGTGAAGTATTCCGCCGTAAAACGTCTGCCGCTGCCTTCCGTGGCGATCCGGCTCAATGCCTTTTTGGTCTCAAAATCCCGCACCACAATGAAGCGCCAGGGCTGCCCGTTATCGCCCGACGGAGCCCAGCGACCGGCCTCCATGATCTTTTCCAGAAGTTCATCCGGGACATCCTTCTTCTTATACCGCCGAATGCTTCTCCTGGTTTTCATCAGCTCCAGAAGATCATCCATTTACTTTGTCCTTTATATCCTTTATCAGTGTTTGTTTGTCCATTTTTCCCGCCTTGGTCAGGGGCATCTCTTCCACAAATTCGATGCGCTCCGGAAGCAGCAGCACCGACACCTGACGGGATTTCAAAAAAGCAATGATCCCTTCAAAATCAAGTTTCACGCCGGGCATCGCCTGGATATAGGCGCAGGCACGCTCGCCCAGATCCTTGTCCGGCATGGGCACCACCGCTACCAGCTGAACGTCCGGATGGTCACTGATCAGTCTTTCGATTTCAACGGCACTGATGCTTTCCCCGCCGCGATTGATCATCTCCTTGATGCGGCCGGTAAGCGTGATGTAACCTTTTTCGTCGATTTTGGCCACATCCCCGGTCTTGAAAAAACCGTCTGAAGTAAAGGCTTTTTTGTTTTCTTCCGGATTTTTAAAGTATCCTGTTAACACCCCCGGGCCTTTGATCAAAAGCTCGCCCGCTTCACCTACCGGAAGCCGCCGCCCGTCGAAATCGACAACCTTGTAAGTGTCATACGGGCAGGTGGGCTTGCCGACGGTATTTAAAATGACTTCTTCGGAATCAGCGGCTCGGGTAATGGTGGTCACGCCTTCGGTCGAGCCATAGCCATTATGATAGCGGCAGCCGAGCTTGTCCATGACTTCGCGAATCAGGTCCGGCTGGCTGACTCCGCCGCCGCAGTGCATTCTTTGCAGGGAACTCAGATCATAGTCGGCCAGTCTCTCAAAAGTGACCAGTCGTTTGGCCAGCGTCGGCACCCATACAATGGTTGTGACCTTTTCCTTTTCGATGGTACGGCAGATATCGTCAAGGTCGGTGGAGTCCAGAAAAACGGTGGTGCCGCCGGTGAGTACACTGCCTAAAAATCCCTTGCTGAAGGACAGATCGTGGCCGATGGGGCCTGCGATCAGAGAAACATCTTTTTCGCTCATATCCCAGGCCCGGGCGGCGTGTTCGGATCCGCAGATCAGATCATTGTGGGTGCGGGGCACGATTTTGGGCATGCCGGTAGTGCCGCCGGTGGGGCCCATATGGGACACCTGCATGGGGTCTGGGCGTCTCCGGGAAAGCCGGTCGAGATTTTCAGGCGTCAGCCGGACGCCGCCTATGAGTTTTTCCAGGCTCAGGTATGGTGAATCAGCGCCGCCCCTTACGAGGATAACGTTTTTTATCATGGGGTTTTCTGCAAGCACTTCTTTGATAATCGGAAGATATTCAATTTTTTGGTATTTCTCTGCAACGATCCAGGTGGTTGCCTCGCTGAGCCGGCTGATATGACCGATTTCATAGGGCCGGTAGCGGTCGATCAATAATGCGTCGATGGCGCCGGTTTTTTGAATACCGAAATACACAACGGCAAACTCGTTCCAGTTGGGCAACTGCAGCAGGACGCGGTCGGTGGGTGAAAGCCCCAAGTCCATTAAAGCAATCGCCACTTTGTTGGTCATATCCCGGGTCTGGGCATATGTGAGGCGATGGGTTGTATCAATAAAAGCAGTATTGTCCGGATACTTCTCTGCGGCCCGGTCGAGAACATCCCCGAAGGTCAGGCCCGGCCACCAGCCTTCGCGGTTGTATGTGTCGACATCGTCGTCTTTATATGGCGTAAATCCTTCCAACAGTTGTTTCATCGTGTCATTATCCTTTCGGATATTGAAAAAAATGCCTGTCAAATAATTTTAAAAGGGTCGCCCTTTTTCCTGACGCAGTGATCGGCAATCTGACGGTTTATGGCGATGGTATCAATCAATGGTGGTGAAAGCAATCTTCCGATTGACGATTGCCGATCATTGTGGCTACCATGCAGTCAGGCCGCCGTCGACCCCGATAATCTGACCTGTCAGATAATCCGAGGCTTTAGAGGATAGAAATATGACAACGCCTTTGAGTTCATCCAGCTGACCGAATCTTTTCATGGGTGTGCGCGCCAGAATTGCCTCGCCCTGATGACTGAATGACCATTCTGTCATTTTGGTCGGAAACCAGCCGGGGGCGATGGCATTCACATTAATGCGATATTTGGCCCATTTGACGGCAAGGTCCATGGTAAAGGTATTAAGGGCGCCTTTGGAAGTGTTATAAGGCAGGGCATCCAGGTATGAAGGGTCGGTTCCCCTTGATCCGGCATAGGAGGATATATTGATTATCTTGCCGCTGTTTTGTTTGATCATTTCTTTGCCAACCCGTTGGGTGCAGCGAAATGTTCCGTTAATGTTTAGATCGATTACTTTCTGCCAGGCTTCATAAGGCATCTCCTCAGGCGCTGCTCCCCAGGTTCGCCCCGAGTTGTTGACCAGGATATCAATTTTGCCGAATTCCTTTATGGTTTGCGTAACGACGCGGTCAACATCATTTTCACGGGTGATATCACACTGCAGCGCAAGCGCCCGCGCCCCGCCTGTCTCGATTTCATGAGCCGTTTCTTCACATTTTTCAAGACGCCGGGAAAAGACAACAATATCGGCGCCGGCTTCGGCCAGGCCGGTAGCCATTGCCCGGCCGATTCCATCACCACCACCGGAAATCATCGCCACCTTACCGTTTAGACTGAAAAGATCCAGGGCCTTCATTTTTTTCCTCCATATTACAGGCTGTAATCGTAAAACCCTCGGCCGGTCTTTTTTCCCAGCAAGCCTGCCAGCACACGTTTTCTAAGCATGGGATGGGGTTTGTACCGGTCGCCAAAGTCACGGGCCATGGTCTCCATGCCGTGCATGGCGATCTCAGCACCAACAAGGTCCAGCAACTGGCAGGGCCCCATGGGATGACCGGCGCACAGTTTCATGGCCTTGTCGATATCTTCGGGCCGGTTGCCTTCCTGAACCATCTTTACAGCCTCATTCATCAAGACATCCAACAGTCGGCTGACGATAAAGCCGGCATAATCGACAGCCTCGATCGGCTCTTTGCCGATTTTCTGGAGATAGGCCAGGGCCGTTTCAAAGGTATCATCCGATGTAAGTTGCCCGCGAATAATTTCCACGCCTGTCATCAGCGGAACCGGGTTCATAAAGTGGATGCCGATGATTTTATCACCCCGGCCGGTCACGCTGGCGATTTCGGTAATCGGCAGCGCCGACGTATTGGAGGCCAGAATCGCATCCGGCCTGCAAAGGGTTTCCAGCTTTTTAAAAAGATTCTGCTTGATTTCAAGGTTCTCAAAAACGGCTTCGATGACTAAATCCGCATTTCTAGCCGCCTGGCTTAAATCCGCTGTAAATTTGATACCGGCCAGAGCCGTTTCAACTTGTTGCGGGGTGATTTTCCCTTTGGCTGCCAATTTTTCGAGGCTGAACTCGATGCTGGACTTCGCCCGCTCCAGGGCCTGGTCGTTAATATCCTGAAGGACAACATCGCAGCCTGCCACAGCGCTGACCTGTGCCACACCGCTGCCCATGATCCCCGAACCGATAATTGCGACATTTTTAATTTCCATTTTCTAATCCCTCGATCGTTTTTGATCGTTGCGCCAGCACATCCATGCGCTCGTTTATAAAGGTATGTTTCCATGTTTGCGGAACTGTCGTGGTGTTTCAGCTTTGTCCTCCAGGATCCGCAGTGCTGAAATGATTTTTTTGCGTGTGTCTTTGGGATGGATAACGGCATCAATAACCGAACGCGCAGCCGAGTGATAGGGGGTGAGGTACAGTTCCTGATATTCGTCAATTTTTCGCGCCAGATAAGCCGCCGGATCCTCAGCCTGCTCAAGTTCCCGGCGATAGAGGATTTTCACGGAGGGCTCGGCACCGACCATTTGCATTTCCGCCGAAGGCCAGGCAAAGACCTGGTCAAAGCCGATCTGGTGAACCCCCATGGCGGGAATCGCGCCGCCATACATTTTTCTGAGGATACACGAAATCTTTGGCACCGTTGCCTCGGTCCAGGCATAAAGCATTTTGGCCCCGTGACGAATGATGCCGTTGTGTTCCTGATCGATGCCCGGCAGGAATCCGGGTACGTCGACAAGCGTGATGATCGGGATATTGAATGCATCGCAGGTCCGGATGAAACGGGCGGCTTTATCGGAAGAATTAATATCCAGGCAGCCCCCCATAAAACGCGGGTTGTTGGCGACCAGACCGACCACCCAACCGCCCATGCGTGCAAAACCGACTACCATGTTCATGGCGAAGGCCGCATGAATTTCAAAAAAATCACCTTCATCCACAATCGCACGAATAACCTGCTTCATATCATAGGTCTTGGACATCTGGATGGGAACCATGTCGATGAGTTCGGGAACTTCCCTGTCAACCGGATCTGCGCTGGATCTTTGAACCTGTTTTTCCCGGTTGTTTTGAGGAAGATAATCCAGCAGGCCTTTGATCAGGTCCAGACAGTGCCTGTCATCTTTGGCTGCCAGATGAACGACACCGGACTTGGTGCTGTGAACCCTGGCGCCCCCTAATTCTTCAAACGAAACTTCCTCCCCGGTAACTTCTTTAATCACCGCCGGTCCGGTAATAAATACCTGCGATGTTTTTTCCACCTGAACGATGAAGTCGCACAACGCCGCCGAATAGGCCGCACCGCCGGTGCAAGCGCCCATAATTGCAGCAATTTGGGGAACGATACCGGAATTGAGTGAATTCTGGTAGAACATGCCCGTAATGCCATAGACATTGTCCATGCCTTCCTGGATCCGGGCGCCGGCCGATGCGTTCAGACAGATGACCGGCACCATGTTTTCCCGGGCCAGCTTGAGAATGTAATGAATTTTGGCACCATGGATCTTACCGGTCGATCCGCCTAAAACCGTGGCGTCTTCGGAATAAATAAAGACTTTGCGACCGGCAATGGTTCCGTAGCCGGTGACGACCCCGTCTCCTGTAAATTTTTTCTTGTCCATTCCGAAATCGCTGCACTGGTGTTCGGCCATCATATTGAGTTCCACAAAACTCCCCGCATCCAGAATATAGTCGATGCGTTCACGGGCGGTCAAAATGCCCTTTTCCCTGAGCTTTTTCAACCGTGCTTCCCCGCCGCCCAACTGGGCTTCCCTTTCTCTGACATGAAGCTTTTCAAGCTCTTTTTCCCAGGTCTTTTTCTGTGCCATGGCGTTAATCCTTTATTTAGAAGTGGTTTCAAAATCTCAGATCAGGTTCAAGGGCACGGCGCAGGCCGATCGGGAAAGCGCAGCATACGTAAAGTATGTGAGCATTTACCGGAGGTCTGTGATGCACTTCAGTGTATTAAAGTCGATGCAAATCCCGCTCCGCGGGGCAACGCAGCCATTGGAGCCTCTTGAGCCCATTAAACCATCTTTAAATTGGATGCGAAAGCCCGCTTCATTGCGCGAGAGATGGGGTTTTGAAAGCACTTCTAGTCCGTCTGAATCAATTCTATCAACACCCCGAAGGTGCTTTTGGGATGTATAAATGCAACCAGTTCCTGATGGGCATTGCGATACGGTTCTTCGTTGATCAGTTTCAGGCCTCTGGCCTTAAGGCGGTCCAGCTCAGCCTGGACGTCATCTACCTCCAGGGCAATGTGGTGGATCCCCTGTCCTCTTTTCTGGATAAATTTTGCAATCTGACCATCGGTTTCAGTGGATTGCAGAAGTTCCAGATTCGTTCCTTCCATGGGGATAAAAGAAAAAAGGAGTTCACCGAAATTTTCCTGATCTGAAGTGGACAGGCCAAAGGTTTCCTGAAAAAAATCCCTGGCGGTTTGCAAATCATCGACGGCAACACCAATATGCTTGATTTTTTTAATCATCGCCTGTTCTCCTGTACAGGACATTTGCCATTGTCTCTGGCGTAACAGCGAAACCATCACCCAAATGAGTGGTTTAACCTCCGATCTATTCGGCCGGGAAATTGAATTAAATTATCAACTATATTCTATTAAAATGATTGTCAAGAAAAAATTTCTACTAAAATTCCAATTTTAATATTTCAACGACGATATATAAATTTAATAATTAATATAGATAATTAATAGTTTTTTGTAATTCTGGTGAGTGCCTATTTTTTTCTTGACAGACACATCTTATTGAATTAAATATTGCATTAAATTTTTAAATTCGTTTTGTCGTAACGTGGGTTCGAATCAATGCCAGTCAAAATGATCCAAAAAACAGTTCATCCCAACCATTCGATCACGAGGATTGAGGAAGCCTACCGCCGGATAAAGCAGATGATTTTTGATCAAACGCTTGTCCCCGGTCAACGGCTCGTCAATCAGGACCTGGTCGACAAACTCAACATGTCGCGCACGCCCATTATCAATGCGCTGAACCGTCTGGTCCAGGATGGATTTGTTGCATTCGAAAGCTTCCGCGGATTCTATGTAAAACCCATCGACCTGCAGGAGGTCTGGGATGCATTCGGGGTTAGAGAAGCACTGGAAGTCTATACCGTCGAACAGGCCATCAAATTTTCCGATGATGGTGATATGCAAGAACTGGAAAATAAACGCCGCGAACACGCTGATTATCGACCCCATTATTACACCCGCAAGAAATTTTTACTGGATTCTGATTTTCATCTTCAAATCGCAGCCATGGCAAGGAACAACGTCCTCAAATGGCTGCTGAAAAGGAATTTTGAGCACATTTACCTGCGCGCCCGGTTGGAGAATTACGATATCCAGCGAATGGCCGTTGCCGCTGATGAACACCATCGTCTGGTCAGGAGAATGAAAAACAAAGATATCATCGGCAGCATCGAACTCATGCGAAATCATGTTCAAAAGGCCAGAGACCACGTCATTCGATCATTGACGGATGAAGAATCTGAGGACGCCGGGTTGATGCGAGTTTAGGGCATATAAATGTTTTAGGCTGTTTTCATGGGTTTTAATGATGAAACAAATTAAAGAAAATCTGGAACAGTGGAAAAACACCACACTTAAAAAAGTATTGGACCGGTCTCCTGAAAGGCAGGAAGAATTCACCACCGAAAGCGGTATCCCGGTTAAGCGGTTGTACTGCCCTCTGGATCTGGAGGGCATGGGCTACGACGAAGCATTGGGATATCCCGGTCAGTACCCTTTCACCCGTGGTGTTTATCCCAGCATGTATCGCGGCCGCCTCTGGACCATGCGCAATTATGCCGGTTTCGGTACAGCAGAAGACACAAATCAGCGTTTTTGCTATCTTTTGGATCAAGGTATGAAAGGCCTATCCATTGCTTTTGATCTGCCGACCCAATTGGGTTACGACTCGGATGACCCCCTGGCCGAGGGGGCTGTCGGCCGCGTGGGCGTTGCCGTTGATTCTCTGGCCGACATGGAGATTATATTTCAGGGTATTCCCCTGGATAAGGTCTCGACCTCGATGACCATCAATGCGCCGGCCACGATTCTGCTGGCCATGTACATTGCGGTGGGTGAAAAACAGGGCGTTTCTCCTGAAAAACTGATGGGCACCACCCAGAACGATATTTTGAAAGAGTTCATCGCCCGGGGCACCTATATCTTTCCTCCGGAACCCAGCATCAAGCTGGTTCTGGATATCGTGGAGTATTGCGCCCATCACGTTCCAAAATGGAACACGCTCAACATAACCGGCTACCATTTCAGAGAAGCCGGTGCCAACGCCATCCAGGAACTGGCCTTTACGCTGGCAGACGCCATCACTTATATTGAGAAAGCTCGGCAGCGGGGTATGGACGTGGATTATTTTGCGCCGCGCCTGTCCTACAGCCTGGGATGCTACATGGATTTTTTCGAGGAAATAGCCAAATATCGAGCTGCCCGCAGGCTATATGCAAAAATCATGCGGGAACGCTTCCAGACCGAAAATCCTAAAAGTCAGTTGTTCCGGATTTTCACCGGATCCTGCGGCTCCACCCTGGTTCCGCAGCAGCCCATCAACAATATTGTCAGGGTGGCAATGCACGCTTTAATGGGCATCCTGGGCGGCAATCAGGCCATTCATACGGCCTGCTGGGATGAGGGCTACGCAATCCCTTCAGAGGATTCCGCCCGAATCGCACTCAGGACACAGCAGATTCTGGCGCATGAATGCGGTCTCGGCAACACCATCGACCCTCTCGCCGGTTCCTATTTCCTGGAATCCCTCACCAATGAAATCGAAAAGCGGGCAGCCGCATATTTGCATAAAATGGATGCCATGGGCGGCATGCTCGGCGCCATTGAAAATGGATATGTTTTTAAGGAAATCCAGGATTCAAGCGTCCAATTTCAAAAACGTGTGGACAACGGCGAGCGTGTTATTGTCGGATTGAACAAATACGGTATGCCGGATGAAGACGATCTGGCAGATCAGAAAATTTTCGAAATGGATGATCGCGTTGAAGGCAGCCAGAAACAAAAGTTAGCCGGGATCAAAGCCGACAGAAATGCCGACGACGTTCAAAAACAGCTGGCCGGCCTGGCAAAGGCCATCGATAATAACGAAAACCTCATGCCCCATATCATCGCAGCCGTTAAAAGCTATGCCACCATCGGAGAGATCTGCGGCGTCATGCGCGAAAAATGGGGTGAGTTTCAAGCATCGACCTATATTTAGCGGCAATTGAGTAAAACTCAATTGCGACCGTTGTGTGTTGCCCTTGTCCGTTTTGAGCACACAACCGCATATTCAAGCAACGGACTATGGGCCACTAACATTAAGTCATCAAGCACCGTTTTGTTAAAATCATATGGACATATTCAGGATATAGACAATGGCAAACCAAAAAATAAGAGTCTTGATCGCCAAGGTTGGTCTGGACGGCCATGATCGCGGCGCTAAAATAGTCGCCCGATCCCTGATGGATGCCGGTATGGAGGTCATTTACACCGGTATTCGTCAAACTGCTGAACACATTGCCACAGCCGCGGCCCAGGAAGGCGTTGATGTTGTGGGGTTGAGTTTTCTGTCCGGTGACCACATGGTTCTGATACCAAAAGTTATGCAAGCGCTCAGAGAAAAGGGCCTGAAAAACGTCATGGTCATTGCCGGCGGCATTATTTTAAAACACCAACTCCCGAAACTTAGGAAAATGGGTGTACAAGAAGTGTTCTTGCCGGGAACCCCGCCGGCCGAAATTGCGAGTTATATCCGGAAAAATCTAAATAAAAAGGAGAAAAACGTATGATTATCGACGTTCATCGGCATTTGATTGTGAAGGGGACTGTCCAGGGCCACTACATTAGAGGTGCGCAGAAAAGTTTTGTAATGATGTACAACAAAACCCACAATACCAACGTCAGCCCGCAGGACTTCACTGAAAAAATTGTTCGACCCTGGATCGATCCAAACGCAGATAATATTATTGAAGAAATGGATGCAGCCGGGGTGGACAAGACGGTTATCTTCGCGGTGGACTATGGTCTGCTGTTCGGCGAGGCTCCGATTAACGCTTTTGATCAAAACAAACTGTATGCGGATGTCGCCAAAAGACACGAAGGCCGTTTAATTCCTTTTATGGCCATTGACCCCCGCCGGCCGGGCGCCCTGAAGCATTGCGAGCAGGCTTACCATGAATGGGGAATGCAGGGTTTCAAGCTGCACGCCGGTGTGGGGTATATGCCCGACGATCCATGCTGTTATTGGGTTTATGAAAAAGCAGCCGAGTGGAACATCCCGATAATGGTGCATACCGGCGGAGCACCCAATTCAACCCCCGCCCTGCGGTGGGAGTGTTCACGCCCGGCCTATTTCGCGACTGCCGCGGCCAGATACCCGGAGGCCGATTTTATTTTTGCCCACTGCGGGGATATCGGCTGGTGGCGGGAAGCCATTCAAGCAGCTGTCTGGCTGCCAAACGTTTATGTGGATCTTTCTTTATGGCAGAAACCTTATAAAAAATGGCCGAAACCGCGTTTTTACCAGTGGCTCAGGGATATTGTCGATCTTGCCGGTGCGGATAAGATCATGTTCGCGACAGATGCCCTCTACCCGAATCTCATGTGCCCGCTGGCCGAATGGGTGCAGGCCTTTCAAAACCGTGACACCGATATTGAATTCACCGATGAAGAGATCGATCTCATCCTTGGCGGTACCGCTCAAAAAGTATTGGGCCTTGAAGATTAGAAGTGGTTTCAAAACCCCATCTAAGGCCCAATGGCTGCGTTGCCCCGCGAAGCGGGATTTGCATCGATTCTGTTACATTAGGGTGCATCACAGGCCTCCGGTAAATGCTCACATACTCACGTATGCTGCGCTTTCCCGATCGGCCTGACGCCTTGCCATTGAGCCTGATCTGGAATTTTGAAATCACTTCGAGAAGAGGAGATAACGATTATGCCAGATATTCTTGATGTAATCACCAGCCGTAAAAGCATCCGGCGCTATAAGCCCGATCCGGTTCCCGATGAGATGATCGATAAAATCTTAGAGGCCGCCCGCTGGGCGCCTACCGGAGAAAATTATCAGCCATGGCGTTTTATCGTTATTCGAGATCAGGAGACCCGCAATAAAATAGGAGACCTGTCCAAACTCGGCAGCGGTAAACGCATGACCGCCTGGTATTGCATGGGAACAATGCAGAAGCGTTTTGAGAAAATAGAGGATCCTGAAAAGCGGGCTGAAGTTCTGCGGTTTATGTATTCCGGGGAGGTTTCGGAATTCTGCAAACAGGCCCCGGTCATCATCGCCGTCATCGGTGATTTGAAAATCGGGTCGGTGGATGTTCCCTACGATCTGTGTGCCGCTACCGAAAATATCCTTTTGGAAGCGCATTCGCTGGGTCTGGGTGCCTGCTGGGTGCACGGACCGGTCGCAGCCACCCGGG
>Ga0209742_10000707_pt1 | contig 17000 bp, 19 predicted proteins | sample DeeMarSeWOR38_10_FD_187462 | JGI IMG/M metagenome (GOLD analysis project Ga0209742, IMG submission 187462) | Marine sediment microbial communities from White Oak River estuary, North Carolina - WOR-3-8_10 (SPAdes) (version 2) | ecosystem: Environmental > Aquatic > Marine > Intertidal zone >... | reverse complement strand
TCCTGGCCTTGGGCTGGCAGCCCGGAAGATGATCCGGCCCGGGGCCGAAGCGTCATTGGTCAGGCGATCGTCAACGGCCCGGAGCTCCTGTGCGGCTGACCGGCAGTTCACGTCCGGCGGCAGCTGGATGTATCAGGGGGAATTCTGGTCGTTTTTGCCGACCAGGTCTGATCAGCGAGTCGGCATGCCGGTAGGCCGGACGCACTTCATGGTGGCCCCCTGGCCACCATCCCGTGCTCCCTCAGTCCCGGGCCGCTTTCCGCGCAGCGGGACGGCCGTCGGGCGGCCGACACGTAAGAGTGGCAACGGGGAAGACGGTGGCTGGCCGGGAACGCGTCCGCTGCTCGCGTGTAGGATCGTGGGGTCAACGGGAGCCGCCATGAACAGCCTCGACCTCGACGTCCTCCGCAACGCGCTCGCCTGGATGCAGGCCGGCCACCGCGTGACCCTGGGCACGGTGGTGAAGACCTGGGGCTCCTCCCCGCGGCCGCCGGGCTCGGTCATGGCCCTGCGCGACGACGGCCAGGTGGCCGGCTCGGTCTCAGGCGGCTGTATCGAGGACGACCTGATCTACCGCCTGCGCCAGGGCGACGCGGCGTTCGACAGGCCGGGGCTCACCACCTACGGCGCGAATGCCGAGGAGGTGCGCCGTTTCGGCCTGCCCTGCGGCGGCACCGTGCAGCTGGTGCTGGAACCGGTCACGGCGGCGTCGCAGCTCGCGGACCTGCTCGTCGCCATCGAGGCACGCCGTGGCGTGGAACGGCGCCTCGACCTCGACACGGGCGAGGTGGCGCTGGTCGACTCGGAGGAGGGCGACCGGGTGGAGTTCGACGGCCGTGTCCTGCGCAGCGTGCACGGCCCGCGGCACCGCCTGCTGGTGATCGGCGCCGGGCAGCTCTCGCGCTACGTGGCGTCGATGGCTGCCATGCTCGACTACGACGTCACGGTCTGCGATCCGCGGCCGGAGTACCACGAAGGCTGGCAGGCAGTCGCCGGCACGACGCTTTCCACCAGGATGCCGGACGACCTCGTTCTAGACATGAGGCTCGGCGCCCACGATGCCGTGGTGGCGCTGACGCACGACCCCAAGCTCGACGACCTGGCGCTGATGGAGGCACTGAGGACGCCGGCGTTCTACGTCGGCGCCCTGGGGTCGAGGAAGAGCAACGCCTCGCGGCGCGAGCGCCTGCTCGGCTTCGACGTCACCCCGGAGCAGGTGGCTCGCCTGCACGGCCCGGTAGGCCTGGCGATCGGCGCCAGGACGCCGGCCGAGATCGCAGTGTCCATTGTCGCCCAGCTGACGGAGGCCCGTCGGGCCGGCTGAGCGGCGATGGGACAGCGCAGGCTGCAGTACTCTCACTGCGCCTGCGTGTCGATCCTTCGGGAGTGCAACGAAGCACGAGAGCGTACGAACCGGCTGGCCGTCGTCTCTCGGTCCTCAGCCGCGGCGATCCCGGTAGATGGCGGCGATGTGATACCGCAGCCCGAGCGCGCACGGCTGCCGTCCCATCTGCGGAGCCGACCGCGAACCACGACAGCTGGATTCTCCTTTCGCAACCGTCGTTCCTCCGGCGAGGAGTCCGACGGCAACGTCGGTCAGGTCGAAGCTGCCGTCGCAATCGCCGTGCGGGCAAGGGAACTCGAGGACAAGCGTGGCCGGCGGAAAGAGATCGTGAGTCTGAGGCGCAGGACTCGCGCCGGCCGGGTCCTCGAAAGTCAACTTGATCCTGATTCGCTCGACGTCGGGGAAGGCTTGACCCAGCGACTCGGCGCCCGCGCGCCTGCGGCGAGCGAGCTCACGGCGCTGCTCGAGCGGGGTCTGAGCAGGCCGCGAAGTGAGTCGCATACGGGTGGATCAGGAGAGTGAAGATCCCACGGTCAGCGGGCGAAAACCTGGTGCCGGTGACGAGCGCAACGTCCGGTGTCGCGATCGGTCACGAGCGAGAGTGACTCCACCGAACCGTGCTGTGCAAACAGTGCGCGAACCGATTCCTCGGTGACCGAGAAAGGCAGGTTTGCAACATGGAGCTTGGTCAATTCAGTTCACCCACAAGGATTGCTCAGGGGCCCGAGGCACATCGTGCCGGCCGGATCGGTGGGACCTCAGGGATGGCCAGACCACACGCGTGCCGGTTCGGCACGTTGGCAGGGCAAGACAGGACGGGGAATCACCGACCGTGTACACCTTACACGACCTTGGGCAGGGCCGCTGGCCTTTCGCAGCGCGTGACGCCGGCGAAGACACCCGATTGCCGATCGTCTGGTGGACGTCCTGCAACGCACTGCGTCAAGCGAAGACGACCGCAGGTTCATCGAGAGCCGGGCTGCACGCAGCTTTCCTGGCTGCCCCAGGCACGTCCACCGCATGTCGCTTGCGAGCATCTCGGACTACGTGCCCGAGCTGGGGCGCGACCCGCTCGTCCCGGCGTGGAAGCAGATGGATGCCTTCGAGGAACAGCCTCCAAGCCCCGAGCGGCGCGGCCGCTACCTGGCCGTAGCACCCGTGAGAGCACTGCGGCCGAGCGCCGATTCCGCTACATTTGCGCTGCCTGGTTCGCGGTGAGGCGGCGGTCGCCGAGCCAGGCAACGAACAAGAGGCGAGCGACGTGCCGGATCGGTGGGTGGCCGGGTCGAACTACGAGGACTTCATGGGCCGGTGGAGCCGCCGCCTCGCGCCTCGCTTCGTGTCGTGGCTGCAGGTCCCTCGCGGCGTTCACTGGCTGGATGTCGGGTGTGGCACAGGGGCGCTTGCCCACGAGATCTGCAGCCACGCCCACCCGGCATCTGTCGTAGGCTGCGATCCAGCCGCGCCTCTCCTCGAGTTGGCTCGAGAACAGGCTCGGGACTCGCAGGTTTCATTCGTGACGGCTGGGGTCGAAAGACTTCCGCGCCGCCCCGGCGGATATGGCAGCGTCACCTCGCTGCTCGCCCTGAATTTCTTCCCGGACTTCGAGGCTGCCTTGCAGGAAATGCGGTCGGCTGCTGCGCCGCAGGCGACGGTCTCGGCGTGCGTGTGGGACTACAGTGACGGAATGCAGTTCTTGCGTCACTTCTGGGACGCCGCAGGGGCAGTTGACTCGAGGGCCCGAGAGCTGGATGAAGGCAACCGGTTTCCTCTCTGCCACCGCGATGCGCTGACGGCGCTCTTCCGTGGTACCGGTCTCGGTGAGGTGTGCTGCGATGCGATCGAGATTCCCACGGTATTCGCCAGCTTCGATGACTACTGGCGCCCCTTTCTGGGAGGAACGGGGCCCGCTCCTTCCTACGTTGCGTCGCTTGACGCTGATCGCCGTGCACTCCTGGCGAGGACGCTCGAAGGCGCGTTGCGACGAGAACCAGGGGGAGAGATCGCCATGACCGCTCGAGCGTGGGTGATTCGGGGAACGGTGAAATGAATGACCGTCTGGCGACAGGCAATTCGGCCTGTCTCGGACCGGTGCAGAAAAACGCAGTTCTGCCTTCGCAGCAAGAAATGCCCCCATGTCCACAGAGAAAAGCCTTATGGACGCCTGCAACGGAGCGCAGTTCATTGCGGTCGGGCTGAACCGATTGATCAGCCGCTTCGGCCTCGCGTCCGCAAATCGGCCCTAGGCATTGACGGTCGACATTCCCTGCGCGTCGTACCGGTCTCCCATGACGCGGTCTGCCAGCCGATCCAGTGCCGCCTGCTCATCGTCGGACAGACAGATCTCGTATGCGCCGAGATTCACCCGAAGATTCTCGAGTCTCGTGGTTCCCGGAATCGTCATTACGTGTTCGCCGCGCCCGAGCACCCACGCCAGGGCGATCTGCGCCGGCCTGCAGGATTTCGCCGATGCGACAACCTCGATTTCGTCGACAAGGGCGACATTCGACTGATACGCATCCCCCTGGAAGCGAGGTGTCGTCGAACGGTAGTCGCCCTCGACGAGTGATTGCTCCTTGAATCGTCCGGACAGCATGCCGCGCCCCAGCGGGGAATAAGCCACGAGCGACGCGCCTGCCTCGATGCAGGCGGGGACGACGGAGGCCTCGATGTCCCTGCTGAATATCGAGTATTCCGACTGTACCGCCGAGATGGGGTGGACTCCTGCTGCACGGCGAATCGTCTCGGCGGATGCCTCCGACAGTCCGATCGCGCGGACCTTCCCTTCTGCGACGAGCTCCGCCATTGCTCCGACGGTTTCTTCAATGGGCGTGGTCGGGTCCACCCGATGCAGGTAATAGAGATCGATGACATCGGTCTTCAGTCTCTTGAGCGACCCCTCGACCGCGCGCCGGCAATTCGCTCGAGAACCATCCAGGCCGGTGAACTTGCCGGTCTCCGGGTCGCGAGTCGGCCCGAATTTCGTGGCGATGAAGACCTTGTCCCGGCGATCCTGAAATGCCTGGCCCAGTAAGGATTCGTTCGCGCCCATTCCATACATTTCCGCCGTGTCAAAGTGTTCCACGCCCAAATCGATCGCCTCATGCAGAAGCCTGATCGCCGCACGCTGTTCCGTCGGCGGGCCGTAGAACTCGGACAACCCCATACAGCCAAGCCCGATCGCGGGAAGGGTCCGTCGAGTGTTGCCCAGTGTTCTCCGTTGCATCAGGTCTTCCTTGCAGCTTCGGTCTGACTGACCAATGACTATACATGCGGGAGATTGCACCCGGCTCGCTCCGGCTACGGGGCGGCGCCTGCAGCACTGGTCATTGACCTCTCGCTGTAGGCAGCGTCGTCCGATCCGTAAGCCGCCAGTTGGTCCCCGGCAATGCGCTTCGTGGCTGACCTGGAGAGATCGCCCCCGATTCATCGTCCGGCGGCCGTTCCCGCGCCGTCGGCAAGCTGGCCGATCTCCTCGAGCGCGGCCTTCAGCTTCAGCCGGTCGAGGGTCTCGATGGGCAGGCTCACGAAGACCGAGACACGGTTTTCCAGGCTGAGCAGTGCCTGGCGGAAGGCCATCATCCGGTCCACCTCGTCACCTTCCACCGCGGCGGGGTCGCGCAGGCCCCAGTGGGCCGTCATGGGCTGTCCGGGCCAGACCGGGCATTCCTCGGCGGCCGCGTTGTCGCAGACGGTGAACACGAAGTCCATCCTGGGGGCATCCGGCCCGGCGAACTCCGTCCAGTCCTTGCTGCGCAATCCGTCGATCCGGTAATTGTTGCGGCGAAGGATCTCGATCGCCAGGGGATGAACCTTTCCCTTCGGTTTCGACCCGGCGCTGAAGCCCCGAAAGCGGCCTTTCCCCAGCCGTTCGACGACGCACTCGCCAATGATGCTGCGCGCCGAGTTGCCGGTGCACAGGACCAGCACGTTATAGACTCTGTCCGACACGATGCGCTCCAAATTGAAGACCGCGACGAACCCGCTGCGGATCGCGGCTAGGCGGTTGGCTCCGCCGTTTCCCCGAACCAGCGCCTCTTCAGCCAGAGGGCGACCGAGACCAGCGATATCAGCACGGGCACCTCCACCAGCGGTCCGATGACGGTCGCGAATGCGACCGGCGAGGCGAGGCCGAAGGCGGCAATGGCGACGGCGATCGCCAGCTCGAAGTTGTTGCTAGCGGCCGTGAAGGCAACAGCCGTGGTACGCGGGTAATCGGCGTGGATCAGTCGGCCCATCCAGAAGCTGATCGCGAACATGACCAGAAAATAGAGCGTGAGGGGAACGGCGATCCGGAGCACGTCCAACGGCAGCTCCAGCACCTTGTCTCCCTTCAACGAGAACATGGCGACGATCGTGAACAGCAGGGCCACGAGAGTGACCGGCGAGATCCTGGGCAAGAACCGCTGTTCGTACCATTCCTCTCCCTTGCGCCGGATCAATATCCGTCGCGTCAGGAGGCCGGCGGCAAACGGGATGCCGAGATAGATCAGCACGGCCTCGGCGATGGTGCGAAAGCCGACATCGATGACGCTGCCGGCCAGCCCGAAGACCGGCGGCAGCACGGTGAGGAAGAACCAGGCATAGACGCTGAAGAACAGGATCTGGAACAGGGAGTTGAAGGCCACAAGGGCGGCCACGTACTGATTGCTGCCGCCGGCCAGCTGGTTCCAGACCAGCACCATGGCGATGCAGCGGGCGAGCCCGATCAGGATCAGGCCCGTCATGTACTCGGGTTGATGTCGCAGGAAGATCACGGCGAGCGCGAACATCAGCAGCGGTCCGATGACCCAGTTCTGTATCAGGGAGAGGCTCAACACCCTGACGTCCTTGAACACGAGCGGCAGCTTCTCGTAGCGCACGCGGGCGAGCGGCGGATACATCATGAGGATGAGACCGACTGCAATCGGGATATTGGTGGTCCCGACCGAAAGGCCGTCGAGCCAGCCGGGCAGACCCTCGAACGTCGATCCCAGAGCCAGCCCCAGCGCCATCGCCGCGAATATCCACAGCGTCAGATAGCGGTCGAGAAAGGACAGCCTCTTTCTCGGGATGGGCCGGTCGGTCATCACTTGCACCGGTCGGGAGCAGGCTTGCGCTGGATGCCTTCCAGCAGCGCGATGAGCGGCGCGACGGCCTGGGGATCGAGGGAGTAGCAGATCCGCGGCCGCTCGATCTCGCCCGTCACGATTCCGGCTTCCTTCAGGATCCGGAGATGCTCCGACACCGTCGACTGGGCGAGACCGATCTCGCTCACGATGTCCCCACCGATACAGGTGTCGCGCTCGAGGAGCAGCTGAACGATGCGAACGCGGGCGGGATGAGCGAGCCCCTTGGCCAGGCCTGCAATCATGTCCTCGGTGCCGGGAGCAGCCACAGGTCGGGCCGGATCTGGTGCGGCAGCCATGCGCTGGATCCTGTATCGTCGATGGACGATATACTCGCCCAGGCAGCGAGGAGAGTCAATGGGCTTCCGTCTCCGCGCCGCTCCGATTCGAGGTATCGCCCTGGCCGAACCGCCTGGCCGCAAGCGGCCTGAGTGGCCCCCCCCGGCAGCCGGCTGTGCCGGGCTCCCTTCGTGCGGCTGAGCTATGCAGGCGGCATGTGATATCCCGGCGTGGACAGGGACAGCGCCGTCTCCTCGTCGGTCATGTCGGCCGGTATGCCTTCGAACAGCGGCGTGGACAGGTAGCGCTCGCCGGTATCGGGCAGCATGCAGAGGATGACGCTGCCGTCTGCGGCCTCTCGTGCCTTGCGCATGGCGATGGCGAAGGTGCCGCCGCCCGAGATCCCGGTGAAGATGCCTTCCTTCCGGGCGAGCTTGCGGGACCACTCGATCGCCTCAGCGCCGGACACCGGGATCAGTTCGTCGTAGAGCTCCTCGTCGATCGCTTCCTGCAGCACATAGGGAATGAAGTCGGGCGTCCAGCCCTGGATCGGATGCGGCTGCCAGTTCGGGTGGCTGGCCGCCGGGTCGTGACGGCTGCCGCGCTGCTGGGCCACGCCGCTGCCGACGAGCTGTGCGATGTCCGGCTCGCTCAGGACGATCTTCGTCTCCGGGCGCTCCTTGCGCAGCACGCGCCCTACGCCGGCGACGGTGCCGCCGGTGCCGTAGCCGCTGACGAAGTAATCGAGCCGTTCCCCGGCGAAGTCGGCGAGGATTTCCCGCGCGGTGGTGTTCGCGTGAATCTTCGCGTTGTCTGGGGTCTCGAACTGGCTGGCGAGGAACCAGCCGTTGACCTCGGCCAGCTCCCGCGCCTTCCGGTACATGCCGATGCCCTTCTCGGTCCGGGGCGTCAGGACCACTTTTGCGCCCAGGAAGCGCATCAGCTTGCGCCGCTCGATGGAGAAGCTGTCCGCCATGGTGACCACCAGTGGATAGCCCTTGGCCGCGCACACCATCGCCAGGCCGATGCCCGTGTTGCCACTGGTCGCCTCGACCACGGTCTGGCCGGGCTTCAGGTCGCCCCGCCGCTCGGCCTCCTCGATGATGCTGATGGCCAGGCGATCCTTGACCGACGCCGCCGGATTGAAGAACTCGGCCTTGACGTAGAGCCGCACCGTGGCCGGCGCGAGGTGATTGATGCGGATGCAGGGCGTGTCGCCGATGGTGTCGACCACGCTGTCGTAGAGGCGGCCGCGGCCCGAGGTCGCCCGCGAGTCGGAAGCAGTCATGAGAGGTCCCCCTTCTTTGGTCGGCAGGGCGCCCGCCATCCGGTGGCGCGCATGCCCGAGCGCACAGTCTCCCTCATCGCGCGGCCTCGTGCACGCCACCGGGACCGGCAGCCGGTCGATTACGGCATCTGCACACGACGGACCTGAGGAATGTGACGGGGCTGACTTGCCGGCAACCCGGGCGTGTACCCGGCCGGCACCGCCCTGTGCAGGACAGCCTTTCCCACGGGTTGTCAGCCGGTCGAGCCTGGGGGATAACTGCCGCTACGCGGGTCCGTCAGGCTCGTGGTGCAACCTCTTGCGACTCTGTCGTCGTGATCACCGTGGCGGGCTCACCTCTCTATGGCGGGAACCCGACCGAACTTGCGGCCGCGGCAACCGGGATCGCCGCGCAGGCCATCGAGTTCTCCACCGTTCCTCTCGAGAGCGTTGTCATCACCGTTCACGAAACGGAAGTCTCGGAGGATCCCGAGACGACGCGCGAGTTCATCTTCCTGGTGGAAGAAGACCGTCCTGTCCTGCAGCCGCACATGGACTTCGATGCCACGGGTCCTTTGACCGTGACCGAGGTCCGGAACCTCATGATCGACCGTATGGCCGAACCGCTGAGCGACGAGCAAAGGGCATGCGTCCTCCGGGAAGTGGAGGAACGGGCGCGAGCCGCTGGGGACCCGGAAACGCTGGATCCAGCGACCGTCGAGCTTCTCCCTGCCGAGAACCGGGATCGGGTAGATGCATCTGGCCGGCGCCTCGTCCTGGCCCAGGCGATTGCGACCAAGGCCTTCTTCGTCTGCGCCCGCCACTCGACTGCCTGACCGACCGCGCCGAGCTGCCAGGCTGCGCGAACGCATGCGGGGTCAGACCCGCCTGCCGGCCGCCGCGCGGATCCAGGCGCAGACGAGTGCCGCCATGGCTCTTGGACTCAGCCCCTGTTCGTTCAGCGATTCCCAGGTCGAGAACCGCAGGGCATGGCCGACGGTCGCCCGCAGCCGGTGCGACCTGCGCGGCGCGTAAGCGGACAACAGTGCCTTTCCGAGGTCTTCGAGGTAGTCGTGGAACTGCCGCATCGGCTCGTCGAGGGCAACGACCTGTCCCAGGTCGCGGTACAGGGAGCGCCACATGCCCTGCGTATCCTCGTAGTAGCCGTAGAGCGCAAGCAGGATTGACCGCGTACGCTCTGCCGTTCCGCCAGGCGCGAGTTCCGAGATGTCGGGTGGTGGATGCCGGTCCATCCACTTGGTGCTGCATGCCTCGAGAATCTCCTGTTCGCCGGGAAAGTGCCGGTAGACGGTGAGCCTCTGCACACCGGCACGCTCGGCAAGCGCGCTGATCGTCGTCGCGGCCGGGCCGATCTCCTCGTGAAGCGCGATGGCAGCGTCGACAATGCGTTCACGGGTCTCCTGTTGTTGCGCGGCGCGTCGTTTCAGCCTGTACGGGCGCTTCTTCATTTCTGTGATCTCAGGTGCCTGGCGAAACGTTGACGAGGGAAGCCGTCCCGCGTATCGTTCAAAATAGTAAACACAACTGTATACCCAAATCACGCGTGGGGGCAAAGCATGATCACGAACTCGGGATCCGGAACCAACCTGTACGAGATCGCCGCCGGGATCTACAGGATCAATACGCCGGTCACGCTTCCCGACGGCGGCCGGTTCAACTTCAACCAGTACCTGATTGCGGACGACCGGCCAATGCTCTTCCACACCGGGCTGCGACAGCTCTTCCCGCTCGTCAGCGAGGCGGTGAGCCGTGTCATCCCGCTCGAGACGCTGCGCTTCATTGGTGTGTCGCATTTCGAGGCCGACGAGTGCGGCGCTCTGAACGAGTTTCTCGCGGCGGCACCGCAGGCCGAGGCCGTCGGGAGCCGTATTGCGGCCATGGTGTCGCTCGCCGACTATGCGGACCGTGCTCCACGCGCGCTGGCAGATGGCGAGGACCTGATCCTGGGAGAACACGTGGTGCGCTGGTTCGACACACCCCACGTTCCGCACGGCTGGGACTGTGGCCTGCTGCACGACATGACGACGCAGACGTTCTTCTGCGGCGACCTGTTCACGCAGGGCGGGGCCGGCGAGCGCGCGTTGACTGAGTCGGACATCCTGGGACCGAGCGAGGCGTTCCGGGCGCCCTTGGACTACTTTGCCCATGCGCCGCAAACTACGACGACGCTCGAGCGCCTCGCAGGCCTGCGCCCGACGACGCTGGCTTGCATGCACGGCAGCGCCTGGCGCGGTGACGGCGCCGCCGTGCTCAGGGCACTCGGCGTGGCGCTGACAGCTGGGGCACCGCGTCACCCCGAGTAAGAGGCGATCAGCGGCCCAGAGAGGAAGGCCTGCCCGGGCTCGTCTCGTCGAACGATCACGCCATCGGACAATCCGGCTACTTCCGTAGCAGGGCGACGAAGCGCAGCGCGCCGTCGTCGAGGCGCGCGATGCGCACCGCGCCCTCGTGCACCGGGCGATGATGGAAGCGGCGATGTGACGAGTCCCCTGAGCTGTCTCGCGGCGTACTCCGGGGCAACCGTGCCTCCCCAGGAGGTGCCGAGAATGAATGGTCTTCGAAGGCCCGGGTCCTCACGGACGACCCACGGCATCGTCCAGGCAAAGCCAAGCGCCGTGACTGCCACCTTCGTGCGACACGCCGGCGTCCGCGGGCTGACCGCAGGAAACCCGCGCTTCGTCGGCCGGATCCTGTTCCCTACCGCCAGGTTATAGTGCCGCTCCATGAACAGGATGCTTGCCGGTCTGTCCGTGCTCGGGCTCTCAAGCTGGCTGTTTGTTCCGGCCAGCCCGCCATCGGCTCCGCTACCCGCCGACGCGCGCCCTTTCGTCTGGGACCAGGACGAACTGTGGAGCGCCCTGGAAGCCGAGTTCGATGCGACGCGCAACGCTGGGTGCGCCGGCGCCGAGGACCGTATCGACTCTAGGCTGGCCGCCCTGGCCGACGACGTCGAGTGGCTGGAGGCCGGAAATCACGGGCCCGACAACGAGCGTCTCGACGCGCTGGAGAGGCACCTGTTCTCCGTTGCGCCCCTGGTAGCGGCCTGTCCCGGGCGTGCGTCGGCCCTGCTCGACGTCGCCAGCCGGTTACGCTCTTCGATGAAGCGCGCCAGCCGCAGCTGGGATATCCGTGATTCAATTGCGCGGGATCGCGTCTATCGGATCCTGTACGGCGCACGCATGACGGTCGAGGAGGTCCTGCTGCAGAGCGACGTCGGCGACGTGCCAGACCTCGCTCTCGGCACCGACGTGCCCTCGCGGACGCCGTCCGTCGTCATCAACGGCCTGCGCGTCCATAGCGGCGACATCCTGGTGTCGCGTGGCGGCGCCCCGGTCAGCGCGCTGATCGCCCGCGGCAGCGACTATCCGGGCAACTTCTCGCACATCGCTTTGCTGCACGTTTCCGTGCAACAGCAAGTCAGCGTCATAGAGGCGCACATCGAGGTCGGGGCCACGGTCTCCACGCTCGATCGGTATCTCGCCGACAAGAAACTCCGCATCATGGTGCTGCGCCTCGATGACTCGCTCGATGCGCTGCGAGCAGACCCGCTGCTGCCGCACCGCGCCGCGACCGCCGCGCTCGCCGAGGTACGCAGGCGCCACATTCCGTACGACTTCGCCATGCACTATCGGGAGCCGAGCAGGATGTTCTGCTCCGAAATCGCTTCCGCTCCGTATGCGGATCTCGGCGTGAGGTTGTGGGAGGGCCTGACGACCATGTCGTCGAAGGGCACGACGACGTGGCTTTCGGCGCTCGGGGTCGAGCAGTTCGAGACGCTCGGGCCGTCGGACCTGGAATACGACCCGAAAGTCGTCGTGGTCGCGGAGTGGCGGAACCCGGAATCGCTGTTCGACGACCATGTCGACAGCGCGGTCATCGATGCGATGCTGGAAGGCGCAGAGCGCGGCAACGCGATCGGTTACGACTACCGCTACCTGCCCATGGCTCGCATGATGAAGGCCTACAGCCTGGCGCTCAACGCAGTGGGTCGGCACGGCCCGGTGCCGGAAGGCATGGGCGCGACGACCGCCCTGCGCTCGCGATGGCTCGACGAGCGGCACGGAGCCATCAAGGCCGGGGTCCTCAGGCAGGTCGACGCCTTCAGGGTCGAGCACGGTTACGAGCCTCCGTACTGGAAGCTGGTCGAGATGGCCAGGTCGGAAGCGCAGGCTGCCGATGCACGGTCCGGTTCTGCCTAGACCCCATCCGCCGTTCGCCGACTCGTTCGACTGCGCGGCGAGATCGCTGCGTGCCCCGGGCAGCTTATGTACATTTCGGGCAGTCTCGTTGCCCTGGCTTCGCCGAATGGTGTATAGGTCTCGGTGCCAACCGACGCAGGGAGATGTCATGGAGCGGCGACGGCAATCGCGTGGTGCAGTGGACACCATGGACTGGGACACAAAGGTGCTCAAGCGAGTGACGCATCACGTGGAATCGCTGGCAGAAAGTCCGCCGGCCGGCGGTGGCAGGAAGGAGCGTTTCGGTTGGGAGGAGGCGGCGCTCCGCGCACTTCGCCGGAGGATCGGTCGACGGGGATCCGAATAGCCCGGCCCGGGCGGGCCTAGCCCGTCGGTTGGATGGCATCGACACGTGCCATGGGGTATCGATGAGGACCTGTCCAGGAGGTCCTCATGAGCGATGAACTACTGCGAATGATCTGGACCACGGTCGCGGCCGGCTTCGCCATGATCGGCGGCGACCTCGTCAGTGCGGTGATGGATGCCTTGCGCGGCCTGATGCAGTGAGGCTCCCGACGCTCCTCCTTCTCCCGGCAGCGTGCTGGGAGACCTGCGCCACGTGACGGGGCGAAAGGGCCTGAGCGAGGCAAGGCTCGCGCCGACGGCGGCGGGACGCGCCTTCCGGGCCGATGCCGAGAACTGTGATTGACTTCCCTGTACTTCGCGGGATGAGACCTATACTCGACCCCAAAGTCGACCAGATTCGGTACAAGGGGATCTTGAACTGTGTCCATCGAAAGCATAGGGACTGTGCTGGCACTGGCAGCGTTGGTGGCGACCATCCTGATCGTCATCACCTTCTCACGGCGAAGCGCCAGCCGACGCGGCAGCAGGGAGGAGTCGATCGCGCCGCTCCGGGACGTGATGCTCTATCCGCGGAAGCTGCTCACGGTACGCGAGAGGCGGCTCTACCGCCGCCTCACCGAAGCGTTTCCGGGAAAGCCGGTGATGGTCAACGTCGCCGTGCGGTCCTGCATAGGTACGAAGGGGCAGTCCGACGAGGGTCTCCACGGGCGGCTCGCAAACCTGGAGGCGAGGTTCGTCGTCTGCGACGAGGGCTTCAGGGCCCGCGCCGTCTTCGACGTGTGCACGGGATCCGACTGCCAGCGCTGCGTCGAGCGTGAAAGTCGCAAGGCCGAGATCCTGGCAGAGGCGGGAGTCCCGTTTCGGGTCCTGAGCCTGGAGTCGCCTCCGACACACGGCGAGCTCCTTCGGCTTCTGCCCGACATGGGTGGCGCGGGCCCTGCGGCCAAGCGGGACAGCCACGCCGTGTCCGATCTGGTCAGCGACCTGAGCGGCCGGTTCCGGGCGCTGGTAAGCGACCGCGCGAGTCGTGCCCAGTGAGTGCGGACGTCCGGAGGCGGACTACGCCGCGGCAAGTGCCTCGCCCCGCCGCGGCATCTTGAAGAGAAGACTCATCTGGCAGCGCGGCCTGAGGCTCGTAGCCGTCGTGCTGGCGGCGGTATTGCTCGCCTTCGCCGCCCGCGTCTACTACGTCAACAGGTTCCCGGACGCCATGATGGTGGACGTCGGCCGGAAGGCAGACGACTGGACCTTGTCGACGCCGTCGGGAAGAGCGCTCTCGTTCTATGCGAACAGCGGAGACAGACCCAGCGTCATCCTGTTCTGGGCGACCTGGTGCCCGAGTTGCCGGAAACTGATGCCGGCACTGGAGGAGCTCAAGGCCTCACTGCCGGCCGGATCGGCGAACTTCTATGCGCTGAACGTCCACGAGGAGGGGGACCCGGAGGCCTACATGCGACAACATGGCTACGACTTCGAGTTGCTGCTCGAGGCCGAAGGCGTGGCGAAGCAGTACGGCATGTACGGGATACCGCGTGTCGTGCTCGTCGATCCGGACAAGACCGTAAGGTATACCTTGCGGCGCGGCACGTCGGACGAGCAAGTCGTCGAGGACCTGCGCTGGCTCCTGAAGACTCGGCGGAAGTGACGGTGCCTGCGGCATCTGCCAGGTCGCCGACGTGCCCTGTACTGACGGTGTCGGCGAACCGGCTAACCCCTTTGACACCCCGATAATGTCAAGAGCGGCGCTCCGGTGACGCACGATGTGGCAGAGTCCCACAGGGGGCGAGCAAAGAACAAGGGCTCCGCCCGCGGAAACAAGTGGAGGGCAGAGCCATGAGCTTGGTTGAGAGAAAGATGGCCGAGATGGCCATCCATAGGGCTGGCGAGTCTGAGGCTCACCAGAAGTCGGCGGCCGTGAGCGTTCCCATGCGCTATGTGAAGGACTGGTCTCTCGTCGCCGACGCCAGGAGTGGAGGCCGCGTCGAGCTCGTACTGGACGAAGTACCGGTAGGCTCGCTGCTCGTGCTGCTCAACGAGCTGAAGCCTGCGTCATAGCGGGCCCTCAGCGCCGTCCGTCGACTGATTGCGACGGCTTCCATGCTTCGCTCGGCGGGGCAAGCGGGCATCGTGCCCGCCGCGCGGGCACGCCAGCCCGCCGGACCGGGGACGCCGCCGTTTCAGCCTCGCCGCGCGGATCCCTGCAGCTCGTTCAGCAGTCCCACCAACGTGTTCATGGGTACTCCTTCAAGCACCAGTCCGACGCGACCCCCGTTCTTGGAGTCGGCGACGAGCGACCACTCTTTCATGTACCGGACGGGAATCCGAACCGATGCGGCCTTCTCATGGAAGTCAGTGTCAGCCATATAGCTCCCAGCCAAGCGTGTGGATCCGTTTCGAAGCTGTCGCCACCGGAGTCTCCCCGCGCCGGCGAGAGCGCCCCGACAGACACTCGCATGCCAGCCGCCTTTGCGGGGGCAATCGCAACATAACCGGGGGCTACTGACGAGTTAGCCGGCGGCCGGTGGGTGCCGACCGGATACGGGGTGGCACCATCACCCGCCCCGTGAGCCTGGCGTGGCACCCAGGGTCGCCGTATCGCCGCGCAATGAGCACCGTAGCGAGAAATCGGAGTCCGCCTGCCGGCATTCTGCGCCGCGCATCACAGATGTTGCGGCCGGCACTTCCCGCGGAACCGAATTCTGTGAAAACTCGTCCGGGAGCGCCCGAGCTCCGTGAAGACGATGCGAGCAGTCGGCGACTCCGGCAGAACCACTGTGGTTCGTGTTTGGCGCGAAAGGTCGACGACGTACAGGGCGAGAGATCGGGACCTGGTGACCGGGGGTTAGGATCGTGTGCGGGCTCGCTGGCCTACTGAACAATGACGGCACGCCGGCCGACCGCGACGTGCTGGCGCGGATGATCCACGGCGTCAGACACCGTGGTCCTGACGAGACGGGCTTTCACTTGGATCCGGCCTCGGGTCTGGGGCTTGCGCACGCGCGACTGAGCATCATCGCCGTGGCCTCCGGGCAGCAACCCATGTCCGTCGAAGACGGCAAGGTGTGGATCGTCTTCAACGGGGAAATCTTCAACTACGTTGAGCTTCGCGCAGAATTGCAGCGCAAGGGCGTTCGATTCGATACCGAGTCCGATACCGAGGTCGTATTGCGAATGTACCTCGACCGGGGCGAGGACTGCGTCCTCGACCTCAATGGGCAGTGGGCGTTTGCGATCTGGGACGGCCGTCGTAACCGCCTGTTCCTGTCCCGGGATCGGGTCGGGAAGCGACCGCTCTTCTACACCCAGGCGGGAGTGGCATTCATCTTCGCTTCGGAGATCAAGGCCCTTCTCCGCCACCCGGCTGTCAAGGCGTCGGTCGATCTCGAAGCGCTGGCAGACACGTTTACGTTCTGGTGTCCGCTCCCGTCGAAGACGATGTTTGAGGGAATTTTGGAACTTCCGCCCGGCCACAGCATGGTCGTGGAGGGAGGGCAGCTGCGTCGCTGGCAGCACTGGCGGCCGGACTTTCCGACTGGGTACCTCGATCGCTCGGAGGACGACCTGGCATCCGAGCTGCTGGAGCTGCTGACGGACGCGACCCGGATCCGTCTCAGGTCCGACGTGCCCGTCGGTGCCTACCTGAGCGGAGGCCTCGACTCGTCGGTGATCGCGGCGCTGGTGGCGCAGATCTCGGGCAGCCGGCTGCGTACCTTCTCGGTGACGTTCGAGGACCGTGAGTTCGACGAAAGCGGCTTTCAGGCCGACGTGATCCGCCTTCTCGGCACGAGCCATGAGCAGATACGCTGCACGCACGAGGATATAGGTCGGGTCTTCCCGGAAGTGGTCGCGCACGCCGAGAAGCCCGTGCTGCGCACGGCACCGGCGCCGATGTACCTGCTGTCGGGCCTCGTTCGCGACCAGGGCTACAAGGTGGTTCTGACCGGGGAAGGTTCGGACGAATTCCTGGGCGGCTATGACATCTTCAAAGAGGACAAGATCCGCCGCTTCTGGGCACGCAACCCGGAGTCGAGCTGGCGGCCGGCCCTGCTGAGGCGCCTGTATCCGTACATGCAGAACCTCCAGGCTCAGTCGGATGCCTACCGCAAGAGTTTCTTCCACGTCAACGAAGATGACCTGGAGAGTCCGTTCTTCTCGCACCTGCCGAGATGGGAGTTGACCTCCAGATTGCGGCAATTCCTGTCTCAGGACGTGAAGAGCAGCCTCTCGGGTTACGACCCCTATCGAGGAGTAAGGGAGTTACTGCCAGCGGAGTTCGAGGACTGGGACCCGTTCTCCCGGGCCCAGTTCCTGGAGGCGACGGTGCTGCTGCCGGGATACATCCTCTCCTCCCAGGGGGACCGGATGGCCATGGCGCACTCGGTCGAGGGCCGCTTCCCGTTTCTCGATCATCGAGTCATTCATTTTGCGGCGCAGAT
>Ga0209742_10000705_pt1 | contig 17014 bp, 11 predicted proteins | sample DeeMarSeWOR38_10_FD_187462 | JGI IMG/M metagenome (GOLD analysis project Ga0209742, IMG submission 187462) | Marine sediment microbial communities from White Oak River estuary, North Carolina - WOR-3-8_10 (SPAdes) (version 2) | ecosystem: Environmental > Aquatic > Marine > Intertidal zone >... | reverse complement strand
GTCTTTCTGGCTGATAGCGACGGTCCGTTCAATTTCGGCTGGATCACGTCCGACGGTTTCGCACCAACTGGTCAGGACGTCTCGTCCAGGCCTCAAAGTGCCCACCATCGGCCTTACCGTAGAGAGGGAAAATATGGTCCCAGTTCCAAATCGAGTCTACGCCAAGCGCTTCGACTTTGCGCACGGCCGTGGCGAATGATTCATAGGTTGTGTGTTGGGGATGAAGCTGTACGCCGACACGTCGTTTTGCGGTCATGAATTATCCTGTTTGTATGATGGGCTTGCAGCCAACAATCGTAAACACTCAATTCTTACCGATCCGGAGCGGCAAGGCAACTTGACGGTGAACTGTTTCAGGTCAGGCTAGCTTGGTTAGCTCATCATTTGCTTCTCTAACAAATACGACGTAAAGTGGACAAGTTAGCCATCTTTGCACAGGGTGGCGGACCAGACTTCATGCCTGTCCTGAATGCGGCTTGATTCTCGATAGGGATACACTGAGTATCCTGTCAGCCAGGAAGCGGCCGCTAATACCAATTCCATTGGAGCGTTGCGTGTAAACTCGGTCCCAAAAACCAATGGGACAACTTTTACAAATTGGCCTAATTTGACCGAAACTGCCTTTTGGGGCCATCGGACTACGACATTTCGAGTTGCAGAGATGGGACATTTTGCTTTCCGAAAGTAAGGCAACGGAAAAAGTTTTGCCGTGAATTAACACTTCGAGGGTTCAAGGCCAGAAAGAGGTGCGTTTTTTGCAGTTCTAATGCACAGATGAAGGTTTGCATGTAGACTCAAGTCAACAACCTCAATCCCTAATAGCTCATCTGAACGACATAGGGTTGCGGTTCTCAATTGTATTAAGTTTCTCGCTGGCGAAACACCAGTTCGTTATTCTCTCAACGAAACTGCAGTGAAGATTGAAACATCCATTCTCATTCTCTTAGCCGATGTTGCACTGAGGACAAACCAATGCCAATGCGACGTGACCCTGAAAAAACTGAGGTTCATTACCTACAGACCTTCGCCAACCTCGAAAACGCTCATATCCTTGAAGTCGGCTGTGGTGATGGACGCATGACATGGCGTTATGCCCAACATCCACGCCGCATCACTGCCATTGACCCTGATCCTGACCGCCTCCGTACAGCCCTCGCAACACGTCCGCAGTCGAAACACAACGTCGTCACCTTCACCCGTGCTCATGCGGAAACACTACCCTTCGCCGCCCAATTCTTTGACGGAGCAATCCTCGCCTGGTCATTGTGATGAATTCCGCACGCGGGCATGGTTCATGCCCTGAATGAAATCCGGCGCGTTCTCACCTCTGGTGGTTACCTGATTGACCTGCGCCCTTTTATCGCAAAGCCACCCGTCGAGATCATCTCTGGTGATAAGATCATCCCTGCTGGATTTGTCGATGACTCTCATGATGTTCCTGACTACCTCGCTGCCAATGACGCTGTCGAATACATGACCGCCAATGGCTTATTCTCTCACGAGCAAAGCGACACCTTCGAACTCTACACGTACTGGGATACGATTACTGAGTTTAAAACATATATGGACACAGGCACGACCTCTATCCTTCCCTCTGAAACCCTCGCCACAGTTGAGCAATTGCTATCCCGACTAGGTTCTACCGCTCGCATCCGTGAACGCCTCGACATGACAATTACCCGCTATCGCAAGACAACCCCATCCTGATTGCCGCTGCTAGCAGAAAAATTCCACCATCACCAACCTCAGGCGGGGTTGGTCGCTTTGCGCTACCTGCCTAAGGAATGAGGTAGAGCAATGGGCGAGATCGGCTTTGAACGTGTTTCGCTACCCCCATACTCGCCCGAACTAAACCCCTGTGAGAGAGTATTTGAATGGCTACGGGGCAAGATTTAGGGAGAAGTCTATGCGTCCCTTGATCATAAGCGGCATGTGATCAACCAACTGCTGCGAAGTTTGAATGCTAACAAGCTGCATTTGCAGCTGCTCATCGGTTGGCTATGGATACACAAGGCTTTTGCCACGACCCTCGAATTGAGTTGGTATGATTATTTGTTATGACTTTCTTTCAAAACAACGTTTACTAACAAATCCTGGTACTTCTTTTTTTCTTCTATTATCGGTAAGTGCGCTGAGTTTTCAAAAATGATTAGTTTTTTGCCTTTTTCGGCATCTAAACCATTGAAGAAATCCTCCACCTGGACTGTGGGTGTAATCATGTCGTATTTACCCATAAAGAAGTATATGGGAACTTTTATGGATTGTATTTCTTTTGTGAAATCGATATTTTTTATTTCCTCCCACCTAGCATTCGTCGTAAAATTCAATCCTTTCCTTCTCACAGTATTAAGTCCGTCGGATAGTGAATACTCAGGTGAAGTCAAATAGCTTAATGTAACAAATGCCATATGCTTGATCAGATTATGATGTATGAATCCTCCATGCCGAATAATCTGCCTAGCTTTTTTGAAGATTTTTTCGGGTGTCTCATAGGGTGGTGGTCCAATTGCTTTTATAGCGGCTTGTTTCTTTACGTCTCTTGATTTTTCGGCTTCCTCGACTATAAACTCATACGATTGCCTTTCTTGTTCATAGTCGTTAATTACTTGCGCCACCCCTACATAAGCGTAAATTTTCTCTGGATACTTATGTGCTGTTCTGATTCCAATCGGCGTTCCGGCTGAGTGCGCAACAAGAAAAACTTTCTGAGCGTTGAATCTACTTCGCAAATAATCAATTAACTCATTGCAGTCTTCAACTAATCTACCGAAAGTCATTGAATCAACTGGAATATCACTACTATAAGATTTGCCCGCTCCTCGTTGATCCCAGTGAACAACTGTAAAGTGTTCAATGAGTTCAGCATCCAAATGACGCGAACTGGACATACCCAGAGCCGGTTCACCAGGACCGCCATGCAAAAATATTAGGATTGGATTTTTTTGATCTTGACCTCTGATAAATATCCACTGTTTAAAACCACCCAGCACAATTTTCTCCAATGAACTTACGCCATTGGGTGTTTTGATTCTCGTTGAATATTTTAGGTAGATTCTGTACGTGGGTAAGCTAATAAAAATGAGTAACAAGAGTCCTGCGAAAACATAGGCTGCCATATCTTGATCCGTAATAATCATTTCATCGGATTATACTGATTTCATTCTATCGCTTCAGATGATTAGGGCGGTAGTAACAAGTGTCATTTACACGCAACGCTCTTATGGAATTGGTATTACAAGCCGTGGGCATCGTAAATGACCCCACCGTTGATTGCTTCCGATACCATCAGATAGTGTCGATGAATTAGAAGCATCCTCAACATATAAGGACCCAACAACCGTCACATGCCAGAGAACGAGGGAGCTGCTTATAGTTTGTGTTTTTAGGAGGGCATAGGTCACAACAGGACTCGAACTCCTAATCTCATGAGGACCGGGCAACGCCGCAGAATAAGAGCGGATTATCGAGTATCAGGGGCAAAAGTTTCACTAGCAAATCCGTTGATGAAGGATCAGCCCAGTGTATATCTTCCAGAATAACGATCAGAGGCTGACGAAAGGCGAGAGAACTGAACAGGCGGCGAAATGTTTTCTGGTACTGGGCCTTTAATGCCAGCGGATCGAGATCGCGCACAAGCTCCAAGGCCTCTCTATCTAGAGAAAGGGAGAGCAAATGAGCCAGGTAGGGATAAACCTCCATCTGGGCTTCAGGAAACAGGTCTTCCACCAGAGTTCGGAGAGCGGCACGGATTTTTGACGGTTCGGTACCTGGGGGCGCACCAAGAACAGAATGAAGCAAATCCACCAGCATGTGATACGCCATTTTCTGTCCATAGGATAGGCAGCGACCTTGGACAACTTTGAGTGGTTGACCGTCTAATGCCGCCTTCCACTCTGTGATCAGGCGAGTCTTTCCCAATCCAGGTTCGCCGGTGATTAGGGCAATCCCTCCCTGACCAGCCTTCAGTGTCTTCTTTGAAACCAAAAGGGAGGCGACTTCCACATCCCTGCCTACCATCGCGCTCTCCAACCCAGCAAGGCCGCGGACATTACCAGGCTTTTTTCGCACCCTGATAAGACGGTAAATTTGAACCGGATCGCTTTTTCCTTTCAAGTGGATAGGCTCAAGGGTTTCGTAAACAAATAACGTATCCGTCAGCCGGTGTGTGTCCGGCCCAACGAAGATCTCCCCCTGTTCGGAGACCTCTACCAGGCGCGCGGCAAGGTTGACGGCAGCGGCCAAAAAAGATGTCTACTATACGGCGATACAAGATGGCTTGGCTGAACTCGACTTCTCGGCCATTTACCATTACTACAATGGAGAACGCGAAACATGAGGATCGATTGACGGCGATTCTCACTTAATGTCAGTCGGGAACGCTTCGCCCTCTCCTGCACCAATCAGTCGCCAAAACAGGAACAGGAACAGGCCAAGTGGTCCAGTCATCAGGGTAAAGAATAAAGCCGGTATCCTGATCCAGGCCGGGGCGTTCAGGCGTCGACATTGACGATATATCCAGGCACCTGTAAATAGGTCAAGGGCCAACATATGGGACCAAGCCCCGAGCGCACCCTCTCTAGTGCCCAGACTAGTGCTTATACCGTCTAAAGAAGTGAAATCAGGCAATCCTTGGTCTTCCGATACTCCAGAACGGAAGCCAAGAAGCAAGGCCATCAGGTAATTTAAGGCCGCGATACCAAACAAGCTGCTTGAACGAGCGGCACGTTCGGTGAACCGATGCTTGGGAGCAAACATCATCGCCAGCCACAATGGTATGGGATATATATTAATGAAACGGAAGAACGTCTCCATCTTGACCTCCACAATGGTCGATCTATGGGTGCCAGGAACCCGAACGCGTAAAAGTACTCTAAGGACTAAGAGTCACCCTGTTTTTCATCCTTGTCAAGACTCGATTGAGCATGGTACTGTCAACAATCAGCTTGCATCTGCTACGCTGATCATCATAGAGAATTCGAATTGGTGTAGTACTAAATAACCTTCCCCACCAGTCGCCTCGGACCACTAAAAAATTATAATAATGATACCTGACTGGAACTAACCGGAACCTCTTGACGTTTGTTATTTAGGAAACGACCGTTAACAACAAGCCAATATTGTACAAAAGGGGACCTTGATCATGGCACAGAAGCTATACCTATTGACTCGTCGTAATCGACTGCTGGTCCTCATAGCCGGTATGCTACTACTGATTTGTGCGGTGGGAACCGTCGCTGTTGGCTTTATTCTGTGGAACAAGGGGCAGGAGGTGACGAAGACCCCAACCAGCCCAGTTCTAGTGGATGGCCCTTCCGGTAGTATAGATAGCGCTGTTGATTCCGGCGACGCCCTTGGTATTGCAGAAGACGGGAGCGCGGCCGATGACGGCGAGAGCCGTCTAGACATCCGGTTGAGCGCCGGTCAGGCCAGACCTGAGACGGCCCAACCTATCACGATAGCTTCTGGCGAGCCGCTATCGGACGAGGAAATCGAACAGATAGTGGCCCGGCTGCCGGAGCTGTTGATCGCACCCGAAGATAGCGCCGATTTTAAAATACCAGAAGATGTTCTTCCGCCGCCGCGTACTGGTGAAACTATCGACGAACCATTCCCTCCTCCACCGGAACCGGTTATCCCGGCTTCAGTTGAGACCGGGCCATTAGAGGTGCTTCGTTTCGCGCCGGAAGGCGAGATCCCCCTGGCGCCTTTCGTATCAGTTACTTTTAACCAACCCATGGTGCCGCTCACCACTCTCGAAGACTTGGCTGCCGAAGACGTGCCGGCGCGATTGGTCCCAGACTTACCAGGCATTTGGAGGTGGGTGGGTGCTAAAACGCTGACATTCGATCATGAAGCGGCGGCCATTGATCGTTTGCCCATGGCCACAGAATTTCTGGTCACCGTCCCCGCCGGAACCGAGTCGGCTACTGGGGGTGTGTTGGCCGAGACAGTCAGTTGGACCTTCAGTACGCCCCCACCTAAGTTGACGAACTGGTATCCGAATAGCAGCCCCCAACCCCTGGAACCTATCTTATTCGCCGCCTTTGACCAGCGTATCGACCAGGAGAAGGTGTTGGCAACCATTCAGGTAGAGGCCAACGGTCAGCCAATTCCCGTTAAGCTGGCAACGGAGGCCGAAGTAAAGGCAGACGAGATGGTAAGCCGTCTGGCTGACAACGCTGGCGAAGGGCGGTGGCTGGCTTTCCGGGCTGGAGATTCGCTGCCGGCCGACGCAGCTATTTCTATCACCATCGGCCCAGGCACACCTTCGGCCGAAGGGCCACTGGTCACCCCTGATGCCCAATATTTTGAGTTTCGCACCTATGCACCGTTGCGCATCGAGCGCCATGGCTGCTCCTGGTCGCCCGACAAGTGCCCACCCTTAGTTCCCTTCTTCATCGAGTTTAATAATCCTATAGATGTCGAGGCCTATGACGAGTCGATGTTGCTCATCGAGCCAGCGCTGCCCGGCGCAACAGTTGACGTTTTTGGGGACACCATCAATATTCGTGGCGTTACCGAGGGGCGCACAACCTACCGGATCACGGTAGACGGGGCGATCCAGGACATTTTTGGCCAGACGTTGGGAGAAGATGGCCGCCTGACTTTCCGGGTTGGATCGGCCGAACCGGTCCTGGTCGGGCCGGACGAGATATTAGTTACTCTAGATCCGGCGGCTAGCAAACCCGTCTTCACGGTTTACGCCATCAATCATAACCGCTTGAAGGTACGGGCATACGCTGTCGAACCGTCTGATTGGCCAGCTTTCAAGACCTACCTCCAAGAGTACAATGGCCAGGATGATCCGCCAGAACCGCCTGGTCGAAAGGTGATGGATGAAACGGTACCGTTGGAATCGGCCGCCGACGTTCTGACGGAAGCGAGCATCGATTTAAGTGAAGCGCTGGATGGAGATTTCGGCCACCTCATCGTCATTGTCGAACCGGACCGCGGCATTAGCCTCCTCAACCGGGACCGTTATCGGGACATCGTTCAAGCCTGGGTCCAGGTGACCCAGATCGGCCTGGATGCTTTCTCCGATCATAGCGAAATGGTGGTTTGGACCAGCGATCTGCAAGACGGAACCCCATTGCCCGAGGTCACCGTCGAAGCGGACGCCGCCAGAGTGAAGGCTGTCACCGGCAGCGATGGCATAGCCCGCTTCAATTTACCCGAGACCGGAGCCGCTTACCTGGTCGCTCAACAAGGCGATGACGTAGCTTTTTTGCCCCGGTCCGCCTATTTCTGGGGAGACGATGTATGGCAAGCCAGGCCGGTAAAAGATGAGTTGCGCTGGTACGTATTTGACGACCGCCAAATGTACCGGCCGGGGGAGGAAGTCCACGTCAAAGGATGGCTACGTCATATAGGCGGCCGGCAAAACGGTGACGTAGGATTGGTGGGCGACGCGGTGTCAGCCGTTCGCTACCAGGTTATCGACCCTCAGGGCAATGAACTTGTTGGCGGACAGGGCGAGGTTAATGCTCTGGGCGGCTTTGACTTTGCCTTCACCCTTCCCGATAACGCAAATCTGGGTTTCGCTCAAATCATGCTGAATGCCGAGGGAAACCTTATTGATTTGTCCGGCGACCGGTACCATCATGATTTTCAGATCCAGGAGTTTCGACGGCCTGAATTTGAAGTCTCGGCCCGAAATGAGACCACTGGCCCTTACTTTGTGGGTGACGAGGCCGTCGTGGCCGTCTCCGCCAACTATTTTGCTGGAGGTCCTTTACCCAACGCCGAAGTCACCTGGCAAGTGACCTCTTCGCCCAGTAGCTATGCGCCGCCCAATTGGCCAGACTTTATCTTTGGCAAATGGATCCCGTGGTGGTTCGCCTTCGAACCGATCTACGCGGAAGGAGTTTACCCGCCTTATGGACCAGATTATGGTGAGGTTGATGTTGAAACCTTCTCTGGAGTGACTGATGCCTCTGGCAACCACTATTTACGTCTGGATTTCGAGGAAGCCAGCGAACCTCGCCCCTTCAGTGTGCTGGCCGAGGCGACGGTGATCGACGTGAACCGGCAGGCTTGGGCTGGAACCACCAGCTTGCTGGTACACCCGGCCGAGCTTTATGTGGGCCTGCGCAGTGAAAGCACTTTTGTCGAGCGGGGTACGCCGCTGAAGATTGATGTCATTGTGACCGACCTGGACGGCAAGCCGGTGTCCGGCCGCCCGATCGAGGTGACGGCCGCCCGGCTAGAATGGAAGTACCGGCAAGGCAGCTGGCGTGAAGAAGCGGTGGAAATCCAGGAATGCAAACTCGAATCGGCCCTGGAGCCACTTACCTGTGACTTTGAGACACCAATGGGCGGCGAGTATCAGATAACGGCCTTGGTCACAGACGAAAAGGGCCGCCAAAACCAGAGCCAATTTACCCGCTGGGTAAGCGGTGGCCAACGGCCGCCAGCCCGAGAGGTAGAACAAGAAACGATCACTCTGATCCCGGACAAGGAAACATACCAACCAGGCGATGTAGCCCAGATCCTGGTGCAAACACCCTTCAGCCCGGCCGAGGGCCTGCTGACGGTCAGCCGCAACGGTTTCCTCTATACAGAGAGATTCCACATCCGTGAAGACACCATTACATTACAGGTGCCTATCGAAGAAAAGCACATTCCCAACCTGCATGTCCAGGTAGATGCGGTCGGCGCCGCGCCGCGCACCGACGACCAGGGCGAGGCCATGCCCGAGGCGCCGCCACGACCGGCCTATGCCTCCGGCCAGCTCAACCTCAATATCCCGCCTTTGCAGCGGACCCTGTCGCTCCAGGTTACCCCTCGCGAGACCGAGCTGGAGCCAGGTGGGGAGACGATGATAGAGGTTCAGTTGGATGATGCCAACGGCCGGGCCGTGGGCGGCGCCGAGCTAGCCGTGGTGGTCGTCGACGAAGCGATCTTGGCCCTGAGCAATTACCAGCTAGCCGATCCCGTGGCCACCTTCTATCAGACACGCCCGGCCGACATCAGCAGTCACTATGGCCGGGCCAGTATCGTCCTGGCCAACCCAGAGCAGTTAGCCGAGCAAGTGGGTGAACGAAATGTCGCTTTACAGGCGACCCAGGTTGCCGGTGATGCTGTATTTGAAGAGGAGATGGCAATGGCCGAGGCGCCAGCCGCCGCGGAGGGCGCTATCGGCGGCGAAAGCGCCGAGCCTACTGCTATCAAAGTGCGCACCGACTTTAACCCTCTGGCCACCTTTGCGCCGGCCGTCAAAACCGACGCCGATGGAAGGGCCCAGGTCGAGGTGAAATTGCCTGACAATCTTACCCGATACCGGGTGATGGTAGTGGCCGTTGACGATGGAAATCAATTCGGATCGGCCGAAGCTAATTTAGTAGCCCGGCTGCCGTTAATGGTTCGGCCCTCCGCGCCGCGCTTCCTCAACTTTGGCGATAGCTTCGAGCTGCCAGTGGTTTTGCAAAACCAGACCGAAGAGCCTCTGGCGGTGGATGTGGTCGTTCAAGCCGGTAATGTTGAGTTAACCGATGGCCCCGGGCGGCGGGTTACCGTTCCTGGTCGCGACCGGGTGGAAGTGCGCTTCCCGGCGGCAACGCTAATGGCAGGCACAGCCCGCTTACAGATCGCGGCCGTATCCGGCGATCACGCTGACGCCGCCACAGTGGATTTACCGGTCTACACACCGGCGACGACTGAGGCCTTCGCCACCTATGGCGTGGTCGACGAGGGAGTCATCGCCCAGCCGGTAGCCGCGCCTAGCGATGTTTACCCTCAATTTGGCGGCCTGGAGATCAGCACCTCATCTACGGCGTTGCAGGCGCTGACCGATGCTGTGCTTTATCTATTTGCATACCCTTATGAATGTTCAGAGCAATTGGCTTCCCGCATCATGGCTGTTGCCGCTTTGCGCGATGTGCTGACGGCGTTTTCGGCCGAGGGGCTGCCCACGCCGGCGGAAATGGAGGCTGCGGTTCAGCGAGATATCGAGCGGCTTCAAGGGCTACAGAATTACGATGGTGGCTTCCCTTATTGGGACCGCGGCCGTGAATCAATTCCCTATAACACTATCCATGTGGCCCATGCCCTGCAACGAGCCAAACTCAAAGGCTTCGAAGTGCCACCCGAGATGCAAGAGGGCGTACTCTTCTATTTGATGGATATTGAAGATTACTACCCTTACTGGTATAGCGAACAAACCCGACAGACCTTGAGCGCCTATGCACTCTACGTCCGGGATTTGATGGGTGACACGGATACGGCCAAGGCCCGCCAGTTGTTCAACGAAGCGGGCCTGGAGGAACTGTCGCTGGAAGCGGTAGCCTGGTTGTGGCAGGTGTTGCTCAATGATCCTGGTTCAAGCGCCGAGCTTGAGGCCATTGCCCGGCATTTCAACAACCGCGCGGTGGAAACGGCCGGGGCGGCCAATTTCACTACCTCCTACGGTGATCAGGCTTACTTGCTGCTACATTCAGACCGGCGCACCGATGCCGTCATCTTAGACGCGCTGATCGCCGGCGACCCTGATAGCGACCTGATCCCCAAGGTCGTCAACGGGCTTTTAGCACATCGCACCAGGGGACGATGGGGCAATACTCAGGAAAACGTCTTCGTTTTGCTGGCTTTGGACCGCTACTTCAACACTTTCGAAACTCAAACGCCGGATTTCGTGGCCCAGATTTGGTTGGGCGATACCTACGCCGGCAGCCACGAGTTCGCCGGCCGGACCACCGAGCGACACGAAACGGATATTCCTATGGCTTACCTGGTCGATGAGGAGCTGGGTGGCGGTGAAACGCAGGATCTGATCCTGAGCAAGGATGGGCCTGGACGGCTTTATTACCGGCTGGGACTTCGTTACGCGCCTGACGACCTGAATCTGGACCCGCTGAATATGGGCTTTGTCGTCCAACGTACCTATGAAGCGGTTGACGATCCGGAAGATGTAACCCGGGACGAGGAAGGCGTCTGGCACATCGAGGCCGGTGCACGGGTACGGGTACGGTTATCAATGGTGGCTGACAACCGGCGTTATCACGTGGCCCTGGTTGACCCATTGCCGGCCGGGTTGGAAATCGTCAATCCGGGCCTAGCTGTATCGGGAAGCATTCCCCAAGATCCCAATGACCCAGAATATAGTTATGGCTGGTGGTGGTGGGGCCCGTGGTATGAGCACCAGAATATGCGCGACGAACGAGCTGAAGCCTTTGCCCCGCTACTATGGGATGGCGTTTACAATTACACCTATCTTGCCAGGGCAACCACGCCGGGCACCTTCGTGGTGCCGCCGGCCAAGGCGGAAGAGATGTATTCGCCGGAGGTATTCGGGCGCAGCAGCAGCGATTGGGTGGTTGTGGATTAGACCCATTTCTTTTTTACTTTGCGAGGGGCATCAATCACTACGCCTTGTAAATTCTCAATGGGGGTCCGAAAAAACGCCCCCAATCCGGGCTTCTTATCTTGCTAGAAGTTGCCAGTCTTCTACTCCTGTGGTGTTAGTATGGAAAGTCATTCCGGAAAACAAATTCAGGCAATTTGATTCTGATATGGGTTCCTGGACATTTAATTTAGCCTTAAGACTGCCCGATTACTTGGGTTATTCAACGTTGCCTAATAACGGATTATTCGGCAATGGGCAGGTATAGGTCCAGTACAAACTCGATCCCTGGAGAATCCGAGGGAATGTTTTCTTCCAGCCATTGGGTGTGACCCCAGTTGTACTTGCTGTCTTCGCGCCAGGCGACGAGTTTCTTCCAGGTGGCGCCGATAACGTCGTATTGCCCTTCCGGTACTTCGCATCTGGTGACGGCGTACAAGCCCCCATCGAAGTCCAGGATCCTCACATCCCCTTCCGGCTCTACGTCAGGGCCTACCTGAATCCATAACTCATAGCCGTAATTGGGGCTGCCCGAAGAGGGGTTGGGGTTGTTGAAGCCGAAGATGCGATGTTTCCGGGGATCATCACGCAGGCCTTTTGGCCCCGCCCAGGCATCGAGTTTACTATAAGCGATGATCTCCGGCTCTTGGCCGAAGCCCCAAACACTGGCCACGCGCATGGGTTCGAGTTTCACAATGCGTACCTCTATTTCACTCATCTGATTGGTATCCTCAGATAACAGGCGGACTGCTTCTGAGGATGCGTCCTCCTCGATCGCTATTAAATTCCCGTTTCTAAATAGCCTATCTATTAGATATCATCATTGTAACCCCTAATCCTGACACCTTTTGTCAGGGATTTGTGGGATAATGGGTGGAAATAAGATTTATGGAGTGTCATGATGCGGGCGGATCGATTGTTATCATTGCTGATGCTTTTACAGGCACGGGGGCGAATGACGGCCCGGGAGCTGGCTGGGGAATTGGAGGTTTCTGAGCGAACGATTTACCGGGATGTGGAGGCTCTCAGCACGGCCGGCGTACCCATCTACGGAGAAGCCGGCCCCGAAGGCGGCTATGCGCTCATCGACAGTTATCGTACCAATCTAACAGGTTTGACCGAAGGTGAAGTGCGGGCGCTGTTCATGCTCAACATTCCGGCACCCCTTATTGACTTGGGCATGGGTCAGGAACTCAGGGCGGCCCTGCTCAAACTATCGGCCGCCTTGCCTCGCAGCCGTCGTCATGATGAAGATCGGGTGCGCCAGCGTTTTCACATCGATTCGAATTGGTGGCATCAAGGCGGCGAGCAAGTACCACACTTGCCAACCATCCACCAGGCTGTCTGGCAGGATCGCAAACTCCAGGTGACCTATCTCCTGCCCTTCGCCGAGGCCATCGATCGTTTCGTCGATCCCTACGGGCTGGTTGCCAAGGCTGGCGTCTGGTACCTGGTGTGGGCCAGAAACGAACAGATTCACGTATACCGGGTTTCTGATTTGTTGGATGTGCAAATGTCAGACGAGCCCTTCGGACGTCCGGAAGAATTTGACCTGGTAACATTTTGGGAAGGGTGGTGTGCCGAACGTGAAGGCTATTTCCATGATTACAAGACCGTCGTACGGGTCGCACCAGGCCTTTTGCAGCTCCTGCCCCGGTATTTTGGCAATCACATTCAGGCTAGGATAGCCCAGGCCGATCCTCCGGATGCAGAAGGATGGACCAGGCTAGAATTATCCTTCGAGTCCTTTGAAGCTGCCCGCGAGCGCATTCTTGGTTTTGGGCGGGGAGTTGAAGTGCTGGAACCGCGGCCGTTGCGCAGGAGCGTCCAGGACTATGCCCAGCAGATCGCGGCCCTCTACTATTCCGATTAAATTAAAGTCGATTCTCTTTCCGGATAACTAACTTTAGCCCAGACCAAACTTCGTCAATGGCACACACCATCACGTCTACCAATCCTCGTGGCAAGATGACTTCTCTTATTACATCCTCGGTTACATCAGATGGCCTTTTGCTGATTTCTTTGGCCAAGAAACCCAGATCATCCCATCCTGTTTGATTCTGTCGATGAAATTATCGATATTGGCTGTTAACTCAGACCTGCTCTTGGTGAAAAAATGAATCGTGTCTATTTCCGTCGATAAGCAACGGGGAAAACGCTTCGAGAGAGGGGACAACTGGTGACATTCGTTTAAGTTGTAATTGACCTTTGGCACTAGGAGTTGATGACCAGATCGGGTAAATATGTAGATAGGATGAGAATTCTTGTTCTCTGATGCGGACCATCGTTCGCTGAGAGCATTGTGAGAGGGGAACATTTTTGGCTAGAGGAATTCTTAATCTTGTGAATCGTTTCAATCCAGTCCAATCCTTGGGGAGATATCAATGATACCAAAACAAGTGGAAGCTTTTTTGCGGGGGCGTCTGCCGGAGCGGACCTTTGAGAGCCGGCTGCAAAAAGTCGGCCGGCAACGCTTCATGGAGTTTGGTCCGCTGGACGTGGACCAGTTAGCCCGGCTGGACATCGTCGTGGACAAGCTGGGGCCAAGATTGGTGGTCTGCATGTGGGATGAAGGGTCTGATCTGGAGATCGGCGGCTACCTGGTGGTGGACAACCTGGCCATGGGCCAACCGTCGATGGGCGGCATTCGCATGTTGCCCAACGTCACCCCGGCAGCCATCCACAATCTGGCCCGGGGGATGACGCTTAAAAACGCGGCTGCCTGCCTGCCTTATGGTGGCGGCAAATCGGGTATCGTCGCTGGCGAAATGCCGGCCGAGGAGCACACGGCCGTTGTGCGCGGTTTTGCCCGGCTCATCAACCGTTATAACCGTATTTATCTGCCAGGGCCGGATGTGGGTACGAACGATGCCGATATGAAGACGGTGGCCATCGAAAATGGCCTGGACAACGCCCTTTCCAAACCAGTAGACATGGGCGGCAATCGTATCGACGAGTTGGGGGCAGCGGCCGGCGGTTGCATCGTGGCCCTGGACGAATTATTAAAGGAAATGCCGCGCTTGACGGCTATGCCCCATTGTGCCAATTTGCAGGTGCCAAGAGCCGAGGAAGTAGACGTTCTCATTCAGGGTTTTGGCGCTGTGGGGGCCCACGCGGCCCGCATCTTGCAGGAGATGTTGCCCGGTTCCCGGGTGACCGGGGTCAGTGATTTGTTGGGTTATCTCTATGACGAAGAAGGGTTACCGGTAGAAAGATTATTCAAAATGTGGCAGGAGCAGGGCATTGTGACCCGGCCCTATTACCAGGAGAAGTTGGCCGAAAGCCGGGGCCCAATCGTCACCAAGTATTCGACGGCCCCAGACGATCTGCTGCGTGAATGCGGATTCTGCCTTATCCCGGCCGCGCCCATCGCCAATTACCTGGACGTCGACGATTCTACTTCCCCTTGTATGACCGTAGACCGGATGGGTACCTGGTCGGTTATCGTCGAAGGGGCCAATACCTATTCGCCGGATCCGGCTCGAAAAGCGGCCCGGGCGCGCATGGAGCGGGCCGTCTACCGGCAGCAGGGTGTGCTTATTGCCACCGATTATCTGGTTAATTCGGGGGGCGTGATTTACGCAGCTCAGGAACATCTGATCAAGACGCCGGGCCACCTGCGCATTCCCGAGGAGATGTTGGGCGACCGGGTGGCGGTTGACCGCTGGCTGGCCGGACATGCCCGGGATCTGGCCGAGCTGGCTGAAGAACGGCTGGTGGCGGCCGAGAAGTACCGGGACGATGCCATCCGCAACAACATGCGCGAGCTGGTCGACCTGCTGGTCAGCGACCACGATATGCTGCCCTATGAAGCGGCCGAACGGATCAGCATCCGCCGCATCTACTCCCGCGAGAGCGACCGCACCGTGGCCGACATCATGGATCCCATCCCCACCATTTTGGCCAGTAGCACGGTCCAGGAGGCGGCCGAATTACTGGTCCACTCCAATAGCACGATCCTGGCCGTCGTATCGGAAAAGAATGAACTGGTTGGCGTGGTGACCGAGTGGGACATCACCCGGGCCACAGCCCAAGACGCGCCCAATGATACACTCCTGGCGGAGATCATGACCCGGGAGGTGATCACCGCCAGCCCAAGTGATGGTTTCCTGGAAGTGATCCGCAGGTTGGAACACCATGAGATCTCGGCCATGCCCGTGGTGGGAGATGGCGCGGTGCTGGGTAAGATTAGCGCCAACCTGTTGGCCCGCCGTTCCTTGCTGGGTCTGTTGCAATCTGAAGAGGAGTGATGCGGGGATGAGGGCATGCAGAGACGCGGTGAAGTATTCACCCGTTTAAGGCCACACCTCTACACCCCCAAACTTATTTACTCGCTCAACGCTGTGGCCATAGCCTGGATATGGGCGGCCGTGCTGCCACAGCAGGCACCAATGAGCCGGGCGCCTGCCCCGCGAGCCCGCAGGGCATACCCGGCCATCACCTCGGGAGTGCCGTCGTAGACCAGTTGGCTGTTTTCAAAATAAGGGATGCCGGCGTTGGCTTTGGCTACGATGATCGCCTCGGGAAAAGCCAGGTGCATGGCCTGGACGGCCGCTTCGGTGTCGGCCAGGTTGTTGCCGCAGTTGGCGCCTATGGCCAGCAGATCTAGCTCGCTCAGTGCCTCGGCCGCTTTTTGAGGCGTTACGCCCATCATGGTCCGGCCGTGGGTATCGAAGCTCATGGTGGCTACAATGGGCAGATCGCTGGCCAAACGGGCGCCGGCGACGGCCGCTCGAACTTCGTCGATATCGCTCATCGTCTCCACCCAAAAGACGTCCACGCCGCCGGCTGCCAGGCCACGGGCTTGTTCGGCGAAGGCTTCCCGGGCTTCCTCGAAGGTGAGGGTGCCCAGGGGGTCCAGAAGCTCACCACTGGGACCCATGGAACCGGCCACGACGACGGGGTGGGGGGCGGCGTCGGCTTCGGCGCGGGCTACTTCGGCCGCGGCCCGGTTCAATTCTTCGGCCCGATCTTGCAGGCCGTGTAACATCAATCGTAAACGGGTGCCGCCGAAGGAGTTGGTCAGGATAAGACGGGAGCCGGCCGCGATGTAGGCCCGGTGAACGGCTCGAATGCGTTCCGGGTGGCTGACGTTCCATTCCTCAGGCGCACCACCCTGTTCTAAGCCTGAGGCCATGAGCATGGTGCCCATGGCGCCGTCCAGGACGATGGTTTGTTCTGAGTTGAGTAATTCAGCGAATTTGTTCATGACTCCTCTAATAGATTGGGCATGGTTTACAAGGTTGACAATGTGGAATGAATTTGGGGATTATAGCATATTGGGGGTTGGGGGGTGAGGGCATAGAGACACGGGGATGCAGGGTGCGGGCGGGACACCCGCGGTCCCAGGGGTTTCTCTAATTTTGATCTGATCTTGTTTTTACGTTTTTCTTACCTTTTTGATCTATATGTAGAGAATACATTTCGAGCCGAGAAGACCCGACGAACGTTAATAAAATCGTATTCAGGGATGGTTATTTTTTGAAGTTTACCCGGCCGCCTACGCTGTGCAAACACGGGGAACGTGACCGGGTGTGGTTGACTTACTGATAAATTTAGGAGGTAATAAAGATGTTTAGACAGGCTTTTAATTGGAATGAGTTGGAACGGTTGCGGCAAGATGTGGACCGGCTGTTTGAGAGCTCTCTCCCACGAGTGTACCGGCCGAGGAGCCGC
>Ga0209742_10000704_pt1 | contig 17022 bp, 11 predicted proteins | sample DeeMarSeWOR38_10_FD_187462 | JGI IMG/M metagenome (GOLD analysis project Ga0209742, IMG submission 187462) | Marine sediment microbial communities from White Oak River estuary, North Carolina - WOR-3-8_10 (SPAdes) (version 2) | ecosystem: Environmental > Aquatic > Marine > Intertidal zone >... | reverse complement strand
TTTGTTTGCCAGTGTCAAATAAGCATCAAATCAGTACCTGGGAAGTTCTGTAATATCAAATTGCGAAGCTGGCTTATGATGAGCCAGCTTCGTTTTTGATTCAGGGAGAAGGTGCGGGGTGGGAGGAGCTCGTCGAAGATTTGAGTAAAATTTTCATCTTTCAATCTACGTGGAATGAGCGCAATTTACCTGTGTTGTTTAAGAATATCGATAACGAGGTACTATCCGCTAAACTTTTCTTGATTAGGTGTGGGTAATTTCAACTAGTAATGAGGCATTGATATACAAATAATGTTGTAATATATGTATATTTGTCTTAAATTGATGTATTTTAGTGGTTATGTTATACTATTTTTATATCTGGCAACGAATAAGGCCTGGTTGCGTGCAAGATTTACATCTAAATACTCCAAGAATTGGTCTAAATTAAACGACCAAAAGGGGGTATGGGTCTCAAATCGCTGGGTTTTCTGGTCGGTTTAAGATCCCGCAAGCTTCTCATACGGTTTTTTGATTGCTTATATGCTATTGTATGCACACACTACACTGCCAGGCTTACGTTATTCTGGTGATGTTGGCATTCGTTTATCTCGTCATTGTACGGGAATTTGAAAATTACATGCTTTGATTTATCTATCTGTGACAATTTTAGTGTTAATCTTTTATGATAGGAGATCAACAATTAGACGAAAGTTGAACTACGAACCAACGAATCCCAGCAACAATTACTTAGGCGATTTCGCAAGAAAGTTGCCAAGAGTGGAAGGCTAACTGCTGTGCGTCGAAAGCGATGGTTCGTTTCCAAGAGCGAAATGCGTCGCATTGCGAAAAAGAAAGCGATTCAATGACACAAACGCAACCAGAGAAAAAATAGAAGACGCCGTCGATACTAAGCGAAGAATGGCGAAACCTAAAGAACAAAATGAAATTAAAGATACTGTCGTTGAAGATTTACCAAGCATTTAATTTAGAGTGAAACCGGATAACGGCCATGAGCATATCCAACGCAAGTAATTCGGTCATCTAAAACAAGAATTATTAAGAAGGGAAGATACATTCATGGATTCAAACATACCATATTCAGTTGATGATTGGATTGTCCACACTTATTATGGTGTAGGTCAAATTAAGAGGATTGAAATCAAACCAATTCATGGAGAGGACACGAAGTGCTATAAGGTTAAGACCAAGAACAGCACATTTTGGTTTCCTACCACCGATGATGACAACCCTCGAATCCGGCCCGTCGCATCAAAAGATATCATCCACAAAGTGATCAAGAACTTGAGACGAAAATCCAGCCAATTGGAGACTGAGAGAAAGTTTTGGAAGAAAAGAATTGATGAGGTGCAATCAAATGGTGACCTGCTATTGATCAGCATCATAATCCGCGATCTATCCACACAACAGATTCTTAGAGATCTCAATCAAACTGAGGAAGATGCGTTAAACCATTTTAAAGAACGACTGGTAAGAGAATGGGCCTCAATTACGCAGGAAAATGTTGAAAAACTCCGATCTGACCTTGATGGTTATATTCAGGAGAGCCAGGCGAAGGTAAAGGTTGACTGAAAAAGATAAAAACCGTCCTAAAAATTGGTAAAAAAACTGGGGGAACAGAGTTCAGAGGCTAAGCCATTAGGGAAGATAGACAACGATCGCGCTACTCAACCACCCATTAATATGCATGAGAATAAAAGTGAGAATGTGCGCTGGAATACCGTTCGATCATTGTAGGAGATCACTGGAAAGTCGTATGGTATGGATATCACCAAATGGGAACAGTCGGTTGATTATGAGAAGTGATTGACAAATTTCTGCGAAAAGATATGAGAAAGGAGACATGTTGTGCCTGGTCGTGAAAATGGTAATGTGAAGTGGTTTAATGACTCCAAGGGGTATGGCTTTATCCAACGGGATAGTGGGGGCGATGTTTTTGTCCATTACAGCGACATCTTGGGAGTGGGATTCCGGACGTTGTCTGAAGGCCAAAGAGTAGAATTTGAAGTTCAAGAAGGGGAAAAAGGTCCCCAGGCAAAGAATGTTCACATTGTTGGCAGCATTAGCCAAGCTGACTGGTAATTTGCATCTGTAAATTGATTTGACATCAACTGACATTCGATCTGGTTATGACTTGTGAATGCCAGATAATGCCAGATTATCTCAAATTGTCCCTGTGACAAACGCCTCAAGAACATAAAAAAGAATCAAATGGTAGCATAAGGGACTTTTATCCTTTAAGCATGGCTACGGCTTCCGCAACAGATACTGGACTCCCGATCAAACCCAGCTGGTCCTGAAATCTTAGAACGGTATCCACCTGAGGAATCATGACGTTGTTTTCCCTTTGCAGGCTGAGAATGAGTGCATCCCCTGGCAATCGAATTTCTCTGAGTGGTGTACCAGTGAATTGAGGGTTTGTCACCTTGACCTCAGTCACGGCGATGTCTTCGGTTCGGTGAAGGAGAACATCGAAGGCGGTTGGGTAGCGGATGGCACCTTCTAATGCCATAGCAGTTGCCAATTCCGGTTGAACGACCTTTATGCCGATCTCCTGCAGATCCGGGATAAGCTCAACATCGGCGATCCTGGATACAATTAATGGTATGCCAAATTTCTCCCTACCAAGCAGGCAGACCTCCAAGGTTTCTTCAGAATCTGCAGTGAGATCCAATAGAACCCGGGCTTGTGATGCACCTGCTTTGTTGAGTGCATCATCATAGCCGTCACATCCATCTATGATTTCTGCGCCAAGATTTTGGAAGGGTTCTACACGGCTTTGATCTGGGCAGATAACTGCTACAGCTTCTTCGCTTTGCTCCATGCGTTCAACAATGTATTCCGCCAGCTGATCTTGCCCAACAATGATAATCCCGCTTCTACGTTGTTGTTCATGGTGTGGGTAAATTCGGTTAAAAAGAAAAGGAGCGATTGTGCAGGTGATAATCGCCAACAAAATGATATCAGAATTGACCGTTTCGCTGATCAATCCCATGCTCAAAGCAATAGCAGAGGCAGCAATTATCAAAGATAGCCGCGATGAGATCAACATGCCCCCACCTAGAGTTTGCCTCCATGTGAATCTTAGTTTCAGGAGCAGCGCTGGCACAATTTTGACGATAAATGCGACAGCCAAAAGCCATATGAGTAGTATGAGACCCTGAGTTGCTTCCAGAACAGATTGCAAGTTGAATTGAACCCCCACCATTATAAAGAAGATTGGGATGAAGAATCCATAACCAATGGCATCTAATTTTTCCGCTGCATCTTGATCTTCTTGCCCGGATATCATTCTGGCGATAGCTCCAGCCAAGAACGCCCCCAGGATCACCTCTACTCCAAAGGCTTCTGCCAGAACCACCCATGCCACCATCAGGGCGAACGCACCCCGCACGCGTATTTGCGATGTAGCGCTGGAAAGGTTATCCAACGCCCGTTGGAAGCGGCTACCCTGCGTAAAACGCAGAGAAATACGCGCTGCCATGATGAAGATCAGCAGCAAGGTGGGTATCAGAAGCAGGTCCAGCGTAAGTCCGCGTCTCAATATAGCAATATATGTAGTGAGCAAAAGTAGTGTAGCAAAATCCGCAATGGAAGATGCGACCAGAATGTATTGCCCAAAACGAGCACCTATCAAATCGCGTTCTTTCAGAACTGGAACGACCACCCCAAGGGAGGTGGTGCTGAGGATCAAACCAAGGAGTAATGGATTCTTTGTCGCACCCTGGGGTGCAAATAGAGCTGTTGCGCTAAAGGCCAGTAAAAGAGTGCCCATGAATAAGAAAATGCCAAGAGGTAGGGCCTGGGTCCACTTATTCTCACGATTCGTAGTGAAACGCGATGGAATTAGCAGTCCTAAATCCAATTCAAGACCGGAGAGGAACATCAAAAATGCGAATCCGAACTCGGCTAGAAATGTCAATATAGGTGAAGGCTCAATAAGGTTGAACCCACTGATGCCGATGATCATGCCCGCAAGTATTTCATATACCACGATGGGGACACCGAATCGGTCCAGGCGTTTGGCGAGGATAGGAATTACGGTGGCAAGACCGGTGATCAGCAATAACGCGATGAGTACATTGATTTCCATTATCAATCCTAAATTATGTTTGATTTACTCTGAGAAGTATATTGTATAAGAGATTGGTTGTTAACCCAAGATTGGTTCTATTCAATGCAAAATTTGGTAATGTATCAATCAGATGGTGAAATTTTCAGGCAGGAGTGTTATCTTGGATCTGAAGATCAGCAAAACTAAGAAAAGAAGTTTTGATGTGCTATCATATTCTTAATGCGATATTTTGAAGAATCGATAAAAAATCGTTAAGTTTAAGGTTACTCAATAGAAATGATCCAATGACAATTTTCTAAGAGGACAATAATTAAAGGTTTTTTAGTTAATTAATGTTCGCAGGAGGAAAAAATCTAGATCGCAGGTTTTCTTATGCCAGAGATTCTCACTGCTCCAAGTATAAATCTACTCAGAAACCAACTTGATTTTACGCGTGTTCCGTTTAGTGATCGTGGTTCTCGGCTTCTCGTTTTTCTTGATCCCGAAAAGAGCAAAATATATATTCGCTTAGCGGAGAGGTTGGCTTCACTCGATGCCGATATTGAAGCCTATCTTCGTAGACCACCTTTCATCCATGATTTGTCCCTCATAGACGAGAGAGGAGATCCACTGGAGTTTGGGACCACCACTTATCCACACATGATCTTTTTCAACACCGAATTGGGGGACTTTGGTCTAACATTTTTAAACGATCAGACACTGGCACTAGGTTTGCCCCCCCGGAAAATTGTGGGAATTAAATTTCACGTTTCCCCGCAGTTTTGGAGAGTAACCGAGCAGGGAGGCGAATTCAAGTCTATTCGTAATTTGTCTTACGACACCAATGCGGAAATTGTTGAAAACAAGATTTTGCCAGAGAAGGGCGGTTACACAATATTACTCCTAATTCGTTCAGGTGACGATAGCACCATCACATTAAATATTGGCAGCGAGAACACCCCACAGATAGAAGTGCCTCCGTTCTCCTCTATAAGTGATTCTGCGGAGGAGCGTTGGAAAACCTGGTTTGATAAAATACCGCCAGTGGCGGAGACTTATGTGCGCACTTACTCTTATGCCTGGTGGGTTATGGCAAATAATCTTGTCCGTCCCAAAGGCAGTATCGTTTATGAAGCCATGATGCCATCTAAAGTTAATTATGTAGGCCTATGGTTGTGGGACAGCGCCATGCATGCCTTGGCCTTTCGCCATGTTGATCCTCAATTGGCGCGCAATCAAATTCGCGCGATTTTGGAATATCAGCTTCCCGATGGTATGTTGCCAGATGCGGTCTACGATGATGGAGTGGTATCCGAGATAGACCACCCCATCTACGCCGAGGTCACCAAGCCGCCGATCCTTGCCTGGGCTGGGTTGAAACTTCACGAGACTGCACCTGATCTTGAATTCCTTCAGGATATTTATGTCCCCTTAGTACGTTGGAACGCCTGGTGGTTCAGTATGAACGACGATGATGTCGATGGTCTCGTTCAATACAACCATCCTTATTCGTCTGGATTGGATGATAGTCCTTTATGGGATTATGGTATGCCAGTTGAATCCCCAGACCTGAATACCTACCTTTGCATTCAAATGGGCTCACTAGCGATGATGGCCGAATTCTTGGGGATGGATGCTGAGGCTCAAATGTGGAGGCGTAGGGCTAAGGCGATTGTTCAACGCATGATACAGGATTTCTGGGATGAGGAAAGCGGCGTTTTTCGTGCGACGCACAACAGCGAAAGCATCCCGGTAATAACTCCATTTAACCTTTATCCATTATGGACCGGGCAGTTGCCTGATAATATTCGTGACCGCCTGATTGGGCACCTGACCAATCCTGAGGAATTCTGGGGAGAGATTATGCTGCCCTCAGTAGCTCTCAATGATCCCCACTATGAGCCCGACACAATGTGGCGGGGTCCAGTATGGGTTAATATTAATTACTTCTTTATTGAGGCACTTCGCCAGATCGGCGAAGATGGACTTGCAGATGAACTGACCCACAAGACCCTCGAGCTGATTATGCGTCACCAAGGTATTCATGAATATTATCATTCAAGAAGTGGGGACCCCCCAGTGCAAGCTGCCGAAGCCTTTGGCTGGACAGCAGCCGTGTTCATTGATCTAGTGATCTCTGTTAGCTCTATTGAGGGACAATCCAGCTATATTGAACCAGGAGACAGCAGTGAGTGATAGTCCGCAGGATGAATATAAATCACGCCGGTCTGTAATAATCGCTTCAAATCGTGGTCCGGTAACATTCCAGAAAGAACAAAATGGTGAACTAACATTCCAACGCGGCTCCGGTGGTCTGGTATCAGCACTCACCGGCATTATTCGAGATATCGATGCAACCTGGATATCTTATGCAATTTCTGAAGAGGATAATGAGTGGGGTGAAGGTCAAATCCCCCTCACGGATAATGAAGATGCAGTTCACATGAAGTTCATCTCTTCCGATGAAGAGGCATACGAGGGCTACTACAATGTAATTGCTAATCCATTGTTGTGGTTTCTCCAGCATTCGATGTGGAACGTGCCCTATGCACCCTTGATCAATAGAGACACCTGGAATGCTTGGGAATACGGATATGTAGCCGTGAACAGGCTGTTTGCTCAGGCGATCATCGAGCAATTGGAGATCACGCCAAAACCAGTTCTGGTTATGCTGCAGGATTATCATCTTTACCTGGTCGCCAATTTTCTCCGGGAGAGAATCCCCCCTCGCAATCGCCCCACGATCTTGCATTTTACCCATATTCCCTGGCCCGGTCCGGAATATTGGGGCGTCTTGCCTCCTAGGATGCGCCAGGCGATCCTTGAGGGATTGTGTGCCGCGGATGTTCTTGGTTTCCAAACCAACGCCGACGCGCTCAATTTCTTAAGAACCTGTCAAACTTACTTGTCCCGAGCCAGCGTAAAATACAAACCACAGCGGGTCTGGTATCGTAATCATGCTACTTACGCTCGCAACTTCCCAATTTCAATTAATATTCAATCTTTGGTCAGCATTGCTGAAAGCCAGGAAGTCCGCAATTATCAACAGGAAATTGCGGACATGATTGGTGGAAATCAATTGGTACTGCGCATTGACCGCATTGAACCCAGCAAGAATATCGTGCGAGGATTTAAGGCATTTGAGGAGATGTTAGATCTTTATCCTGAGCACCATGAAAAAGTTTCTTTTCTTGCCCTATTGGTTCCCTCTAGATTAGATGTTGAGGAGTATCAAACCTACTTAGACGAACTCATGGCTTCTGCCGGTCATGTAAACGCAGCTTACGGCACCCATGAGTGGGAGCCCATACGTATACTGGTTGGAGAAAATTATCCCCGGGCGATTGCAGCACTGAAGTATTATGACGTTCTGCTGGTTAATTCGATCGCCGATGGCATGAACTTGGTCGCTAAAGAAGGCCCCATTGTGAACCAACGGGATGGGGTCTTGATCCTTTCCGAGCGCACGGGCGCACAGGAGCAACTCAAATCGGGCGCGATTGTGATATCGCCATGTGATGTCTATGAAACCGCCGAGGCTATCCACCAGGCGCTGGTCATGGGGGTTGAGCAGCGTCAAGAACTCGCTGGACGCCTTCGCATGTTGATTGAGCGTGAAGATATTCGTGATTGGTTCAGCAAACAACTGGTTGTTGTCGAAAGCCTCAACTTGTAAAGACGAGATGAAAGATCGAGCAGTTGCCATCCTTCACTATTCAGCACCTCCCATTGTCGGGGGTGTCGAGGCGGTAATTAAAGCACACCTAAATGAATTTATTCGCGCCAGCTATTCCTGCACTGTGATCGCTGGGCGTGGTCACGAAAATGCCCTCCCATCAAAGGCAAACTTCATCAAGATCCCAGAAATTGATTCCCAGCATCCTGAAATCATCAAGATTAATCGCGATCTTGAAAGTGGACGGGTTCCGGAATATTACGGCACTTTGGAAACACAATTAGTCGACCTTCTAGATCCGGTCTTGCGTGAATTCGATCATTTAATCATCCACAATATCTTCACAAAGCATTTTAATCTTCCGCTTACTGGTGCTCTGCACCGCTTGTTAGATCAGGATGTTATTCAAAATGGGATTATATGGTGCCATGATTTCTCCTGGACGAGTCCAAGCTCTCGTTCCAAAGTACATCCCGGTTACCCCTGGGATCTTTTACGTACCAAGCGATCCGACTGCGTCTATGTCGCAGTTTCCATCGAGAGACAGAAAACTTTAGCAGGACTCTTTGAATGTCCCCTCGATGAGATCAAGGTGGTTTATAACGGTGTCGACCCAATCCAGACACTGGGATTATCAGACCAAGGAGTGACTTTGGTGAATAATTTGGGGTTGATGAAAAGTGATCTCAACATCTTGATGCCAGTCCGAGTCACTCAAGCGAAAAACATCGAATTCGCCTTGGAAGTCCTCGCGGTGTTGAAAAGGATGGGATTAAAAACCAGGCTTGTCGTTACCGGACCGCCGGACCCGCATGATCCCAAAAGTATGAATTATTATCAATCACTTCGGGAGTTCCGCGATGAACTGGGGGTTACTGATGAGATGCGTTTTATTTTCGAAGTTGGTCCAGACCCTGGTCAACCTTATCTCATCGATGAGCGGGTGGTTGGCGATCTATACCGCATCAGCGATGTGATGTTTATGCCCAGTCACCGGGAAGGATTTGGTATGCCTGTATTAGAGGCCGGCCTGATTGGGATCCCGATACTGAGTCGTGATATCCCTGCCGCGCAAGAATTGGCCGAAAAAGAAGCAACGATATTCAGCGCAGATGCGGATGCCGAGCTAGTAGCAAATCGGTTGGTGCAAATGCTTGAGCGATCACCAATCGCACAGCTGCGAAATCGTGTACGCAGGCAATACACATGGCAGGCTATCTTCGAAGACGCAATCCAGCCGCTATTAGATACCGGGTCAGCAATTTGAATATCCAAGGCTCAACACAAGCTTTAAGACAGGTCAGGGATGCAGATGAATTACGTTTATTTCTGGATTATGATGGCACATTGGCTGACTTCGCTCCTACTCCAGATGAGATTTATCCCGATCCGGAGCTGATCGATCTGCTGGACAGATTACATAAACACGAGTGTTGTCAAATAGCTATCATCAGCGGAAGACGGTTAAGCCATATCAGCGCCTTGATCCCAATATCTGGGATCATATTAGCTGGTACTTATGGTATCGAATTTCTAGATCCATCTGGAATACAGATCGACCGGGTGGATTTCGAGATTATCCGACCTGCTCTGGATAGATTAAAACCTCTTTGGCAAGAACTTGTTAGTTCCCATCAGGATTTGTATCTGGAGGATAAGGGTTGGTCGTTAGCCTTGCACGCGAAATTTGTTGATCGAGAAACTGCGAACTTAATCCTCAATCAGGCTCGTACTATGGTTGATCGGGCTGATCTCCCCACGGATTTATTCCGCATATTAGGAGGGCATAAATTCCTGGAGGTTGCTCCCAAGCTTGCGAATAAAGGTCTAGCGATCAATTATTTAATTTCCAGGTATCCCCTAATAGAGGCGCTACCGATTTATATCGGCGACGATGACAAGGATGAAGAGGCCTTTGAAGTGATCCTACAAAATAATGGGGTCGCTATAAAGGTAGGCTCTCAATCCTGTGATACCTTAGCGCAGTTGCGCCTCGATTCCCCCAAAATGGTACGCCAATTCCTATCATCGCTGCTCTGAAACCTTTAGGTGGTAATAAATTATTGAACACTACACCATTGGCTGAATCTAATAGACAATGCATTGAATCCTGCGTAAATTCAGGGGTGAATATTTTCAACCTGGCAGTCGGGTGATCAGTCAAGGTATTATGTTGAATAGTGGATCGATTCCACTGGGAATTATGTTAACTTTAGCGTTTCTATCCTTGTTTGAAATATCTATCCGGTATGGATAGTCTGAGCGAGGGCAACTTGTCTGCGGTGTGGTCGAGCTGAAGTCTGAGGGAGAATGGACTGGCAGCCCTGCAAGGGCCGCCAGTCTCATCATTTTCACTGTCGTGCCATGATCTGGCGTATCTCTGCTTCTGAGTCTTTGATCAGCTTGCCGCTGACATCAACCGTCACGCTGTCGATCTCACCAGTGAATTCGAATGGCGGAGCATACTCCGGTGTGACCGGCGATCCACTATCCATACCGCACTCCACGGCCCCACCCGCAACACCAAAGGTTAACGGCGTGGTGTAGGGGAACTCAGCCTGGCCGACCAGCTTACCGTCAAAGTAGAGTTGAGCGAGTCCGGGTACACCCTTGCCAGCTTTGATTTCCGGCGGACCGGTCACCTCGAACTCGAAGCGCAGCTGGTGTTTTCCAGCCGGTACCTTCTCATTCGATTGGACATGCAGATATTCTCTAGCCACGTAGTTGTGAACATAATGCAATAGTCCATCTTTCATATAGAGCGAGTAGCCGCCATCGCTGCCACCGTGGGAGAAGATCACGCCTTCAGCGCCCTCTTCCGGGATCTCCAAATCGGCGGTGATGCTGTGGGGTCGGTTCATCACGTTGACGCCCGCGGAGGCCGCCACCGGCTGCGTGTGCGGATAATACGTATAGCTGGAACGATCCACGGCAATGGCCGGGCGTTCAAGTGCGATGCGCTGGGCACCGCGGCCGTCAACCGGCATGACGTTGTACTTACCGGCCTCAACATACCATTGGGCGATCATCTCGATCAACCGGGCACGGTTATCGGCTGCCACATCATGGTTCTCGGCGAAATCTTCGGCCACATGGTACAGCTCCCAACTATTGGCGTCCAGCTCGGTCAGTTTCTCAGCCGAGATGGGATTACCAAAGCCGGTACCTGCCTCGGCGAATGAGGGGCCAGGCCAGGGGCAGACCGCCCGCCAACCATCGTGGTAGAGCGATCGGTGACCCAACATCTCAAAGTATTGCGTGCGATGTTTGCTGGACGCGTTTGCGTCTTCAAGGGTGTGGGCAAAACTGTAACCTTCGATGGGGGCCTGGGTCACGCCCTTGATGCTGGATGGTGGGTCCAGATCCAGCAGATCTAGCACGGTCGGCACCATGTCGATGGCATGGAGGTACTGTGTCCGCACCTCGCCTTTGGCCTCGATCCCGTTGGGATAATGCACGACGAAGGGATCGCTGATCCCGCCGCGGTAGGTTTCACGCTTCCAGCGGCGGAAGGGTGTGTTGCCGGCCCAGGTCCAGCCCCAGGGGAAGTGGTTGAAATATTCGGGGCCTCCCAACGTGTCCATTGCCTTCATGTTGTCCTCGAGTGATTCGGGGACGAAGTTGAAGAAATTGCTCTCGTTGACCGACCCGGTGGGGCCACCCTCGGCGCTGGAGCCATTATCGGAAATCAGCATGACCAGGGTGTTGTCGAACTCACCGATCTTCTTCAGGAAATCAAGCAGCCGTCCAATATGGAAATCGGTGTGCTCCAAGAATCCGGCGAAGACTTCCATCATGCGCGCATACAGGCGGCGTTCATCCGCCGGTAGCGCCTCCCAATCCTGAACATCGGGGTCATGCCGCGAGAGTTCGGCATCCTGCGGTACCAGGCCCATCTCTTTTTGCTTGGCGAACACCTTCTCACGATAGGCATCCCAGCCATCATCAAACACGCCATCGTATTTGTCGACCCATTCTTTAGTGACATGATGCGGAGCATGCATGGCCCCGGTGGCAAAATACATGAAGAAAGGCTTATTCGGTGCCACCTGCTTGGTGTCGGCGATGAAGCTGATCGCTTTGTCGACCAGGTCTTCCGTCAGGTGATAGCCTTCTTCGGGCGTCTTTTCCTGCTCGACGATATGGTTATCGTAGACCAGTTCGGGGTAGTACTGATGCGTGTCGCCGCCCAGAAAGCCGTAGTAGCGCTCGAACCCGCGGCCTAATGGCCAGCGGTCGTAGGGTCCGGCGGCCGAGACCTGGTCTACTGGGGTCAGGTGCCATTTGCCCACGGCGTAGGTGTTGTAGCCGTGCTGCAGGAGCATCTCTGGCAGGAAGCCGTTCTCAAAGGGGATATTGGCATTGTAGCCCAGATAGCCAGTCGACCCTTCGGTAATGCAGGCCATATTGTTGGAGTGGTGATTGCGCCCGGTCAGGATGCAGGTGCGCGTAGGCGAACATAGCGCCGTGGTGTGCATATTGTTGTAGCGCACGCCGCCTTCGGCCAGTGCATCCATATTGGGGGTCTTGATGGGACTGCCGTAGCAACCCAGGTGCCCGAAGCCGGTGTCATCCAGGACGATGAACAACACGTTGGGGGCGCCTTCCCTGGCGCGCGGCGGTTCCGGCCAGGCCGGTTCGGAAACATCGTGAGTGCGTCCGACGACGCCGGTGAATGCAGTACCGGGTTTATATTCTTTTAGTGGCATTTGATTCTCCTTATCATATTGTGAATTTATTAGTCTGCAAGCTCCTTGCGAGGCTAGATCAACTCAAATTCGCCCGGCTGCCAGGTCTGGTCAAACCACGGTTCCAGGGGACCATACAGCCGCAGGATGACAAACCAGCCTTTACCTGCGACAGTCTGGGTCCAGTTTTTCTCGAAGCCTGCGGGCGGATTATGCCCAAAATAGAGATCTACCGAGCCATCTTCGTTATAGATCAGATCGTCGCGCTTGTTATTCTTGCTGGGAAATGGTTGCCCGGTCTGTAACTCGGAACGCGTCTGGGGATCATAGACCACCACCGACCAGAAATCTTTAGCGGGGGGATCCGCCGGGATATTGAGTTTGTAATTCTTGCTGCCATCCAGATAGTTTCCATCTTTATCTTTGGCAGCGCAAGCATATTGGGATCCTACCCCAACCATTTTGAGAGCCATTGCTGGTGTATTAACTGTAGCTGTATAAAAGAACAAGGTACGCGCATCCAGATAACGACCACCCATGCCGCCATCCACAAGCCACTCATAACTACCACCCACAAAGCCAGTAAACCACGCACTGTTGGGGTAGAAGTAGGTTTCCTCTATGCGTGCATCGAACACAATCGATCTGGCGGTAGCATTGCCAACAGCCACCGCCTCAGTCAGGATGCCCTTCATGCGCTCATCTGGGGCAAAGGGGCTGCCCTTGACGATGCCAATACTGGCGAACAAGCCGCGAATTTCTGGATCGAGCATCCCCACCGGTTCGCGCTGGATCACGACATCAAGTTCCTTATAGAATGTAAAATCATTGGAATGGATGGTGTTGAGGATCGTTTTTGAGAAACCGATGAACTCCATTTGGGGTGGGTTGTCTTTATCCTTGAGTGGATAGATCTTTACACCGTTTTTAAACATTTCATTTGCCGCATCCGTCTTGCCATCCACCAGGAAACCACGCAGGATCACCCAGTTGACATAGCTGGGTGATTGGGCCACAAAATAACCCTCGGGCACCTCGCCATCAAATTCGGGCGGCAAGATCAGGTAGCTGCCACCCTGACCCCGGTCAGGACCCGGCGCGCCCATATCGATCACAAAACGGAAGAAGGCATCATTGACGGTACCAGGACCGCAGCCAGGCGGGATCTCGACGACCGTGGGACCGTCGCGGTCCAGATCGAGGAATCCCGAGCTGTAAACCGTATCAGTATTGCCGGTCAGGAACAGTGGGTTTGAGTCCAGCAATTGGTCTGCCAGCAGCATCTGGTTGCTGTTGGAGACGCCCATTTGCACATGCCCAAGGCGCAGTGCTTCCAGGGAGGCGATCGGGATGCCGTTCAGGAAGGTTTCCACACCGCGCAGGAAATCCAGATTATCCCAGACTTTCCGGGAGGTCTCCGGGCTGGGGAGACCGTCGAAAAACTCCAGCGTGCCGATACGAGTTTCGACTTTATCGGGTGTCATGATGCTTTCAGGAATGGGGGTGTTATAGTTTGGTGCGGGTTTTAATGCTTCTGACATGATATTCTCCTTGTCTTGTTCTTGTTCGATTTTCTGCAAAGTTAATGGTTCATTTGTCGTAGGGATTGAAATCCAATGGTGCACCAAAGGGAACACTGTCCTTTTGGAGAGAGACCTGTAACTCCATGGCCTTGGGCATGAAGACTTTATATAGCACCCACGAGTGGGCTTCTTCATAATTGTAGGGCGTGTCCTCATCAGGATTCACGGTCAAGTTATAGATGTGAGGGATGGCCAGTTCCTCAACAGGTGCAGAGCCGTCCTCAACCCGATGGGTGAGAACCTTGAAGTTCTTCCAGCGCATACCGACATGGCGACGATCGAAGAACATGTGAAAGTGATCCCGGTTGGAGTGTACCTGAGATCCGGTGATAAATGCTGTCTGATCCACACCGTCAATCACACGATCGGTTGGGATGCTATCTTTTTGATCAATCATGGTCAGCAAGGTTGGGAACCAATCCACCACGTGGATCATCTCGTCCGATGTTCTGGGTTCAATTTCCTTCGGCCAACGGATTGCTCCAATTGTGCGGTTGTTGCCCTCATAAGTGGAGAAATACCCACCCCGCCAGGCCCCGCTGGCACTGCGGTTATTTGGGGCATGGAATGAAGTATCACGGCCATTGTCTCCTGCAATGATCACAATCGTGTCGTCTCGAATACCCAACGTGTCGATTTTATCCATGAGAGTTCCGAAATCTGCATCAAGCATTTGGAGACAGTCAGCCACAACTCCACCGTTTGACGAATCCTCAAATTCTTTTCGCGGCAAAGTTGGGAAATGGATGTTTGAGTGATTAAAGTAAATGAAGAAAGGCTCGTTATTCGCCACAGAATCATCCATCCACTGCTTGGCTTTCTCCAGAAATTCGAGGTCGATGTCCCTTCTGGTATCGGCGTCAAGAACTTTAATCTCTCGCAGATCACCGCTGCCCTTTGATTCAAAAACGTGTTCGGGCTCGAAATCTTCTCTTTGAAACCATTTATCCTGAGGCCACAAGGCAGCATCCCAGGAACCATTGATTCCATACCAGTAATCAAACCCTTTGTCCGTCGGATAGCGCCCCTCTTCTTCCCCACAATGCCATTTACCATAAATCGCATTCTGGTAACCGTGTTTTTTCAACTGGTCGGCGATGGTCAATTCCCAGGCTACCAGCCCAGAACCCGGCAAGGCAGTGATGCAACCGGTGCGAATTGAATGGCGACCGGTCATCAGTGCTGAACGAGTCGGAGTACACTGCGCCTCGACGTTGTAGTTGGTCAGCAGCAAGCTCTCATCCGCGAATCGATCGATATTGGGGGTTTTTGCTCCCAGTGCAAATGCGCCTCCATAACAGCCAAAGTCTCCTTGGCTGACGTTATCAATATGAAAGAAGAGGATATTTGGTTTATCGGACATCAATTCCTCCATTGCAGAAATATGATTTAAGCTTTAAGGAACGTTCTCGTCATCTCCATTCTTTCAATTAAATTTCTCCTTTACCTCGCTTTGAGTATCTGTAAGGATTGGCAGACCTTCAAGATCTGCCAGTCCTATTGTTTTTACTTCACCTTTTCGATGACAGGCGGTTTCCAACTGCCGTCAAGGATCGCTTCTTTACCCCAATAGGCCCGGATATAAAGCGAAAAAGTGCCTTCCGGTGCGGGGAGCCAGTTGGTTTCCTTATCCTCCCCCGGTGACTTGGTGCTGGCATACAGGGTCAGCGAACCATCAGGATTGAATTGGAGATCCTTGTTTTTGGTGCCCAGGGAGTAACGGTTGAGTTCGTTAAGCTCAAAAATGTGGTGCTTGTTGTAGATGGTCATCGACCAGAAACCATTGACCGGCGGAAGTTCACCATCTGGGAAGGTCACCGAGTAGAGGTTTTGGCCTTCTAGTTGGTTGCCCTCGAAATCGTTATCCGTGTAGAAGTATTGGGTCTCGGTGGGTCGGTTGTCGAACATGTTCGAGCGGGCTGTGCTGGTGCGCATCAGATAGTCGTAGCCCCACTCGGCGTTGTTGGCAGAGCGATTCCAGCCATTACCAGCGGGAATGCCGTTGTGCTTCCAGAGAAATAACGGGTCAATCACTTCCTTCTCAGCCTCAACGGCAGCTTCGACCAGCGTCTTTTTGACCTCAGGGTCTTTATCTGCCGCATCAAGCACTTGACGGATGCTGGCATAAAGGGCTTCCTCACCGGGCAGCGGGGCGACGGCATCCATCACCCCAGGTAGCTGGTCAAAGAATGGTTCCGGCATGACCCATTTACTCTCACCTTCAACCTCCGGAGCTGGATAAGATGGAAAATCGCTCCAATCTTTGATCTTCATTGTGCCGTCAAAATCATTCAGGGGATAAGCGTCGACTTGGTTGACCAGTGGTTGAATAGCCGCCCGGTCTTCGTCAGTGTCATCCATGAAAATCCGAGGAACTGTCATCGCAAGTTCGGTGGATGAGCGGATCACCTCTGTTATCCCCTCAGGAACCTCACCCTCCCAGTTGGGACCGACCAGCAGGTAGAAGCCTGATTTTGTTCCATAAGCCCTGCCGAGCTGGCCGAACTGGTCGGTACGGGCGTCATAGATAGGGTAGACCCAGAAGCGGTCCCCGAAATCGGGCACCTGAATGACGACAGGCTCCTCATCAAGAGAGAAATAGCCCAAACCGTAGGCCACATCCTGGTTGGGGCAGGCTACAAAGCTCTGATCCGGCAAAACGTAATCGTTGAGCATGCAGAGACGCCCAAGCGGTGCAACTGGAACCACTCCGCCCAACCGTCCAGGCGCCGGAGCCTGTGTAATCGTCGCCCTTCGGTTAAATATATTCACCAGCGGCCAGCCCCAAACATAAGCCATGCGTCCAATGGTTTTCACATATTCTTTGTGCATGATGGCGCCGGCCACCGGCTGCGTCACCTCAACCGCTGACGTGGGGAACGCAGTATCTTGAAATTTTGCTGTTGCCATGATCTTCTCCTAATAAAATTGCTTGTTCTCCCTGATTGGCAAACCTTTGCGGTAAAGGATGCAGGTTTGCCAGTCAGGATTATAGAGATTTGTAATCAGTTCTAATAGTGA